>Ga0209107_10001195_pt1 | contig 14473 bp, 15 predicted proteins | sample LakErihyJuly2011_2_FD_187460 | JGI IMG/M metagenome (GOLD analysis project Ga0209107, IMG submission 187460) | Freshwater microbial communities from dead zone in Lake Erie, Canada - CCB hypolimnion July 2011 (SPAdes) (version 2) | ecosystem: Environmental > Aquatic > Freshwater > Lentic >... | reverse complement strand
TAGCCATGCTTGGCGTTGTAATTCGACGACCACCCAAGCGATGACCCTTGATGCGAGTGGCAATTTGCTGGTGGGTGTTACGAGTGCAAACGCCAACGGCGGTGTTCTCCAACTCAAGAGCGGCATCACCTTCCCCGCCACTCAAGTCGCTGCATCCGATGCGAACACGCTCGACGATTACGAGGAGGGGACGTGGCTTGGAACGATTGGTGGAACAACCACAAACCCAACTACGCCAGTACTTGCAACTGGAAGATACACAAAGATTGGCCGTCAGGTTTCTGTTGAAATCGGATTTTATGGAGATACGGCTGGAGCATCTGGTCGCATAACTGTCTCTGGACTTCCATTTACTTCAAATGCAATCCTAAGTCGCCCCGGAGTGATTGCTATAGATACAATGGGAACTTTCACCGGATCGCCCATAGCATATCTTGCACCGGGTGTTACAATCGTAGAGTTGCTTGCTTCAAACAGTAATGCATCGCTTTCTAACGTGACGCATAACGCTGGTGCTGGACGCGCACTTTACATGGAACTCACTTACACCGTCTAATAATATGCTAACAGAACGCTCTATCTTCTCGCTCTGCGAGGTTCTTCCTTCAACCGTCCTTCAGGTTCGACTAGCGGACCAGATCGTCGATGGCGAGGTTGTCAAAGCCTCCACATTCCGCCGCTATTGCTTGACTCCCGGCTCAGACCTCGCCGGTCAGCCCGAGCAGGTTGTCGCGATTGCAAACGCTGTCTGGACTCCTGCCGCGATTGCCGCTTACAACGCCAACCTCAAACCCGCTATCCAATGATCGTACCAGTCAACATTATCTCAGTGCAGTGCAATCAGAACAACTCGTTGTTCGTCACGACCGGAATCGATTACGACAGCGATGGCGCGGTTGTCGGCAGTGAGATTACCTCGCAGTACACGCTAAACCCCGGTGACGACCTTACTGGTCAGCCGACCGAGGTGGTGAATATCGCCAATGCAATTTGGAAATAATAATATGACCATCCTCTCTTGGATCATCGAACGCCTTCTCGTTAAGCCGACCGAAGGCTCCCTCACCGATGTCGTAATCACCGCCGATTGGCGTTGCAATGGCACCGACGAAACCTACAGCGGCACCTGCTACGGCTCATGCTCGTTCGCTCCGCCGACTGGTGAGTTCACGCCATATCCTGACCTGACGCAGGAACAGGTCTTGAACTGGTGCTACGCAAACGGAGTCGATCAAGCGGCTATCGAGGCGAACGTGACGCAGCAGATCAACGATCAGATCAATCCGCCCGTGGTGACGCTGCCGTTGCCGTGGGTGCCGGTGCCGCCGGTTGTGGTTGCAGAGCCTGTTGTGGTTGCCGATACTTCCGCCGCATGATCAAGATCGAACTCAGCACCGAGCAGGTAAATAGCCTCCTCCAACTCATCGACATTGCCATCAAGGCCGGTGGCTATCAGAACGCTAAGGTAGGCGTTCCATTGGCCGACATCATCCTCGACGCCGCTAAGTCGCAGGTTAAATCCGAGTAATGCAAATACTGACGCTGAACCTCGACCCCGTATCCGCCAAGGCTCTGATTGCGAACCTTCAAGTCGCAATCAAAGTCAATGGCTGGGACGTTGCTCGTACTGCGGCGCCGATCATCGACGAACTCCTGCGACAAGAAGCGGAGTTCAAAGCCTCTCAAGCCAAACCCGAGTAATGGAACCAACCAACAACGGTACAAACAGCCCTGGACTCAGCCTAGCAGCAGCGGCAGGTGCCACCGCTGCATCATTCCTGCCAATCCTAACCGATTGGGTGCGACTGGTGACCGCAGTGGTTGGCTTAGTTTGCGCCTGTTACGCCGCATATCGCTTATTTCGATCCAAATGAAAAACACGAAAACAACTCTCGCTGGCCTCGGGGCAATCCTTATCGCTGTTGGCGGCGCCCTTCGGGCTGCCTTCGATGCCGATCCCAGCACCAACATCGACATCGCTTCGACCATCGCAGCGGTGACCGCCGGAATCGGTCTTATAATGGCCAAGGATGCCGAGAAGACTCCTGTCGTTCCTCCGGTTTGAACTGGATCTACCAACTCGTGAAGGCTCTCTTGGATTTCCTCCGAGAGACGCCTGCACCAAAAGTGGAAGATGGAAATGCGCCAAAGCCTCTCAAGAACGATTTGGCTGCTCGTGTTGCCGATCTGCCTGGGCTGCCAACAGACAAAAGTGATCCTCGTTCCTAGCGGTGATCCAGTGATGCTAGCAGAACCCGTCCGCGCTCGCGTCTACGCGTTTGATAAGGACGGAAAGCTCTCTGGGCCGAGTCGGGTTACACTTCCAGCTGGGTGGTACGTACTGCCGAAAGCCAAATGATTACCTACCGAGGCCAGAAATTTGCCGGGTACAACAAGCCGAAGTCTACGCCAGGCGCCTCGAAGAAGTCCGCTGTCTTGGCTAAGGAAGGCGAGCAAGTGAAGCTCGTGCGTTTCGGTGATCCGAACATGAGCATCAAGAAGCACATCCCAAAGAACCGAAAGAGCTTTCATGCCCGGCATGGTTGTGACACACCGGGCACGAAGCTCTCTGCGAAGTATTGGTCGTGTAAGGCTTGGTGATCAGTACGCCGACGGCAACTCGTCGATCGCGTCTTCAGCACTCTTAGGAGCTATACGCGTCGCAGTCGAAGTCCCCTCACCCTGACCGGGTTCCGAGGATCGGACCTTTCCAACCTTCTTCTCTAACTCCGCCACCTTTTGCTGAAGACGGATCACTCGCAGGCGCTCACGGCCGTAGGCCCGAGCACGTAGGGCAACCTGGGCCTGGGCCTTCGTAATGAGGTCAACCTTGTCCTCGTAGCCCATGTCAGCATCGACGCCCTCGCCTTTCAGCGCGATTCGGATCAGCCGATCGCTTTCGTCCAGGAGCTTGTTGCCATCATCATCTCCCTCTTCCCTGCCGAACAGCTGCGGGTGGCTCTTTTCGTAATCCGAGAACTGCGATTCAAACAGCTCACGCGAGCGAGACTGACGCCCCTCTACCTGCTTCGATCGCTCAACCTCACGCTGCGCTCCCTTCTCCTTCCATTCAGCGATGGACTTGTCGCGAGACTGAGTGAGTTCGAGTAACCGGCGGCGGTGGGCCATGATCTCGGGCGCAGCTGGCCCGAAGGTCTCCTGAGCAATGATCGCGGCCTTGGCGACCGGCACATTCAAGATCGCCATGATATCATGGTGACTGGCGTCGCGCTCAGTACCATCGGCATCAGTGACGCGGATTCCGTCAATATCGCCTAGGGCGGTCTGCCAGGCTTCGCGCAGAGGGGTCTCGTACTTCTGCTTGTACTCACCGGAACGCGTGTAGTTCAGATACCGCACCTCGGTGTCCAGCTCCTCGGCGTTCTTCCGGATGGAATCCATCTCGGCCTTCAGTGACTTGGTGGCCTCTTCGACTTCCTTCCGAGTGCCTTCGGACCTAGCACGCTCAAGCTCAGAGACCTTGGCCGCGAAATCATCGCGCTCTTTCTTGGTCAAGTCGTACTGCTCGCGGAACTGCTTGATGGACGTGGGCTCAGGCTTGGCGGGCTCAGCCTTAGTGGTCGGCGCTGGTTCATCCTTCTTGGGGGTGAACTTATCGAGGTTAAAGAAATCCTCGTTCTTGGGCTTAGCAAGGTCAGCGGGGGCAGCCGCCTGAACCTCTGGAGCGGATACCGCAGGCGCAGGTGCTACCTCTTGAGGAGTCTGCTGGGACGGTGATCCCATCGGGTTGTCTAGCCCGCTGCCTTCGATGGCGTCGATTCCTGCAAAGGCGTCAGCGTAATCCGCCCCGCGATCAGTTGGGGCATCAGGTGATAATAGGATTCTCATTCGAGGTTTTGAGTGGTGGTCGGTTTATCTTTCCGCATCTCTGCAAGCCCGTTGAGTTCATCAATCAACGCTTTTGCGCCCTGTCTGCGACAGTTTGCACTCCATCCGTGTTGAGGATTCTCTGAGGCTGGCAGGTTCCAGCAGAAATTATTGAACGCAACGAGTAGGGCAGCTTGTAAGTCCTGATTATCCAGGAGGCGCTTAAGCTCGTTGAGGCGCTGTTGATTTTTTTGAAACTCTTGTTTTGGGGTCATTGGTTGAGAATATTGGCCTGAGTCTTGAGATCCATGGCAGCAATGTCTGCGCGAGTCAGAGCGCCTTTACGCTGAGCCTCAGCGATCGTGCTAGCATTCTTGCGCTGCTGATCTTGATCGAACGCGACCTGCTTCTGAATCCGCTTCTGTTCGGAGTTTGCCGCAGCAATCTGCGACTTGGACTGCGCGGTGATGAGCATCGCCTGGATCTTCGCAGCCGTCTCGGGATCCATTCCGTTGCCAGCTGCACCGGCTTCGGCCTGAGCTTGAGCCTGCTCTTGAAGGCGCTGCACGTAGCCCTTGATGTAGTTTGAAGCCTGACTGATGCCGTCGTTGTAGAGCTTGATGTTCTGTTCCTGGCCCGGGTCCTGAGAGATCAACTGGATCTGCTCCTGGATATGCTGGATTACGTTGGCCAATCCCAGCACGCGGTCCATCGTGGTCATGCCGCCACCTTCTTTTTCAATACGACCAATGGCGCCACCAAGCATCTGAAGCAGCGTCTGGATGTACTCGGGGCGATTGAGTGCGCTTGCGATAACGACAGGTTGACCGTCGATAAGCGTGCCCCACGCCAGGGTAGCGCGTTCGACAGCCGGGGAGACCGGCTTGTTGTCGATCGGAGCCAAGCGATTCGCCAGGAGAGGATCATCGGTGTTGGCCTCGACGTACATATGCACGACCTCGGCCTGAGAATCCGGAGCTAGCAGCGGTCGGATAGCCATCAGGCGGTCAGCCTGAGCGATCTCCAGCATCTTGTTGCCGGAACCCATGACGCGCTCGGGCATGATGTCCCACGCGTCGAGGTTGTTCCAGACGGAGGGATCGACACCGTCAGCCTCGCACTTGCGGCGGAACTGTTTGCAGTCGGGATGGTCGATCGTGCAGAACCGGCGAGCTATCTCGCGGTACTGGAAATTCTGCTGAGTGTAGGCGCGTGTTAGCATGGAGCCCATCAGCGCGTTGGCGTTGTTCACGCGAGCCATAACCTCGGTAGCGGTCAGCTCTTTCGATGATCCGTCATTCACGTCCTGCGTGTAGGCAGCACTCGACTCAGACATGATCTGTCGGTGCATCGCCATAGCGCCAGACAGCATCGGGTAATCGACAACGTGACGCTCAGACTGCGGAACCCAGGAGAGGCCCTCGGGAATCACGCCCATGTTCACTAGGTCGATCTTCTCCATCCGTTCCATGTCACCATCAGCGACATTACGGAAGAGCCAGAGCATCTGCTCGAAAACGGAGTCGGTGAACTTACAGCGCAGGCGATTCTGGAGGTGGCACACCGCATAAAGCAGGTAGCCAAGGGAACGCACCGAGTGCCAGCGGAACGGCGGAACCACAGCGCCGTCAGCGAACTGGATGTGCATCAGCTCGAAGATATCCCGGCCGTAACAGCGGTCGCCGGCATTGAAGAGCCATTGGCCAGCGGTCTGCATATTACCGATGCCGCTGTTGTACTGGTCAACGATGATGCGGCGGCGCCAAGAAGGATCGTCGCTGGTCGTGTCTAGGAAGTAAAAATCGTAGCACCGCAGCACCGGAGTCGCATCGGAACCCCAGTAACCAGAGTTCTCCTTGAAGTCTTCCTCAACCTTTTCAGGGAAGTATTGGCCGGACCAATCGTTCACCTGGAGACTCGATGCCTCGCGCTGGATCATCGCGGCCAGCAGCTCGTTCACCAGCTTTAGGTTCCAGCCGGGATCGACGTTTTCACCGCGAGTCATGCGGATTAGGTCCGCAGCTGTGAAGGAGGTGTAGATCGCGAAGTGCGACATATTCTCCATCGTGGTCAGCGTGTTCGTAGGAACCAGAATGTCCTCAGTTCCACGGGCTGACGGGCACCATTCACGGTCACGCAACCAAGTCACCGGCCCGATACCGTGAAGAACCGTCGCGGCAAACTGAGATTCCAGAACCGTGGAATACTTCGGAGACCGCTTCATCACGCGGTTCAACTGCTTCGTGATGATGTTGCCCCACTCAGTGCGCTTATCCCGAGGGCCGGTATCGAGGCCCACAGAAAAGTAATTCTGAGGCTTCAGGAACGCGTTCGTAAACTGCTGGCGTGCCGCATGAATGATGCGTGTACCTTCCAGGAAGTTGACGTTTGTCTGGATCTTATTGTCGCGAGCCTCCTCTTCGCTGTATGGAGGATTACCGTTAAAGGTAGCGTTAATGCGAGCGCGATTGCGAGAACGAGGCTGTTCAGCCTCTAGCATCGCACTAACAACATTCCAGACTCTACTTGGTTCTTTGAAACTCATATTGATCTCAGATTGCTTTTCGTTCCTGCGAAATCCAGCATTTATCAGGCATTTCACGATCGCCTAGGTAACTCAATGGCACCCATACCTTGAGTTTAAGATAGCAGCCGCAGACTTCGCAGGTGCCAGCATTAGACTCACCTTGAAGGATCATAGCCATGTCGTGGCGCAGCTGCTCCTGCTCAATGATAACCTCAGCGACAGTCTTCTCGATTGCGTCTGGCTTGGTAGGTTTGTTGTGCAGGCAGTGCAGACACGTATCAAGACGATGCTGCGCTACTGAGCGATCAACGGGAATACCGCCATCGCCCAGCCATTCCGCAAGAATCCTTACCCCTTGCGCCGTATTTTTAACCCTTTCCACCGCACGAGCGACAGCCTGATACCCTTGGTTGAGCATTGGTTTGAGTGGATTGAGTTGTTGTTTGCTGGGGAAAACGAGCTTTTGTGTAGGCTTCCAGATCACTCACCGCTTGTTCAAATGACGATGGAAGGTGATTGGCAATCCTGTGCTGCTGGATCAATCGCGCCATCGAATGAAAATCGTAATTCATCGGGTTTGGCGCGGTCCACTTGGTTGCGGGTTCGTAGAACTGCCATCCACCGTTTGGAAACGTGTTGTAATTCATGCTGCCTGATTTTTAAAACGGCAGATCATCGGCGTCGAGATCAGGCTTCGGGGCGGTGGGCGCGGTATTCTGACGCGGCGCGGGCGCGGCACCTTCATCACGTCCCTTAAGGAACTGGAAGGTTTCGATCATAATCCGCGTGGTAGACCGCTTGTCTCCGGTCTTCTTGTCGTCCCACTCTTCCCGGGTCAGGCGTCCCTCAACCATCAGCGGGTGACCCTTCTTGACGTATTGAGCGATCGTCTCGGCCTGCTTCCCGAACGCCTTGCACTCAGCGAAGTACACGTCTTCCTTTTCCTCACCGGCCTCGTTCTTCCAGCGGCGATTGACGGCCAAGCTCAGGTTGCAAACAGCAGTCCCTTTCGGAAGGTGCTTGAGTTCTACGTCTCGGGTGAGGTTGCCGATCAGGATGACTTTGTTGAATGATGCCATAAGGTTAGGAATAGGTTAGCGAATGCTCAGTATCCATTGTGCGACGCTTATCTGACAGACGTGTCAGCCACTTTGGTGTCTGTCGCTTGACAATACCAACCCCCTGCCCGCCTGCAATCTCAAATCCCGTTCTGCGAGCCATTTCAAGTGCGACCACGAAAGAGTCCCATAAATCAGGAGATCGGCCCATGCGTTCTTTGGTTTTGTGCTTGGGCTCCACGTCGATCAAACCAGTGCGGGAGATTCCCCATTCGCGCATAGACCCTTCCTCCGCGACTTCCCGGGGAAGTTTCCTCAGCTGCTTGGATTCGATAAGCAGGCGCGACGAGTACCAAAGGGCTGTGACCATCTTGCCGTAGGCTTCACGCTCGGTCTTCGGATCACCTTTCCGAACAGGGCGATCCGTTGGCCGACCACCGAACTCGATCGGCACCACCTCGGGCGACCACAGGCGGGCAAACGCAGACATCAGCGTGCCGCGTCCGGTGGAATCGAATCCGACCTGATTAGGCGGAATGTTGCGCTGCTTGCAGTACAGGAGCACGTACTCGGCAATCTGCTCCTCCGCCTGCTGCGCTTTGACGGCCGTCACAGGGATTACGATCGGGGCCTCAGCGAATGCTAGCACGATGCGTCCAGTGCTGTCCGGGCCGTACTGAAGGTCGATCATAACGCATCGGTCACCACCGATGCCTGAGTACGCCGCGTCGATCCCGATGATTCGTGTGATCTTGTCGGCGCCCTGCCAAACAATTTCATCGAACGCCTGGTTCTGCTCGCATAGCGACATGGTGACCACGCGCCGTGTACCGCCATCTCGGGGTAGTAGCCCGAGGTTCATCATCGAGAACTGCAACGAGTCTCGGCCGTAGTAATCCAAGTCCGCCTGAATCTGCTCCGGCGTGATGATGCCTCGGTACGGATTGGTTCCTTTCGGGAACTTCGCGTTTGGCGTGTCGTACCCGCACAGCTGGACAGCAACCCCTCCTGGTGCCCGCGTTCTCCAGGTGCGTGTCTGCTCAAGGTATTCGATACCTTCCCAGCCGCCCATCGTAGAGTGCGGCTCACAGACAACCCCAAGCGCGTCGTTGCGATCCTTGGGATTCCCCATCGCGATCAGCTTGAACTCAGGATTCTTGCGAAGGTTGGCGACTGAATCGAGGAACCCTCGGCTCATAAGAGACGCCTCGTCTGCAATCAGCATCACTCGGTCGTTCTTGAGCCCGACGTAGTTCGAGAGACCAACGAACGTGCCGCCGACCTTGCACGCTACGCCGATGATTCCGTCGCGGAAGTCCTGCGCCTCGGCGTCTTGGTCAGAACTGGTCAGGATAAACCGGCTCTCGATAACGCGCCCAGGAAGCCATTCCCGGCGGGCCTTGGCCTTATTGTGCAACTCCTTGATCGAGCCCCAGATTCGCAGCTGGAGACCCTCACGCGTCGTTGAAGACATGATGATCGAGGTGCCGGTGGGGTAGATGTAGAACGTGCAGAGCCCGAATGCTGCGGAGGTGTAGGTCTTGCCAGATGATCCTGGGCCCATGATTCCAACCTCTTGATTTTCCGCGAAAGTCTTAATCAGCAGGTCAGACCAGATGTGCCAATCGAAGTGAGGCCAAAGCGCCGTCATGGCCGCTTTGAAGTGATGATATTTCCCGCATCCGTACTTGACGCCACCGGACATTATGTATCCGCCGCGACGAACCATTTCGGCTTCGATGAGAAAGCGGTCTTTTGTACGCCACGGTATAGACAAGTAATCTGGGCTTTCATTCATCTTGCGGGAATGCTGCTGCGGCCTTTCAATACGTTCAAGCGTCATGGTCGCAGAAAAAAATCGCATAGTAGATGGCCTCCTCACCGCTGAAGGTGGGGTGGATAGCGGTTTTTCGCCCTCACTCATTCAACCGAACCAGCTAGCATGGGCGGTGAACACGACGGTGCGCGGAGGATTCCCGAAAGCGCGACCTGGAATTTGGACCAAACTGCTGAAGTTTGCCGATCCAACCGTTCTCTACAACGGCGGCTACTACAACGCTGCGGTGGAATTAGCGTTCAAGGAGGGGCTGTTCCAGGGGTGCGGAACATACGTTTCTGATAACGGAGACCCTTACATTTTTGCGTCGATCGGAGGCAAAGTCTTCCAGATCGACATCAACGACGGATTCAAGGTAAACGATCTTACGCCAGTCGCCTCGCAGTTTTTCGTTTTTACTCGGGGTCGCACTTCTAATGTCGCGACCTACGTAACTGGTGCGCCTCATGGGCTTTCTGCCGGCATGGTTGTCCGGTTACCAGAGGTTCCAGGAGCTACAGCTCCAGCTGGATTCTTTGGAGACTTTGTCGTTCAAACCGTTCCGACTTTAACGACTTTCACCACATTTTCTCCAGGAACCGATGCTGGGCCGTTCTTGGGGCCAGCCTTTTTCGGCTATCAGCTTGCCACTAACAACCCAAGCGCGGATCACGTTTACTTTCAGCAGGCAGAGGACTGGTTGATTATTCAGGATGTTCAAAATCAGCCTTACTTATACAACGGCTCTACTTTGCGGAGAGCAACGGGTGAGGAAGTTCCAGTTGGTGGACCAATGGCTTACGGAAAAGGACGCCTCTGGGTCGCAAATGGATCGGAATACTACGGTGGAGACTTGGTCTACGGAGATCCCGCTTACGGCCGGGACAGCGTGATTCGATTCACCGAGAACACATTCATCAATGAAGGCGGTGCCTTTGCGGTCTCAAACGGACCGATCACAGGGCTGGCATTCGCGGCCAACCTGGACACGTCCCTTGGCGACGGAGACCTGCTGGTGTTTACCCCGACCGCCACTTACGCGTTCAACGCGCCTGTGGACCGGGATGTTTGGAAGGATCTCAATTATCCAATCCAACGATTCGCGCTCCTGAACTTCGGATCGTTCAACCACGAATCCATCGTGCCGGTAAACGGCGATCTATTCTTCCGCGCTCAGGACGGCATCCGATCGTTGATCTACGCCAGGCGCGACTTCTCTGAGTTTGGAAATACACCGATCAGCCGGCAGGTTACTCGTGCGATAGCTTACGACACGGAGTTTTACCTCAAAGCTGCTAGCTCCGTCAACTTCGACAACCGGCTGCTGATGACCATTCAGCCTCAGAAGGTCAACGGTAGAGGCACGGTTCACCGAGGAGTCGTAGTGCTAGACTTCGATCTCGTCTCCGGAATGGGCCGGAAGCTGCCGCCGGCATGGGAGGGTGTATGGACTGGAGTGGATGTACTCCAGATGCTCACCATCCGAATCCAGAAACAGGATCGCTGTTTCGTTTTTGGGTTGAATCAGGACAACATCGGGCTCTTTGAAATCACGAAGAACGGCCAGTTTGACTTCGACGGTTACGATGATGTACCGATCGAATGGACCATTGAGACCCGGTCGATCACGTTTGGTGAACCCACAAACAAGAAGCGCCTTGTTAGCGCCGAGCAGTGGTACGACCAGGTGATGGGTGACATCGAAGCCAAGGTCTATTTCAAGGCTAACGAGGGCGAGTGCTGGCAACCGTGGGCCGAGATCAAGGACTGCGCAAAGTACCGCAACTGCGAGCCAGGCGAGATTTCATGCCCCCCTGCGGTGATCAACTGCCAGGAGGTCAAATACTACCAGCCCCCTGCAAGATCGCGCATTGCCCTACCGCAGCCTCCGGACAAGTGCGACGTGCAGACCGGGGGATTTACCCGCGATGGCTATGAGTTCCAGCTTCGATACGTCAACACCGGCCGCTTCCGCCTCAAACGTGTGGCGATGGTTGCTCAACGCCTTCAAGAGGATATTTACGGCGATCTCAGCCGCGTCGCGTGCCCGCTACTCTCCGAATAGTATGCCATCATACAATCCAGTCGATTACGGCGCCGATCCCTGCGGACTGAGAAACAGCGCGTGGGCGATCAGCGAATGCTTGAATCTCACTGGCAAATGCCATTTTCCGGTTGGCACGTTTTTGATTGGATCGAGCCCGGGGGTGAAGATTACGAGTCGCTTTCGATTTTTTAACGTAGCTACATTTACAACAGCAACACCGCACGGACTGGTTGTCGGAGAGAAGATCACCCTGTACGGGTTTACGGACCCCACTTTCAACGGAGTGGGTGCTGCGTTTTACGGTTTTCGCGTCGATGCAACCCCAAGCTCAACTACGTTTACTGCAACGGTTCCTGGACCAAACTCCGGATTGGTCACTGAAGATGGATGGATAAACCTCATCGGTGGAGGATTTACATCTTCAATTCTGCTTGGATACGGGGCCGCGATCAACAACATTGAGATCACTGGTCAGGGCGCTGGTAAAACAATCCTTAAGTTTGCCAATAATACATCAACGAAGAGATTGGACTTGTTTGGGTTAAATGCCCAGATGATTAAGACTATTGGAACAGTTACCGGATCTGGAGTTGTAGGCGCTCCTGGAAGCGTAAAAGGAAACCCAGTAGATGCAACTAATTGCAAAAATACGTTAATACAAGGTATTACTTTTGATGGAAACTACAGAAGTAACTCAGTTTCTGATATTAAAATAATATCAGTTCAGAGAACTAATGGTATAAATACGTATAACTTTGCAATACCGCTTTTTAATACTGCGCTTTACAATCCGAATGATCTAACAACTCAGTTCACTTCACTGCCTCCTCCTGTATACGTACCTCCGATTCCTCCGTTATACACAAACGTAAGTTTCTATCAACAATACATTAGTAATGTCGTAACTGCCGGAACAGGATCTGACCCTACGTTTGTAGGTTATGGACAGGTTCAGAATCTTACTCAATTCTCATTTCAAAGAGACGTTGGTGTTGTATTGATTTTCGCAAAACGAAACGCAGTTAATCAGGCAATTTACACTCGCCATCCTAATTGGTATTTTCCATTCACAATCGGAAATTCAATTAATATCACAGGATTTTCAAACGCAACTCTTAATGGAACATTTGTAGTTGTATCATTTCCGTCAATTACCGAGGTGCTGTGCGTTAATGTTGGGCCAACCACGACTGTTCAAATTAATGGGTTTGAAAGGTTAGCTGGAAATGCAATTTACGATACCGGAACTCCGCACGGTTTCGTGGGCGGAGAGAACGTCCTGATTCAAGGTCTTTCTGATGCGTCGTTTAACGGGACGTTTGTGGTCAATGGATACCCAAGCCCAACTCAGTTTACTTGCGCTAACCCTGGAACCAACATTGGACCAATTCCAGACGTAGGCACCGTTGACTTGATCGAAACCGGCCGCGCATGGTCCGCTCCAGATGTCGCCTTAACGCCGCAAGTCAACGCTGGCGTAAACTCGGTCTACACCATTGCTGGAATTAACCACACCGGAGAGAACCCGCTGATTCAAGATTGCGAGTTCTACGATTTCGGTGATGGGACGCTGAACGCAGAATCGTTTGTGGTTAAAACATTCCTCCCAATGACCGTGGAGGATGGAACACCAGGAGCCAAAGTTCTAAGAAATAAGTTTGGATACCAAGGAAGCAACTCGATTCAAGGGACACTTTATCCTGGAAGCGCAGAGGCTATTACGGATGTTGTTGTCGGTGGTTTTTCATCGCTGCTCAATCCGATCAACATCATATCAAGATCAGCCGGAATTGCGACGTACACCTGCGTGATGAAGCACACGTTGAGGGTGGGTGATGTGGTGGTGGTAAGCGGTTTTTCAGACGCGACGTTTAATGGATCACGGACCGTTATCAGCACTCCTGATTCATACCGATTTACAGCTGCATCCGCTGGACCAAATGAACTACCCGGCCTTTACCGAGACGGCTACGTAATGATGCTTCGCAGCCGGCGCATCTTTGCATCGGATTGCGTCGTAGAAGAAAACCAATTTATATCTGGTCCGAATAGACCGGATGCTCAAAGCCCGTTACACGCAGTGACGGTGAGGGAAACAGTTGATGCGGAAGTAAGATACAACAATTTCAACGGTTACATTGGAACTTGTTTCTACGTCGATTCATTTTTCCACAAAGGCACTCACCTACATCATAATGAAGCATTGAATGTTGGTGCGTTTATTGCGCTGCAAACCAACGATTACTACGCAACATATTTACCCTTGGGATACGCCAACCCAGAACTCTATTCTACATTTACAGCGGCGCATAAGAACATGGTAATTGAAAACAACGATGTCCTGTTGTCTGGACCTGATTCATGGTATTACCAGCCAGCTTATCCGCCAATCAACTCTCCATTTCTGCTTAATAACCACGACGTTGATAAGTCTATTTTTTACTATCCAACGGATTATCAGATTCCGATTACCACAGCGACGCGCCTCGCCGGAGTAACGACGTTCACAACAGCTTCAGCGCACGAGCTTCAACCTGGCTTTAAGGTCACGGTTCTAAAAACCGTCATCGGCAGCTTCATTGGAAAATTCACGGTTATAGCCACTCCGACTACCACGACTTTTACGGTCTTAAACCCAGGCGTAAATGAAAGCACCACTGGGGGGCTTCTGGGAATCGACAGCCCTATAGATTTCCCTTGGGAAATCCAACCCATCGGATTTCAGCGCACCGCAGGGGTGGCCACGTACACGACGAACAAAGCGCACCAGATGCTCGTTGGATACCACGCCACCGTTGAGGGGCTCAGCGATGTTTCGTTCAACGACGAGGTGATCGTGACTGGGATTCCTACGCTGACGACGTTTACCTGCGCGAGTCCTGGTCCCAACGTCGCGTTCACATCCTCAACCGGGAACTTCCTGAGGTACGTCGAGAACATCCAGATTGGATGCAACACGGTGCGCCGCTTAAGTGGAGACCCGCTGGTGATCAACAACGGTGGCAGGTTCGCGACCTTTTTCATCAGCGGAAGATCATCGGGATGCGTTGCGCCGCTGAACCAATTCTTCTATTTCGATTGTCCGGAGGCTTGTTTGGCGCTTGAATGCGACCCAGGCCCGTGTAAGCCAAACGACTACCTTTACCGCATCTAGCCATGCCTGAAATCAACCTAACTGCCGGCACACTTCCTCCGCC
>Ga0209107_10001194_pt1 | contig 14479 bp, 19 predicted proteins | sample LakErihyJuly2011_2_FD_187460 | JGI IMG/M metagenome (GOLD analysis project Ga0209107, IMG submission 187460) | Freshwater microbial communities from dead zone in Lake Erie, Canada - CCB hypolimnion July 2011 (SPAdes) (version 2) | ecosystem: Environmental > Aquatic > Freshwater > Lentic >... | reverse complement strand
CGTTTCTGTACCTGGTTAACTAAAGCCATGATTACTTTTTCTTTAATGTTCTTTTAGTAGGTTCAGTAGTTTCTTCTTCTGGTCCTTCTTGCATTTCTGATGCTAACATAGCATACTGCATTTGAATATTAGTTCTTTTAAATCTTACTTCATCTATACTAGTTAGTAAGTTTTCATAATTTAATTGAGCCTCTAAATAAGGTATAGATTCTTTGTAAAAAGAAAGCATTTGTTCCTTACGTTCTGTTAACTGTTCAGGAGTTAATTCTTGTTCTTGTTCTTGTTGATTTACATTTTCCATTGTTTATATTTTTAAAGTTTAAACAAATATACTATAAAAGTTTAAATAAAAAATATTTAAACAAAAAAAATCCAGATAAATTAAATTACCTGGATTATTATAGCTTAAATAAGAGTTTTATTTTTTAGTTTTAATAATGCCTCCTTTTTTTTGTTTTTTCTTAAACATATTACTTACAGTTTTATTTGTAAGTTCTGCAATACCTAAACCTACTGCACCTGCTCCTGCTGCTATTTTAGCACCAAGACCTAATTTTTCTCCAGCACTTCTAACTCTAAATGTTTTAGTTTTTCCACATTTAGGTCTTCTTCTACGTTTTGGCCAACCATCTACCATAACAGTCTTCATACAAGGGTCATCTGATGATCCTCCTGTTTCATAACTTTTCATAGATCTAATCATTTGATTTTTACTATCTTTCATGATTATCTGTTTTTAATTGTTAAGTTTAATATTGTTAGCATGTAAAATTCTCTATAGATATCTATCTCTAAAGTAAATACATCTACTGAAGATAATCTAAGTCTTATAGATATCTTATCCCATTGTTTTGTTGCTGATTTCCAGTTGTTTCTAAATTTCATAATTGTTTGTTTAATTATTTAATATCTTCACTCTCTAGTAAAGTATATGTAAAATGATTGCCATAAAAGTTTTTTGCTTTATTTATTATTTTCATGAACGCATCAAAATCTTTTGATCTTTTAAATACTTGACATCCTTCTGACCAATTCTCTACAAAGTTTGACACTGAACCTGCTTTGTGTATATTTATACCAAACATTCCTGTATCTGTTTCAACCTCATCAAAGGTCATGTTTTTATTTTTATCTCTCCATACAGTTACATTACCTAGTCTTTGGCACAGAGCTTCATACTTTCCTTGGTGCTTAGATATGGCATATACTCCTCTATATTGTCCTGGAACTAATCTAGCTACACCATTAGCATTGTGATATTGTGTAACTCCTTTTTTACCGGGCTCAGTTGTGTTGTCCCATTCATGATACTGCCATATTCCATCTAACTTATAAGATAGAGTTATCTTATCATCAAATAAATTAGTTACTGTTTTACCGGTATCAGAATTTCTTACTCCTATTATATTTACATCATAGTCTTTAGCGCCTTTAAAGTAAAGATATCCTTTAGCTTTTACAGCTGCTTCTATCTGCTCTCTAGTATATGTCATTTCTTTATCTTTTTAATATCATCTTTAATATCCTTAGCTCTAGCAAAAAGCAACTTCATTGATTGCCATAAATCTATTCCTTTAACTACTTTATAGTTTTCATTGATTGACATTACTTCTATACTAGCTAATACTAATGCCACTACTTTAGTAAGCATAAAGGGTACACTAAAAAAAGTTAGTATAATATCATTAAGAATGAATTTGTCTATAAGAAAAAACATTATAACAGTAACTTCATAAAGTGCTAACTTGCTGATTATACTTGAAAGTTTTCTACTAGTAATTTTTTCATTTAACTTATTAGCTTTCCATATCCCTGTAAAAGTATCAATAGCTATTAATACTCCTATCATCAGGAGTATACCGGATATAGGTAAAAAGAATGCAAGGCAAATAGATATTAAAGTCAAAAGTTCTTGTTGTATAGATATTAGTAATAGTGTCAACTGTGTTTTCATAATAAATAAAGTTTAATCAGCTTGTAACCAAAGTATACAAGTAGTATAAGAAATAGTATTACCCCTAGTACAGCAAAGAAATTTACCCACCATGGAATGTATTTAATTTTTTCTGGTTTTAAAGTTTTGGTGACAACTCTGGTATGATAGACATCATTACCTTTAATTGTTTTATAGATTGTATGAACTTTAGCTTTTGTGTAATACACATTATCTTTAATCTTAGTTTGTACACTAACTAAAGTACCATCTTTATCTCTTAAGTTTTCTCTTAATTTAGATATAACATTACCTAAAGAATCACAATATAAAGTGTCAATTAAAGTTATAGTTTCTCCAGGAATTACAATTGTAGTATCTTTGATTTGTATTATAGTTACAGTACTATCTTTTTGTACACATAGTGGACAATATTTTGCTAGTCTTTTTTCAAGAGAGCAAGATGATAATAATAAAAATAATATAATTAAGTATTTCATTTATTCTCCTTTAAGAGATTTCAACTCTTCGTACATAGCCAAAAGCTGTGCTTCTTTCTCTTGTATTAGTTCTTCTTGAGTAGGACCTTCTACTTCAATAAACTCAACTTTTACAAGTCCTGTTTGATTGTAAATTTCTTTTCGTATTTGTGTCATAATTTTTTTATTTTAAAATTTTATTCTCCACCAATCATGCTTAGAAAAACAGCAGGACAGTTAGTAGCTTCATATCATGCTTAGAAAAACAGCAGGACAGTTAGTAGCTTCATGTGTAAAAAGAGTACCATTAACTGTAGCAGGTACAGAAGCATAAGCATAACTTGTTGTTGACATAAACCAATTCGTTGCACCTGAAGCACTATCTGAAATCGGAATCATAGAATTAGCACTATACTGAGTTAATGTTGGTCCTGCTCCACTTGTTATAGTTCCAATCCAATATGTTGTTCCTTTAGTAAATCCAGCAAAACTACTAAAGTCAAATTTTAGTCCTGTTGTTGTACAGGACATACTAGGACCATCATATAATTTGGTAAGGGGCAATCCTCCTGAATCTGAAAATATAACAATTTTGCAATTTACATTAAACCCAATTGTAACATTTAGTATAAACACTAGATTAGAAATTGATGGTTTTAAAAAATCAGTGTTAGGAACAAACGGCATTAATGTCATTCTGTTTGTAGCAGTAGTACAAATAGTGTTAGCTGCGCCATTGGTTTTTAATCCGTATGTATTACTTAGTTGATATTGTGTTATAAGGTGTGGTCCTCCTGCGGTACCACCACCACCACCTCCTGGTACATTAACAGTAACAGCATTTCCAACATTTGTTGCAGTTATACCTGCCCCTGTAAAATCAATACTATTTACATCAGAAGTTTTTAATACTCCTTCATCTTGAATAGCAATTTGTTTTGATATAGTAATACTTGTAGACATTATAGTGTATATGTATAAATAATAAGTGGATTTAATGTAGCTGAATTTTGATTAATAAATATTCTAGTTGGACTAAAGTAATTTAGTAATCCTGCGGCATCATAATTAATTGTTACACCTTTAGGAACAGAAACATAAGTAACACCATTATCTGTACTTACTAAAATAGAAACAGTAGTGTCTTGATTATAAATTGATAATGTTAATAATTTTGAAGTTGCTCCAGTATAATAGGCCATATTTTTAAGTCCAGTAACTGTATTTATACCTGGCAAAATTGGTACATTAGCTTGATTATCACACAAAGTTGTAGAAACTGAATCACTACAAGCTCTTTGTCCTAATGGCCCTATAATATTTATATTAGTTGATGAAACAATAGCATTAATAATACCTTGTAATCCTTTTAGCATTTTTAATTGCCAAGGAAAGTTATTTCCTTTATTGCCGTAATCTTTTAAATCTCCTACTGACATAGTTTTATATATTAAATGATGTTATATCTATAATATACAAAAAAATTTACAACTTTCCAAACATATATTTCTCTGCATTTTTAATTGAATCATCATCTGCCAACATTTTTTTAATTATATCTTTATCAACATGTTTAGGATGCACATACCAATCCTCATAACAACTAGTATCATTTGGTGCAATGTTACTTGCAACAAGTAAATACCCTTTGCTTAATAAGAAGTTTCTAGATTTTTTTCTAAAAGATCCTGATACATCTGTGTAATGATCATGCTCATATGTTATAACTCCAAAAGAACATTGATCCCAAGGAATCATTGTCATGATTTCATAAGTAGTTGATGGTGGCTCACAGTCAACTTGTAAGTAGTCAGTGTGACCTTTAAGTATAGAGTAATCAAACTTTGTAGCATCACATAATATAACCTCATTTTTTCTGTGTAATTTAAATTTTTCAACTTCATGAGGTAATATTTCTAATGAAGTACCAGTCCATCCAAATTGCTCTAAAAGAGCTGTATTACTTCCATGAAATGGATCTGCTGCACCAATTTCAAAGTATGTTCCATTTTTTTTACCATTAAGCATTGACAATGTAAACATATCTTGGTATGTTTGAGAAAAGTTTTTCTCAATAGTTTCTGCTCCCGGGAACTTATATCTTAATTGCTCATAGAATCCTTTGTGGTATCTTAAGAAAGGATCTGGTCCAGAACCTAAAGATGTGATATTAGATTGTACCATTTTTTGGTATTTATCACTTAACTCTGTACCTCTATTTACTAGTTTAATAAACTCATCTCTAGATTCTTGAGATCTACCAATCCACCATGCAGTTACTGCTTTTTGGAAGTAAAGTTGATAAGCATCTTCATAACCTACAGTAGATGACATTTCTTTAGCATTTGTTTGAAACATAATCCCTGTTATAGCATAGTTGTATGCTTCATGATACTGTTGTCTTGCTTCTGCCCACTGACTTAAGAATAAATATGCTTCAGGTCTTTCTGGTGCAAATGATAATGCATTCAACCATAAACCTTTTTCAGTTACAGCTCTTCTACTTTGTGTAGCTAAACACTTTGCAACCATAAGTAATGATTCATAAATAGCATCATCATATTTACCATACTCAGCTGCTCTTAAATAAAAAGCAAGAGCTGAAGCTGTGTGACCTTGAGTAAAGTAAAATTCTGCAAGTTCAGAGTTATTTCCTGCATTAAAAGGATCATTTATTAACTGCTCTAGTTTACTTGGTGTTATTCCTTTAGATTTATATTCTGATTCTGACACTAATACTATATTTGTAATTGATTCAAACACATGTCTTGGTAGTCTTAAAATAAAGGCCGTAGAGTCTTGGAAACCAAAAGGAATGATAAAGTCATTACCATCATAAGCTAAACCACAGGAGAACTCAATATTTGCAGTCATAAACTTAAAATCCTCAGAGTATCCAACTATATTCCACTCCATGTCCCACACAATAAATCTATGGTAGTATTGAGCATCTTTCTTTCCTTGCTCATTCTTCCATAGTTCTACTTCATGAGTAAGAGCAATCCTATATTTACCTACAGTAATTACTTGTGATCCACCTCTAATATCTCTTGGGAAAGTTATTTTTTGTTTTACGGTAGCTACAGTTTCTGAGGTACCTTTTTTAGTATTAACTTTTACTACTTCTGTAGGAGAAGTCCACTTGACATAGTGAAAAGGCATGTCTAGAATAGGCATCCAGTTCTTCTCACAATATGATTTAGTTGGTGGTTCTATCCTAGATCTTTCTGTTTCTTTAGCTCCAGAACTAATTAAAGATAGTTCCATTCTACCTTCTCCATCTGTTTTAGTATCTCTACGTACACCAGTAAGATATAAGTTATTATCCCAATCAGTTAATCTAGCATCTTCTAGTCCAATAAATTCCCATACGGGTGTTACATCTAACTTAGTTGTATCTACCTGTTTATGTTTTTCAATTGCAAGAGTATTAGCATCTAACTGACATAAGTAGTTAGTTGTTCTAAGAGTAACATCATCTTCTGGATTAAGATAAGCTAGAGGTCCCCATAGAGTTTGAAACTGTTGTTGTCCTTCACTATGGTATAGTGTGTATTGAACATGTCTTAGGTTTAATAAATAACTACCACCTTTGTAAAGAATAGACGGATTAGTTAATCCTAATCCTTCTGTCATATTAGCTGGTAAAATTAAGTAGTTTACAGATCCCCCTTTTTCTAGGGCAAGTTTACATAAATTATTCATTTGTTGTTGATTTTCAACAAATGTAATAAATTTATTTATACTTTTTAGTTATAAACTATACAAAAAATATTTTATGTTATAAACTATTTAAGTCTTCTACTATAACTGCTTCTTCTATAAATGATTCTTCTATAGGTGATTCATCATACCATTCCCATCCTTCTACAGGGTATGTATAAGAATCTTTATTTTCTCTAAGTAATTCATAATTTGGACCGTATACAAAGTTAGGTGCATACTGCCAATTGTCATCTTCTAATTTATAAAATCCTGATGTGTCTTCCATAATTATCCAGTTATTGTCCATCCTTTTGATGTTACTATTAATCTATTTGCTGCAGTTAAGGCTGCTGCTCCTGTTGCTGATGTTATATTAATTGTTTTTGATACAACATTTCCTTGAGCTGCCATATCATTAAATAATTGTACTAAATTAGCTGTACTCATATTAGTAAAAGATACATTTATTTGAGGAGATGATCCTGTCCATTGTCCTGCTGAAACATTTAATAATCGTAATGAATTTAATAGGCTAAAATTAGTTGCTGATTGACCATTTACTGTTAGTTTACTTAAAGGGCAATCAAACTGTAATGTGGTTACTAAATTAATAAATGTATTTCCATCGGCTGTTACAAGTGGTGTTGCAGTTAAACTACCTAATTTATTTAAATTATTAATTGTAGTTAATGATCCGCATTGAAAAAAAGCATTTTGAATAGTTGTTAAAGATGTAGTTTGCGTAGTTGGTAAAGTTATTGTCTTTAATGATGCACAAGTTGAAAAAGCATTACCAAAAGTTGTTGTACTTGCAGATACAGTAGCAGGTAGTGTTATTGATGGTAATTTATAACAACCAAAAAAAATACCAGAAAAATCAGTACAACTGCTCATTGATGTAGGCATTGTAACAGATGTAAGTGAATTACAATTACTAAAACAGCTTGACATTGTTGTTATAGTATTCATTGTAGCTGGAAAAGTTATGCTTTGTAATTTATTACAATTTAAAAAAGCACTTAATAAAGTAGAAAGACCCGTTAAAGAAGTAGGCATTGTAATAGTAGTTAAATTAAAACAACTATTAAAAGCATTTGACATACTAAATATGTTATTTTGACTGTTATTTGGAAGTGTAATAGTTGAAACGCTATCACAAGCATTAAAAGCAGTTTGTAAACCATTGATATTATATGCACTTGGTATGGTTATAGTTTTAAGTGAGCGACAAGTGTTAAAAGTACTAGTCATATCAACACTAGCACTACCCATTGTTGAAGGTAATGTTAAAGTGTCTAAATTAATGCAGTTTTGAAAAGTAGCATTAAGGGTGGTACAAGCTGAAAAACCACTTTGAAAAATAATCTGACTAATTGCAGAACAATTTGTAAAAGTTGAAGATAAACTTGTAGCATTAAAATTAGTAGGAAATATTAATGATCTTAAACTATAGCAATTTTGAAAAGTACTAGACAGTGAATATCTTGCATTTACTGAACAAGTTGAAGGAAAAAATACATTTTCTAAAGATGTACAATTTAAAAATAGGTTACTTGCATCTACTGCAGTTGTAGATGCAAAACTTGGTAATCCATTAAATTTTAACCATAATAAACCAATACATCCTGAAAAAGTGCTGTTTATATTAATACATAAATTTATACTAGGGAATGTAATATTTTTTAATGAAATACAATTACTAAAAGTACCTGACATAGTTGTACAACTGTTTAAAGTAGTAGGTAGTGATACAGTTCTTAAAGAATTACAATTATTAAAAGTATTATTTAAATTAGTTATTCCAGTAGCGTTGCTTGGAAAAGTAATATCTAATAAATTATTACAATTAAGAAAACATGAAATAAAAATGGTAAAATTAGCACCTGATGTTGGCATAACTACCACAAACAACCTAATACAATTCTGAAAAATACCTTGCATACTTCCATAAGTAACTGTTGTTGGTAGTTTAACATATTCTAAATATTGAAATGTACTAACACCCGTTATAGTACTTATGGTACTAACAGGTATTGATGTAAATATAGGTGCTAATGCAGTACAAACATTATTTCCATAATATGCTTCTAATAGTCCTAAAACATAAGCTACTGAACCACTTACACTTGCTGCTCGTGGTGCAACATGATTACATACAGTTATAACACTTGTGGCATCAGCATAAACTCTTATTTTAAAAGTTGTATAACCTCTTGAACAAGGTGTTCCTGTCCCTATTGCATAAGTGTGATTTGTGAATACAGATGTAGCAGTTGATATTGTATCAGTTACACCATCTCCCCAATCAATGTATAAATTAGTACCACTATTTTTAGTAAATGTAGTGTTGATTGTAAAAGTTGCTAAATCAGTATCAGCTACTAAAAACTGAACTTCATTTGCTGAATCTGTAATAGTTATCCAATCAACAGGTCTTACCCAATCTGCTGGAGTTGGTTTAGGTTTTAAATAATTTTGTATTGGTAGATAAAATGCCATAGTTATACTGTTGAAAATATAGTTACTTCTCCTGTTACGTTAGTTTGTGGTGGAAACAAAGAATAAAATGTACAACTTCCTGCTGTTACATCAACTTTTGGTAACATTCTACAAGTTGAAACCTCATTAATACTTGCATTATCAGGAGTAAAATCTACTCTTGTATTTACTGTTATATTTACATTAGAAAATGTATATGTATAAAAGCCACTTACAAGTGACCAACTTGCAGCAGTTAATGTTTGAGCTGTTAATCTATAAATAGATGATACTCCAGGGCCAGTAATTCCTTGCACTCCTTGTACACCTTGTCCTGCAAAAAGACCGTTAAGCCCTTGTATTCCTTGCACTCCTGTTAACCCTTGAATACCTGTTATTCCTTGTGTACCTGTTCCTGTAAAACCCTGCAACCCAGTTAAACCCTGGATACCAGTAATTCCTTGTATTCCAGTTATACCTTGCGCCCCTTGAGTTCCATTAGAACCTGTTGTACCAGTTGTGCCTTGAGAACCAACAGATCCCTGACTTCCAGTTGAACCTGTATTTCCCTGAGCACCAGTTGTTCCTATAGCACCTTGTGTTCCTTGTGGACCAGTTGGCGCTGCAGTAAGAATAAACAGCATTTGATGGTTATTAGGAAAAGAGTACGTTGATGTATTTAAAGTAACACCATAAGTCCAATATGTTGTATTATCAGTTGCACTAGTAATTGTCCATTCTTGATAATTTGTATGTGTAGACTGATCTTGTAAGGTTATAACACTTCCAATTCCAACATTTGATAAAAATAAGTCTAAGTTATCTCCATTTTGATCTAATTCACTTACACTAATAGATGTTGCAGATGCTTGTGTTGCATTGTTCCATATAATGTGACCTGATAGTGGATTTCCAGTTGTTATAGTAGTTTTTGCTTGATAGTTAAAAAATGCATTAGAAGTTCCTGCAACACCTTGAGCACCTTGTGCACCGTTTGTTCCAGTAGAACCTTGGGCACCTGTGTTACCAATAGTTCCTTGACTACCTGTAGATCCAGTACTTCCTTGAGAGCCCGTATTTCCAATAGTTCCTTGAAAACCTGTAATACCTTGCATACCCTGTATACCTTGTAAACCCTGAGTTCCTTGAGAACCAGATGTTCCCGTAGTACCTGTTGTACCTTGGGATCCTGTGGTTCCTACACTTCCTTGTGTACCAGTTGCACCCTGAGATCCAATAAAACCTATACTACCTTGGCTTCCTGTATTCCCAATAGTTCCTTGACTACCTACAGCTCCTTGACTACCTGTAGTTCCTATAGAACCCTGAGAACCTGTTGTTCCAACTGAACCTTGATGTCCTGTTAAACCCTGTAATCCAGTAGTTCCTTGTATGCCTTGAGTACCTTGTATTCCTTGAGATCCAACAAAACCCTGTATACCTTGTGTGCCTGTAGTACCAGTTGTACCATTAGATCCTTGTGATCCTGTAATGCCTTGAGAACCAGTATTTCCTGTTGTTCCTTGGTTTCCAGTATTTCCTGTAAAACCTTGTATTCCAATTGAACCTTGAGAACCAGTATTTCCTACATTACCTTGAATTCCTTGTGTTCCCTGAGAACCTTGAGCACCAATTGAGCCAGTTGCACCTTGTGTTCCTACTGAACCCTGAGAACCTGTTGTACCTTGAGCACCAATAGTTCCAGTACTTCCCTGTATACCAGTAAATCCTTGAGTTCCTATTACACCTTGAACACCTTGACTACCTTGACTACCAGAAACTCCAGTATTCCCTTGAATACCTGTACTGCCTTGTATACCATTTATACCAATTTGTCCTTGTATACCTTGTGTACCCTGAACTCCTATTCCAGTAGATCCTTGTGCACCATTAATACCTTGAAAACCAGTTGTACCTTGACTACCATTTGCTCCATTACTACCTTGAATTCCTTGTATTCCTTGAATACCAACTCCACCAGTAAATCCTTGTAAACCTTGAAAACCTTGAATACCTTGATATCCTTGGATGCCTATTCCAACAAATCCTTGTACTCCTTGAGGGCCTTGAATACCTTGAGATCCTTGATAACCTTGAACACCTATTCCAATAAAACCTTGAATTCCTTGTGGACCATTAAAACCTTGAATTCCCTGGATGCCTTGTATTCCTTGGATTCCTTGAATACCTACATTACCTTGTATACCAGTGGTTCCTTGTACACCTTGTCCTGCAAATGCACCTGAAATTCCTTGAATACCTTGGACTCCTTGTACTCCTTGTGGACCTATAGTTCCTTCATTACAAAGCCAATTAACTATTTCATTTAAACCTTGTGCTACTGAAGTATACTGAGTTATTATTGTAGTTCCTTGGCAAATAATATTTTCTCCAAAATATATAACACAATCTGCATCATATACTTCTGAACATTGTTCAGGATCAGGACATGTAAATTGAGGTTCACATGAAATAGGTGTAGTTAACCCATCATTACAAAAAAAATTTTGATTGGGTTGATTATTGTCCATTTAGGTATTAATAGTTTTTAAATAAAAACTTTTTTAAAAAAATAAATATTTTATGCATTTTTATGCAATGATCATATAATGAATTTTAAGTACCGAGTTTAATGATACTAAACTTGGATTGGCAACCGTAATAGTAAATGTTCCTGTACCAATTGTTCCAACACCAGCATCTCCATGACCTGTTCCTACATATTGAGTAGATACAAGAATAACTGAGTCTGGTTTAACAACACTATTAGTTACAGTAAAAGTTGCCTCAAGCAAAGATCCTAATGTAGATGACACAGTTGTAATAACTCCACAATGTGTATTTAAAGTAACTCCAGTAGTAATACTAGTTAACTGTGTAACAGTTCCTTTATTATATAATGATTGTAAAGGTGCTGCATTAACACCTAATGCTAAATAACCATCATCTCTACTTGGATCTTTAGCTCCAACAGCTAAAAGACTTGGTACATCTGTTGGTAGTGTTGCTCGGTAATTGCCAGATTTAATCCAACTAATAAAATTTAAGATATCCATTTTTTTGTTTTTTAAGTATTAATAATATATATATACATAATATACAAAAATTTATCAATAAAAACAAAAAAATTATAGAAAAGAACCGGCAAAGAAAATTAAAAGAAGAGATGCAACAATAAAATATGAACCAATAATATCACTTTGATGATCTATTTCATATGCATCTTTAAGTTTATTATATATGGGACTTTTAAAAAAGTTTCCTATAATCCATAACAAACATGCTATGCTTAAAATTAATAACATTATTAAATAATTCATAAGGTGTCAATTCTACGTTGTAAATATACTAATGCTTTTTCTAAATCTTCTTTATTGTTAAAAGTTTTTTTACCAGCTCTAGCTAAATATTTTATTACATTTCCTAAGTAAAAATCTTTATCTAACTTCCAGGCTTCTAGCACATTAAAAACTTCATATGTTGAATCTTTTCCACCATAGTATTTAGGACGTGATTCAAAAGGTGGAATATCTTTTCTAAAGTCATAATTTTTATTATGTTCAGAATCTAAAGTATTTTTAATTCTTTTATCTATATCTTCTTTAGATAATTCTTTAGAGTTAATTTTATCAGTACTTGTTCTTCCACAAAAATACGGATTATCATCTGTTATATTTACCATATTATTGCTATATCCATTTCATTAAACATTAGCTTTACACTACCATCAATGTCAACTTTTTCTGCTTGTTCTAATTGTGGAACAGGAATATATACTGAATCTCCAACAGCAATCTCTTCTACTTTATCACCTATAGCATATACAGTTAATCTATTCCATTGTTTCATTGCTTCATACATTAAAGCATCTTTATCTTTTTCAGATAATGTAATTACTGATTCTTTTTTTACAGGAACTTCAATAAGTATTCTTCTTCCTCTTAATGTTTTAAATGGATTCATATTTATAGTTTTAATAATTTAACAACAGACATTTGAGCATTTAGTATTTCTCCAACTGCATGATCAAACAATAAACTTTTAACTGGGGATTGTGTTGACATTGTATAAGTACTTTTTAAAATTTCTGTAATCTCAGAAAATTTTTGTTTTACTTCTAATTCAACACCTTCTGGTAATTCTTCAGTATTTAATCCTACTAAAATATCTCCAAAAGAATAAATTTTTGTTTCTTTAATAATTACTTGAGCTTCATTATTTTTATGAGATCCATCACAAAATCCATCAGGGTCTTGAGATTTTCCACATCCACATTTAGGTTTATCTGACATAATATATTTGTTTAGTTTTTTACAAATATAAAAATATTTATAAATAAAAACAAATTATTAAAAATTATTTAATTTTCTTCAGGTTCTGGTGGATAACTTTGTTCTGAACTTGGTGCAACATATTTATGACCATATTCTAAAAGCTTATCAATAAGTGCTTGTTCAGTTTCAAAATATAACAATATAGGTTGTCCTGTTGTTACAATTGCATTATCAGATATTTCACCATAGTGAAAAACATTTATTTCATTTGTTGCTAAATACCACATATTTTATTTTTTATGGTTGAAATCCTAAATCTACAATTGTCCAATTATTTGGTGCTGATGTTAATATTGCTCTTGCTGCAACAGATGCTGAATTATAGTATTGATTAACATTAAGAGATACATTTGGTTGTAAAGTTTGTCCTGCAAGATTAATCAAAAAATCAGAATAATTCTGTTTATTAAAACTAATAATTAAATATAAAGGATTATTAAAATACATAAAATTAAACATGTCTGTTACAAGTGGAATTTCCCAATTATTAATTGGTTGATTAAATGTAGTAGCTATCTGTAACATTCTTGACATAGTAGTTACTTTTTTAGTATCCCATGAATTTAATGGTTGATTAAAACTAAGACACTGTAACATATAACTCATAAGTGTAACATTACTAGTATCCCAAGTATCAATTGGTTGATTAAATAAAGCTTGTCCAGAGAAAATAGCATTCATATTTGTTACATTACCTGTATTCCAATTCTTAATTGAATCAGATCCAGCATTAGTAAATTTACCTGATGTTACGGGTAACACTGGTGTATATGTGTTTAAGAAAGCAGAAAAAGTAGTTACATTAGATACATCCCATAAACCAATTTCTTGATTAAAATCAGGTTGACTATAAAATACTCGAGTCATATCAGTAACATTACTAGTATCCCAGTTTTTAATTGAGTCTGACCCACCGTTATTAAATGTACCATAAGGTGCTACTGTTGTACTACCTCTAAACATATTACCAAGATCAATAGCTTTGGACATATTCCAATTACCTACATTATCATTAAACAAAGGTAATTCTCTAAAAGTAGCCCTAAAAAAAGTAATTTTAGATACATCCCATTTATTAACATTTGCTACTGTATTAACAGCTAAACAACCCCATAAAAATCCATATATAGATGTACAATTTTTAAAGTTTGGCTGATCTTGCACACTTGATAAATCAAGGTTAATACATCCATAAAATGCACCTGCCAAAGTTGTTGTATTAGTATATGTAACAAACTCAAGACAACCAAATTGTGTAATACTTAAAAGTTTTCTTCTGTCACCAGTTTCAGCTCCAGCTGTTAATGCAAACCCTGAGAAATCCCAACCTTTAATAAAACCAGTAATAGTAACTGTATATACTCCTGGTGTAACATATGTATGTGTTACTTGTGCTTGGTTCCAAATAGTAATATTATCTGAAGTAGCATCTCCCCAGTCTACTGTAAACTTGTATATACCAGTTGAAATAAGAGGTAACTGAATTTGATTATTAGCAGTAGAACCGGTATATACAATAGAAGTATCCCATGTGGAAATAAATGCTTTTG
>Ga0209107_10001193_pt1 | contig 14483 bp, 11 predicted proteins | sample LakErihyJuly2011_2_FD_187460 | JGI IMG/M metagenome (GOLD analysis project Ga0209107, IMG submission 187460) | Freshwater microbial communities from dead zone in Lake Erie, Canada - CCB hypolimnion July 2011 (SPAdes) (version 2) | ecosystem: Environmental > Aquatic > Freshwater > Lentic >... | reverse complement strand
TATATTTATATGAATAGTACGGAATGGGTATCCATGTGGATGGTTTATTTATTTCAAATTGCCGGAACCATTGCGTATAAAGCTGAACAATCCGCTGAATCAAATGAAATATTTGGATACCATGAGTTATTTCATTTGTTGTCATTATTTGCCGCGTTTTTTGTATTCGTTGTAAACTATAGCATCGTTTCTAGGAAACATTTATAAACCATTCGGGTTTATACACGAAAAATTGCTTGACACGGAAACGGTACGTTTCTGTGGAAAAGGTGTTTCTTGGGTAAGAATCTGAAAGATTCTTACCCAAGAAATTGAAAACTTTTTTACACATCCAAAACAAACATAATCAAAACTACACAATTGCTATTTTAAAATGAAAACACGCTCAAATAAAAACAAAACCTCAGCCACTGCTAACACTTCTGGTCATGTGATAGAATACGACCAGCGTTGCGCCATTTGCCTTGAAATCATTGATCCGGCAAAAATCAAAACAATCCACGAAGACCCCGGCGGAAAATGGAAACATTGGGCATGCTGCTCGTGCGCCAATGAATGGGCGAGCCAATGTAGAAAATCAAACAAGTCGCCATCTTGCCCATTGTGTCCAAGCATCGCATACGATACTTCAAAATATGAATTGGCTGCCAACGGTTATTTTAGATTGGTTGAGCTCCCGACATATCTGGAAAAATATGTAGTAATACTTGTTAAACACAATGGACAAACGATTCACGTCTTGACAAACGAAGATTTACTATTTCCACACGAGGCCCTCCACGGTGCTTCCGGCAGATTTGAAAAGAACCGCCAACCGATATATTCAAATCATTTATATTCGCATCGGTTTGACATAGAAGGAATCAAGTGCAAAATCCGCGAGATAGGAAAACAAATATTTGTAGAAAATGATTGTCGCGGATGGACACCCCCCAACAAAACCTGGTCCGACACTTTTACAAATATGTTATATACTCTATACCCCAAAATAGAAATAGAAGATGTCCGATTTGTTTCACCCCCTGGATTGGACCACGAAATTGTGTTAGAAGACATAGATGAATACGACACAACCATCAAAGAATTGTATATAAAATACTTTACTGAAATTGAACGGCTAAAAGACAGCAAAGACACTGATCCCGACTTGGTGGCGCATTTAACGGAATACACAACAACGAAAAACCTTCAATGGGTAGAGGGTGAAATGCGGTTTGATAGTATGAGCTGGTATGACTACCAAGATCCCGGGCATTGGGAAAAAGGCATTCCGGCGCCAATAATTGAAAAAGTTCATCTTACAAGCCAGAGACATCCCTATATGTTTATTGAAGTCAATGTTCAATTTGTAGATGATACTGCATAAAGCTTGTAAAAAAACGCACCGTTATTACAAGTTATAAAATATTCACCGTTATAAATATTTGTTTTTTATTTGTTTATAGAAAGTTCCATGATGGTGTAAATCTTGGTTTCGTCGTATTTTTCAAATCGCGCCAAATAGGGGTAATTTTCCAACGTACAATCCACCACTTCAAATCCATAATTCTGGTAATAGGAAACGACGTTGTCTAGTGCACTGAGGACGATTTTCACGGGTTTGTCTGAGTCCGCGGTGTCTTGCCGTATCTTCTCCATAAATCCATTGAGAAGGGCTGTGGCATAGCCCTGGTTTTTGAACCTGCGCTGAGTACAAATAATCATGATGTAATAAACGATTTGGTCGCCGCCGGTCTGTTTTGAATAAATCATCGCGCTTGGGCAATTGCGGATATCAAACACGTCGTCCATACAATAGAATGCCACGCGGTTGGAATTGTACTTGAGGAGATTTTGCGTGTAATCCAGCCCGATAACAGAGTAAGTAAAGTAAGTAAATAACATATTGATGTCGTCCTTGAATCCATCCACCTTATCAGCGATGACATCCAGGTCGTTGTTATCAATGATGTCGGCTGTAATTTGGTCGGAATAAAATATCATTTTTGAAAGTTTATAAGTTATGTGTTTGAATTGTTTTGAGTTTTATAAAAACAGTTCAAAAAAATCAATTTCTTGAGAAGCCCCCACCCGTAGGGTGGGGGCTACACAATAAACATCTGTATGCCGAGCGTCCGCTCGGCATAAGCACTTTGTTAAATGCTCCCTTTAGGGAGCATTTCTCAAACACCTTGCCACAAAAACGTACCGTTTTTGATGTAGCCGACCCGTCAGGGTCGGCGAATCCGTTGAAAAAATGCGGACGCATTTTTGACAATCAGTCAAGCAATTTTTTGAGCGCGACTTACTTCGCGTATTTCTTTGATGAGTTGCGCCTATTTTTTTGCCTTCGTCTGCGTCTGGTTCCACCCTCTGATGTGCCATGATATTGTCTCAAATCTGTAAAGGATCCTGGGTCTAAAACACTTAATCCACCATCTTCACTTTTGCTCCCCAAATAATACACCAAAGACTCTGTTTTCCACCCTCTTTTGAGAAACCCAGCCGTTTTACTATGTCCCTTCTTTACTGCCAAATCGTGCGGGGTTGATTCGGGTATTTCGATCAATACAAACGGCCCTCTGGGCCGCGGTTGTTGCTTAACCATTACACCTGTACTGCGTTCTTCCGTGATTGGATACAACAACTTCACAATGGTATAGTGTCCCTTTTCGGCCGCAATGTGTAAAGGCGTGTATCCGGCTTCGTCTCGGATGCTCGGGTCAGCATGATGGTCAATAAGAAACTTCACAAGAATATCATCACCCGTTTTGGCGGCAGTAAATAAAGGCGTTTCCCCAAACGTAGTACTATTTATATTTGCCCCTTTACTTATAAGAGTCGCGGCGACCTTAAAATGATGTTGTTCCAATCCGATATGTAGAGGCGTCCTATCATGTTGATTATCCTTTTTATCGACCGATGCACCCTGTGTAATAAGCATACTCGCAAACCTGGCATCATTTTTGGATGCTACAATATGGAGAGGAGTCCATCCGGCATTTGTTTTGGCGTCTTTATTGGCTCCTTTATTTATGAGAAACTCCCCAATAAGCAAGCTTCTCCGTTTTTTACCATTCATAGCGGCAACATGTAGAGGAGTAAATCGCCCTTTTGTCGCGGGGTCATCCACATTTTCGCTTGTTACGAGCGATGATACCGTGTTTTTGGGGGCGCTCATTTTGGGGGACGAACGCGGAGGCAAATCGTTTGAATCAAAGATCCCGTTTTGTACGGAAAAATGGATCGGGTATTTGTCTTTGTCAAATTGTTTTTCAGTGGCAGTTTTACTCGTCGTTTTTGTAGGTGATAATAATTCAACAATTTGAACGTGGCCTTTTTCTCCAGCAACACCGATGGGTGTGAATCCTTCGGCTGTTGTAATAAGAGGGTCCGCGCCACGAGAAACCAAGAGCGCAACCATAGCAGTGTGGCCCTCTCTAGACGCAAAAAACAACGGTGTCTTATTTGTATTTGTTCTCGCGTTTACGTCCGCTCCTCTCTCAATGAGCAACTCGGCAATTTCAATATAACCTTTTGCGGAAGCGATATGTAAAAGACAATTGCCGTTTATTTTTCCATTTACATTTCCCGGATTTACAAGGGATGTTATTGTGGCAATATCGTTTTTTCCAACCGCCATAAATAGAGGCGCCAAATCCACTTCTGACATCTGCTTATATATATAACTAAATACAATTCTTATGCGGACTTGTTCGTCTTGCTCTTCTTCTTTTGGCTCTTGCCCTTACTTTTGCTTTTGCTTTTGCGAGTCGCACTTTTCACGCTTGGCATACTACCATAGAGGTCAATTATTTTCCGAAAATTGGCAACCGACAATGAGCCAACCTCCGCGCCCATCCGGCCAGTCAATATATTGCACGACCCCGATTCCATCTGTTCTTTGAGTTCCGCGTCTGCCATATTGTAAACATAGAGGGACAGCAATTTTTGAAAATTACGCATTTCAATCAACACAATATCATCATTCAACTCCATTTTGTTGGAATACTCATCAATACTCTTGTACTCAAGCCAATCATAATCCACGATATTCCCCGTTCCACCCACTCGGTTTTTTTCATTATCCACCGGCTGCTCAAAGAAATCAAAATAACTCATCAGCGAATAAGTCGGGTCGCCATAATGTGGGTTCGTTTTATCAAGCATATTAGTCTTGGAGAACACGCCCTTGCGCATCTTGGCATCATCTGGAACAATACCGCTTTGTAAAATGTCGGGGACGAGGACAATTTCTTTAATAATAGAGGCAACGCGCGCATCCTCTAACATCCCGAACTGAATCTCTAGCTGTCGTTTCAGATTCTTGTACAACACGTAATTGCTGTGTCGCGAATTAATATACAACACGTTTTTAAAATATTTACTTTTGGAGTTCTTATACTTGATGTATTGGACGATTTTGAACAATATTAGAAAAATATACGTTTTTACCGTTTTTGTGAACTGTTTTGAGCCCAGAATCTTGTATGCCCCATCGTGAACGCGATTGTAATTACGAATCAATTCATCCACACATGTATCTATGCGACGCAATTCTTCAATCCTTTCATTATTATATTCGCTGAATAACGGGATTCCTTGCGAATTATTATCCATCAATGCCATCAATATCTCAACAATGTGTTCGGCGCAGGCGGAAAACGTCATCTGTACAACAGAGCACGCGTCGTCAATGGTCATCGGTGCGTCCGATACTTGCGTTTGTAAATAATAGAGGCCAGTTCCGGGTTTATGAAACAGCATCCGCTGACTTGGTTTCCCTACTTGAAACTCTTCCATACCCCCTTCGGCGTTCTTGTATTTGGCAATGTAATTTCCTTCAATCGGCACAAGTTCATCCAAATGCCGGACTAAATTGGTTATCATATTTATGAAAGTATCCATAATGACGTTGCGGCTCCGTTTTGGCTTATAATAAGTGACGACCCACTCAACCGAGGTATGAAAGGCGCATCCCAGTTCTTCTTTCAACATAAACTTGATATTGTAATCTTTGCCGGCACTATCGCGAAAAACATACATGGAGTTTTTTTCTGCGGTGGCATCTTCAGATTCAACATCATAATAACATATTTTGTTCAGCATTCGTATGAATGGCGTCATCGCATTGTCGCTAGTGATATTGAAAACCGCATATTTGTCGGGTCGCCCGCGCTTATCCAGAATCACGTCCGTCATCACTTCTTCTTGACGCTCCAAAATATAATCCTCCACATCGGCATCGGGGTCCTCCTCTAATCTCTTTAGTTCTTCAATGTCTTTTCTGGCGCTATCGGAATTATACAAAATGAGTTCACCTCCTACATCGGTTTGTGTGAGCTTCGCTAAAACACCACATTCAATTTCGTAACCAATACTCAAAATATGGCGCAGACCATCCATTTTAGAAAGGTCTCCTCCACGAAGCGTAGGACCATGAAGCATAATATATATATCCTTGATAAATATTATACACACACAACTCTATAACCACAGCTTATTGATAGTTTCGCTTGATAGCATACGGATTTTGCTGTAGCGCGCTATACAAGTCCGAACTATTTCGCTCTACCTGGGGCAGCGCCTCTTTGCCTCTCATTTGTAGTTCACCCATACTCTGGACCGACTGCGATTGGTACGGCATATTCGGCATTCCCGCGCGATTATTAATCATATCAATGTCCTTCGGCTTGCCCTGGTAATTCACCGAGTTATTAAACACGTTGGTATTGGAATTACCGAAGCGTCCGTTGATGGTAGAGGCCTTGATGTCGCTCGGCTCATAAGCGAGTTCCGCGTCATAGGGTCTCAGCGCCGAGTTCTTGTACCCCGCCCCGCCAGTATGCGACTTCGTGGTAGTATCACGGTGTTGGGGAACCACTTCGTGTTTCGCCGATGTATATCCATCGCCGTTTTGGCCTCTATTCACATTGAAGTGATTAATGGATTTCTCCGTAGTCTCGCGCATCGTGTGCGCGGGTGCGTCGGCAGGATTGTACAAATAAGATTGCCCAACCCGCGATTTGGCGTCTCCATAGACCCGCATATTTCCCGTCGTGTTCTCTTTGCGCGATGGGCGCATCATCTCCAAGAGAGGCGCAACGACCGCCCCGATACCGCTTCCCACAGCGCCAAAATAATCACTCACTTCATTGGTACTACGGTTGTTGGCATATACGTGATTCGTCTTGATTCCATAGTCTCCATCACTCGCGAACTGGCGTCCATTGGCATTCGCCACACCCAGCTGGGTGGGTCCCAACTCAACACGATGACTGGGTAGCACCTCTCCTGTATCCGAGCGTGTATGATGGATACTCTGTGCGGATCCACTATATGAAACAGTTGTCTCCGGACGTGCAACATCGCGCTCAACCTGGATAGACTGCGCGGTGGCCCCCTTTCCTACACCAGTCGTAGTGAAAAGTCGGTCCTGACCCCATTCAAAGGCGGTCTCTGGTCGGTTCTTTTGAAAAGCGCCTAAAATACCGACATTGGTAATACGACTTTTCGCAGGACCTTCGTGACCCAGCTGCATAATCTCCGACGACTTCTGCTTGTTCGCTGTGCGCAATTCATCCACATCCTTGGGCAACCACGACTCACGCATCATTGTGCCTGAATTGTATCCACCTGCACCTTCGCTGCCGTACCCGAGGCCAAGACCGGGACCGACTTTCACCTCCTCAAATGGCTTTACGTTCGCCATTCGCATACTGGGATTGACACGAGACTGATAGAAGTCGTTCATGTTGGGGGCACCACTGGCCCATTGGTACTTTTCGTTGGGGGCAAAGAGAGGCGCCTGTTCCGATTTCACAATGGTCTGACTTCCTGTGCCTAAATAATTGTCCATAATCGCCTCGTTGGATTTGGGATCAACGGCCGACCGGATTTTGCCTCCGAAAAAGGGCATCATATTGCCGTGATTGAAATGCGATGCGCCGACTTTCTCACCTGCTAAGGAGTAATATTGAGAGGTATCCCCTTCAGCCGCCTTCTTCACTAAACTATTCTGGACATAAGGGTTGAAATATTTGTCGGTATAAGCAGAACGACCGTCGTATTGATTCACCGTAGCCAACTTGGAACTGACGTCCAGTTCAGGATTGTTCGCGGTGTCATCGGGGAAGTTTTTATCTGGAATATTGGTGTTTGGCAAACTGTTAAATCCTTCTCTCTTCTTTTCTTCTGGTTTTGATTGATTGCTTACAATGTACAAGCTACCGAGTGCTATGAGAGGTATTGCGAGTTCCATTGTTTAACTATATAATACGGTAAATATATAGTTATTGTAAAGATGAACCGATTTTCCCAGTTTTTATGAATGGGGCGTAGCCTTGTCCGGCGTTGCCTTGTCCAGCGATGGCCAACTTCACCGGGGTCGGCTTAAAATGGTCTCGTTCCAAAATGCGTGTATTCAAGTCATAATGGAATGGTTTCTCCAATTGGTCCAGCGGATTCAATAAAGTCGGTTCAAACCGATTGATTTCAACCTCTCTATATGTCCATGCGGGGTGTGTCGCGCGACTGTCGTCGGTCACATAATTCGTCTCTTCAGGCTTAAAAGCGACAGACGACTTTACACTCCATTTCTTGTAGTCATTGACCTCTGGAATATCTCTGGTTAAGGGTCGCGTCATCCCTCTCAAATCACTATTGATATCCATCATATTGTTGCGGAAATTGGCGCCCCATTTTTGAATACGGATATGCGGGTCGGCATTGAAAGCCATTTGGTCTCCCGGTCCAGGCGAATCCAGCGCATATCTCCCCGGACCTGTCAATATTGCATTCTGTTTCTCAATTCTTCCTCTATCATTATTGTATCTAGAACACGCCATCAGAGTTCGTATATTGTAATTGAATAAAAGAATGAGAGCAAATAATATAAGAAAGGGTATAAACAGAATCGTCAAATACAAACATATAGACAGAGGCAACAAAATGGACAACATTCGGATGTTTGATAAATGCGCCCGCATTTCGCAAAGTGTTGATTCCGTTCTCAATCAGGAGGACGGAATACAACTGAATATATTGCCTAAAGTGGCGCTAAATATGATTGTCAAAAATGAATCCAAGATTATTACCCGCCTCTTAGATTCACTCATTGGAATCATTGATTGCTATTGTATTTGCGACACGGGAAGCACTGACAACACTATCCAACTCATCGGCGAATATTTTTCGGCGCGCCAAATCCCAGGCCGCGTCATCGTGGAGCCATTCAAAAACTTTGAGCACAATCGCACATTTGCCCTACAAGCGTGTAAAGACGCGAACAATACGGGCGGTGTATATGCGGATTATATCTTGTTGATGGATGCCGACATGGTATTGGAGCGCGGACCCCAATTTGACGTGACCCAATTCAAGGTGTCACTCGGAAAGGCAGACGTGTTCTACTTATTCCAAGGGAACGACCATTTTTCATACAAGAACGCACGCATCGTGAAGAACAGCTTGGCCATTTCATATTGGGGAGTCACACACGAAGTCATCAATACCCCCGACGGCACCAAATACGACCAAATAGAGCGCACCGTGGCGTTCATCAATGATATTGGCGACGGAGGAGCCAAGGCAGACAAGTTTATTCGCGACATCCGTCTGCTAACGGCGGGGCTCGTAGAGAAACCCAACAACGACCGCTACACATTTTATTTGGCAAACAGTTATCGCGACAATGGAGAGAGGGAGAAGGCGATTGAAATGTACAAGAAACGCATTGAAATCGGCGGCTGGTTTGACGAAGTCTGGCAGAGTTATTACAATATTGGTCGATGCTATTCTTGGATAGGCGAACAGGAAAAAGCCGTCGCCTACTGGATGCTCGCCTATGACTATTTCCCCAAGCGTCTGGAAAACATATACGAGATTATGACCTATTATCGCAACAAATCCAAACACAAGCTCGTGTATGAGTTTTACTGTATGGCGATGCGGCAATTGGAGGACGTGGATAAATCCAAGATTGACTACTTGTTTTTACAGAACGACATCTATGATTACAAGATTGACTACGAATACACCATCTCGGGATACTATTACAACCCCGATAAGATAGATTTGGGGGCACTGTCAATGTATGTGTTGTGCGCTAAAAACATAGAGGATGGAATTATGCGCAATGTGCTGTCCAACTACAAGTTTTATTCTTCCTCGTTGCCTGGGTCTCATGTGGCGATTCGTGCACCCTCTCTACTCTCGGAAGAGTTCAAAAATAGCACGCCCTCGGTCTGCTACCACGAGGGGCGCCTGGTAACGAATCACCGCCAAGTGAATTATTATATCAATGAATCAGGGGGATATGTGAATCGCGAGCACATCACGACCGTGAATATCATGACGGTACATTTGCATAGCGAGAGCATAAGCGAGAGCAAAGATGAAGACTTGCCATCCATCACCTCATCTTTCATCCTACATTACGACAAAGAGAATGATGACCGCTATGAGGGCTTAGAGGATATGCGCCTCCTTGAGCACGCCGGCACCACTTATTTCACAGCCAATCGCGGACTCCCCGATGGCACGATGCGTGTGGAATATGGTCACATTAATTATGAGGATAAGCGCGTCGTGTCATCCCTCTTGACAAAACCCGATGGCCAAAACAAGATAGAGAAAAATTGGGTCATCTATGCCGCCGCAGATGACCGTTTGCGTGTGGTTTATAAATGGTGGCCGCTCACAACCTACGAAATCGGCCACGGCAACACACTTGTGAACAAATGCGAGCACAAGACCCCGCGGTTCTTTGAATTGGTGCGCGGTTCCACCAACGGCATTCGTATAGGGACGGAGACGTGGTTTATTTGCCACGTGGTTTCCTACGAAGACCGCCGATACTATTACCACATCCTGGTGGCCATTGACACACAGACAGGGGCTCTGACCCGGTCGTCACGACTATTCACATTTGAGCGCGATAAAGTAGAATATGTGTTGGGCTTTGTGAAGACGGGAGAGAGCGAGTTCTTGCTGAGTTATAGCAAGATGGACCGCACGTCGGAGTTCAAACGCATAGACCAGAAGGAGTTGGAGGAACTGTTTCTCTAACGTTCATCATCTTTTCAATTATGATTGTTATATTCTTATAAAGAACATAACAAGTAAAAAACTGGGACCCTCTATTTATTAGTATTATTTTATTTATACAACGTCTTCTTCATCAACGGATATGCTAAGTGTTCCAGAACCTTCTCCAGCTGCGTCTTCTTCAACACAATTCTCGCTAATGTTGCGAATAACACACGTCGCGGTTCTAGATGTATATGGCGTATCTTCACCCGACACAGTATAGTCACCAAAAGCATCGGATTCATCTTCTAAGTCTGTTCTAGTACCCCATAGCAAGACATCCGGTATAAATCCATTCACTAATGCGTCATCATCATAATCGGTTTGTTGTGCGTTGGTTTGCCGAGTATACGCGTTTTGTCTTGTCAAAGGCGAAAACGAGAATGCGTGGTCTCGCGGCGCCATCGGCGTATCTGACGCATTGTGAATCCGCTCCGTGCCCTGTGAGCATTGTCGTGCGCACGAATACATATGCCCATATTTCGTGCCAATGGTGCGATGAACCACCACAATATCGTCGCACAGATTCTTCATCAACACCTTGTCTTCAAGCGCCTTCATATACTCCGTCATTTCATCAAACAGCGCCTTGAGTTTCTTCTTGAGAACACGAATATCTTGTGTATTGGTTTCGTCGGCATTGCTCGCGCGATACAGCATCTTCAAGGTACGCAAGCGGTAGTTCATCTGTGCCAAGTCCTGATAATCATTTTGAAATCCCGTCTCACACACCTGTGTCTGGTCATCCATAAATCGCACGATAATTTTTTGTGATTGCTCGCTGCGAATGTGATACTTTTTCGTGGCATCTGCGGCCAACGCCCCAATATAGAGTTCGGTGGTCCAAGCGCCTGTCTTCCAATCATATATTTCGCCATTTTCAACAACGAGTCGCGCGCATTTATAGACACGATTTACAATGCCGTGAAGGATTTCGCCATAAGCGATGCCAGCCTTTTCAATCTGATCAATAAAGTAGTATGAACTATTGCGTGTGTTGGAAAGCGTTGTGAACATATGCGGATTGTGGTCCAGTCCGAATCCGATGAATGTATTTGATGCGCCGACATCCACCAATTTAGCCAGAAGTTCAGAGCTCGTTTCACCTTCGTTGGCGTCGCCATCCGTCATCAGAATGTTGTGCCGAATTGCGCTGGTATCAAAGCGCAGCGACTGTGAATTATTGGTATGTAGCGCCTTCAACGCGTCTTCAATGTTGGTTGAGTCACACGCATACATTTTTTCTATTTCACCCAACATCTCGGCTTGATTCTCGGCATTAATAATCACGGATGAAATAATTTTGGTAACCGTCGTATTGAATGCGCTGACAGAGAGAGTTATATTCGGACAATTAGCTGCGAGAAAGCGAATAATGTTTTTGGTGACGTATTTGATTTGGTCCAGTTTTGTATTGCGGTCATGACATCTTTCGTCCATTGAGCCGGATACATCAATCATGATATGGAGGATTTGGGGCGCGTCGCTTGGTTCAGAGGCGGGCAACACGATTTCGTATATGCCAGGCTTGGCCTCGGTAAGATTGTATGTGTCAAAGATAATTTTAGCGTTCATATTGTTTGCGTTTTAAAAGGTGATTTGGAATAATAATACAATTATTTTGTTTTAAAAAAACATTTTCAATTTTTTAGACACAGTCTGTTATCTGTAAATCTGCTTAATTTCCGCAATTTGGGCACTATGGTCCTTCGTATTAAATGCGGATTGCCGGTGGATACGATGTTGGGTCAAAATATCCGCCAAATTATAAAAGGTTTTCCCATCTTTCCGTAGACGCAACCACAGTTCATAGTCCTCTACATCAAACTGCGGATTCCACCAACACAAATCTTTGCGAATGATCACCGACGAATTAATGACCGGATTGTATTCAAAGAAATCGGCGGCGGCCAAGTCTCCAAGTGGAAGTTTTGGTACCAGATTTCGGTCGCCAAAATAAAGACAATTGGTCCCTACAACATCATATTGGTTAAGATATATTGCCTGTTTTTCCAATTTATCCGGATGCCACACGTCGTCCACATCCAACAACGCAACATAATCGTAGCGGCAATGCTTCACCATTTCATTCAGCGCATTGGATTTCCCGCGAACACCTTGTAAATCAAGGACCCTGACATTCGCGTGTTTTTCATATTGTTTTGCAATCAAATATATGGCCGACATCGGTTCGTGTCCATTTACACCAATAATGAGTTCCCAGTCGGTAAAACTCTGGGCAAGAATAGAGGAAACTGAATCGCCGATATATTCAATGCCGTTATAAATAGGCATTAGTATGCTAATCATGTGTATACCACGATTCCGACGATATGTTTATATTATTACAGCAACAATCTTTGAAACATAAACCAACCGTCAAAGAACGTTGCCTCCTGATATAGTTTGAAATCCGCCAAATGCGAGAACGCACAATCCGCAATAATAATTTGGTCGTCTTTTACCAATCGCTGGTTCACAAAATAGGATTCCAATGTCTTATAATAGAGGTCCGACCACCACTGTATTTTGTCGCGATACAAAATAAAAAACCCACCCGCAACCGATGTTTGATTGGATGGTATCGGCTGGATCGGCAACCCATTTTCTCCACGCTGATTGATTATGCCAATGAGACTATTGAGATGGTGTCGCGAGTTATTCACACACGCATAATGAACCTTATTTTTATCCAAGGCGTCAATTCTTGGCCAAGACATTAATTTACTTGTATGTGTATCATATACACGATTGCGAAAATACCCAATATCACACCAGCCATAAAAATCTGTTTCAAAATAGCGATTTGCGATCGTATCTTGAACAAATGCGATTTTCTCGGACCAAATCATATTCAATTCCCACGCAGTATTTAATTGACTTTGATGATTTAACGACTCATTTTTTTCGTGATTCTTAATCCAATGGTCTTTATATTTGTAGCAAAAGAATTGATCAATTGGTTTTATTATCACGCGGATTCGCGGATTGCCATTTGTGTTAATATGTTGGGCGCTCTCTTCATTGGTGTAGATAACCAGATTGAAATTATTACAAATAGAAATAAAGTTGTTCATCCATTCTACATATTTATTTGCGTCAAACTTGGATTTGATGATGTAGAAACAGCTGGATAGGGTCAGCATATGGAAATATTTATTGAATATTTCTATATGATTTACGACAAATAATGTTGTTAGGAGTCAGCATATAAAAATATTTATTGGATATTTTTATATGATTTACGACAAATAATGTTGTTAGGAGTCAGCATATGGAAATATTTATTGAATATTTCTATATGATTTACGACAAATATTGTTGTTAGGAGTCAGCATATAAAAATATTTATTGGATATTTTTATATGATTTATGACGAATCTTTATATTAAACATTGTTTCAAATAATTCGTCAAATATTCGTGCATCTGTGGATGCTGTTTCATCCAATTTCCACCTGCCCGATAATGTAGAAATACATTGTCATAAATCTCGCAGAAAAACTTGCCATCAACATTGCGAACATCCTTTTCTAAATATTCAACAAGTCGTGTGTTAGTAATATTTTTAGGAAGTTCGTTCTTATTCCACGAGCACGACCATAGATGTTTTATAAAATAAATGGAGTCGGTATTGAAACACTTATCTGTCCATCGGATTTCATCCGTATTCGGCATCGGCTGTCCCGCCATTTGATGAATGAGCCATTTTTGCATCATTCCGCCAACATCGCATCCGGGGCAACAATTCCAATTTAAGAATGGAAGATTTTTCATTTTTAGCATATCAAAATAATAAATGCCATTCCAAAAATAGTTGGTCGTGCCGCCATTTCGGCTCTGTAAAACAACGGCACAATCATAACGTGAATATTTGTCTATGTCAAAATCATCTATCAAAAACATATCACTATCTAACAACAAATATTTGTCCGGATTCTGTAGCTGATATTGTAATATGTAGTTCATTGAATCAGCACATCTTGTGGCGGCACACGAAATCGTTTTGTGATTCTGATTCGGTATATTTATACATTTTATGTTTAGTCGCGAACACATTTCTTCAATTTGTTTTTTTATTCCCGTATTTTCATAATTACTGAAGTCTGGAAAATCCTTGGCGTCATTGAAAACAATAAACTCATATTCACCTTTGAAATATTTTTTTAAAGTATAATACTGGATCTCAATAAACCCAGGATTATTTACTACGGCTGTTACGATTTTCATTATAACACAACATTGTGTATAATCTTTATATTATTTTCAGTGTCTTGCCCTCACGAATGGGGAAGCTTTGGTCGCTTCTCCCTTTCAGGGAAGCTTTGGTCGCTTCTCCCTTTCAGGGAAGCTTTGGTCGCTTCTCCCTTTCAGGGAAGCTTTGGTCGCTTCTCCCTTTCAGGGAAGCTTTGGTCG
>Ga0209107_10001192_pt1 | contig 14485 bp, 12 predicted proteins | sample LakErihyJuly2011_2_FD_187460 | JGI IMG/M metagenome (GOLD analysis project Ga0209107, IMG submission 187460) | Freshwater microbial communities from dead zone in Lake Erie, Canada - CCB hypolimnion July 2011 (SPAdes) (version 2) | ecosystem: Environmental > Aquatic > Freshwater > Lentic >... | reverse complement strand
CCGCGAATCAAGCTGGCTTGAATGAGTGGGGGAGCATAAAAAAAGCGCAACAGTCCCGAGCATCGGGATTGTTGTAAAGGCTTTGGGTAAGACCGAAATACAGGGAAGACGTTTTGAGCAAAGCGAAAAACGGCAGTCCCGATGGAAGTTATTTTTTTTGCTATCTTGTGGCCATAGGAATTTATTATAATTATGAGTCAGGAGAATTTAACCAAAAGCTTTTTGGATTTAGTTGAAATCATGGATACGCTTCGTGAAAAGTGCCCATGGGATAAAAAACAAACCATACATAGTTTACGCAGCAATACCATTGAGGAACTATATGAATTGGTGGATGCGATTGTTGAAGAGGATTGGGATGGGATAAAGGAGGAGTTGGGAGATATTTTATTACACGTATTGTTTTATGCCAAGATAGGAACGGAGCAAGGTAAATTTACTTTACAAGATTCCATAGAAGCCATTTCAAAAAAGCTAGTTCACCGTCACCCACATATTTATGGTGATGTGAAAGTGGAAAATGACGATGATGTAAAAAGGAATTGGGAGCAATTAAAGTTGCAAGAAGGTAAGGGGGATAAAACAATTTTAAGTGGGGTGCCTAATAGTTTGCCTGCGATGGTAAAAGCTTTAAGGATTCAGGAAAAAGTGAAACATGTAGGATTTGAGTGGGAAAATAAAGAACAGGTTTGGGAAAAAGTAGAAGAAGAGATTGCAGAGATGAAAGTTGAAATTGAAGCAAATAACCAAGAGAAAACGGAACAAGAATTTGGGGATGTTTTATTTAGTATGGTTAATTATGCGCGGTTTTTAAATATTGATCCAGAGACTGCCCTAGAAAAAACAAATAAGAAATTCAAACATCGTTTTGAGCTCATGGAAAAATTTGCCAAAGACAATGGATTGGATTTAGCGAAAATGTCCTTGGTTGAAAAAGATAATATTTGGAAACAAATGAAAGTGAAGGAAGTATAGATTCCAGTGAGTTGTTATCAGCGAGTTATATAATTTTTTAAAGCTAATTATAAAATAAAAAGGGGCCCCGAAAAATCGGGGCCCCTTTCGGTAACCAAACTTTTATAGGGAATTATTTATTTTGATCATTTAAGTTTAACACAAACGCATAGTTTCCAAAGTATCCAGGATAAATGCCTGAAAGTTTAATGCTAGCAGTGGTTATTCTTTTAAGTGCCTCATAAAATTCTTCCGCTGTATTAACGTTTTTATCATTCACCTGTGTGATAACGAATCCTTTTTCAACCCTACTTTTTCCAAGTATACCGTTGCCTAATTCTTTCACGACAACACCACCGGATAAGTCATTTTTTTCAGCAGTTGTCTTATCCACAGTTTCTAGTTTGCCTCCTAGTTTTTCAGCAGCTTTACTACTTGTAGCTAGGTTGGTATCATCTCCAATTTTTGCTTTAAGCGTTGCATTGAAAGTCATATCCTTACCATCTCTTTTAATTAGTACGCTTATTTTATCAGAAGGTTTATACCTAGCAATTTGTTCTTGTAGTTCAGGAGATGATTTTATGGAAATGCCATTTAGTTTAGTGATAATATCACCTTTTTTCATACCTGCTGCTTTTGCTGCACCGCCATCTAGCACATCAGTTATGAGTACCCCTTGGATTTCATTGGTTTTAATACGGTACTCATCATCTATTTTTTTAGTTTCTGATTCAGGCAAGCCGTCTCTAGGGTAAGAGATGCCTAAATAAGCACGTTGTACAGTTCCAAATTTCACAATATCCGTAACCACTTTTTTAACAATATTCACAGGAATTGCATATGAATAACCTGCATAGGATCCAGTAGGAGATGCAATGGCTGAATTTATTCCTACTAATTCTCCACTGGTGTTCACTAGTGCGCCACCGCTGTTACCTTGGTTCACTGCCGCATCTGTTTGTAAAAATGTTTCAACAGGGCGATCACTTTGACGACCATTGATATTTATGTTTCTATTTTTTGCACTTATAATTCCCGCAGTAATTGTTACATCTAAGTTTAAAGGATATCCTATAGCAAGTACCCATTGTCCTAATTTAATTTCATCACTGTTTCCATATACGATATACGGCAAACTTGCACCTTCAATTTTAATTACAGCTAAATCACTACTAGGATCAGTGCCAATCACTTTTGCTTTGTATGATTTTTTATTGGTCAATGTTACATTAATTTCATCTGCACCATTCACCACGTGGTTATTGGTTACAATATAACCATCCGCAGTAATTAATACACCACTTCCGCTTGCTCTTTGTTCAGGCATTACTCTTGGGCCACCAAAAAAATCGCCGAACATATCTTCGTCCCCGAAAAAATCTGAAAAAGGATTTCTTTGCCTTTGTTGATTTGCATCAACGCGTTTTGCATTTGTCTTTGTTTTGATATGCACTACTGCAGGGGAAGCTGAACTAGCAGCAGGGGTAAAATCGACCGTAGATGCGGGTGCATTACCATTAAAAAAACTAGCATAATTCGTAGGTAATTGGTTATTGCTATCAAAAGAGGAGCTTGGTTTTATCCATTTGGAATACCCCCAAATACTTACGAAAGTAGTTGCAAAACTAATACCGATAATTGCCAAAATGTTTTTAAAATTCAAGTTCATCATGTCTTTATTTTTTAATCTATTATATCAAAATGTATACCAGTTCGCGTACAAAATTAATGCAGCAGTAATTATGTCGCAAAATCAAATATAAGCTTTAACAAAATATTTACGAAATTATTCGTGAATAAAAAGGACAAGCCTAAATCCAAGATACTAAAAATTATTTTTGTTTGTTTATAAGCTTGTTAAAAAGGCGAGGGTGTCCACGCCATCTGCATATTGTTGTAGGCTGGGTTTTTGAAGGCTTCCAAAGGACAAGCCCCCTTTTCCAACGATACATTGTATTTCTGCTGGATTGATAATTGGAGGCTGGGTTGGGGTATAAAATTGGTAGTGGATTTGAGCGATTGCCGCAAAAGGGGAAGGGTTTTCGCTTAACAAAATGGCATTCGTATCCATGTAAAATTGACGGGTCATCATTAAAAGTGCTAATTGGTAGTCGTAATTATGGCGGTATTTATGCTCATCAATAATATAATTATACTTTTTCAAGGCATTTAATAAGGGGATAAAATCATAACCTTCCGGTACCCAAACCTGCGTTACATTGCGACAGCCTCTTCCAAAATAAAGCATCATATCATCGGCCAATAAATCCAAATCAGTCGTGCTTTCGGCGCCATCTAATATCGCAATCGATGTTTTATTCGATCTAATAATATGCGGGTATTTTCCAAAATACTGCTCAAAATACCTACTGGTATTATTGCTTCCAGTAGCAATATAGGCATCGCAATCTTTTAAATGGCTTTGCACAATAATATGGTCCTTCCATAGGGGTTCAATCTCAATTAAAGTGTTAATTATATATTCCATTCCAACAGTGTCCTTTGAGGATAGTTTCACCACTGCTGTATGTCCTGCAATAAGGGTGCTTAATAAATCATGAAATCCAACCAGGGGTATATTCCCAGCCATCACAATGCCCACTTTTTTATGGGTCATTTTATCTGCTATTTGCGGATAAGTGGCGGTCCATTCCATTAAGGCTTCCTTGGTTAAAAATTGGGTGGCAATTTGTTGAATGGCCTTTTCAATAAAGTCAGGCAAAAACCATGAATTTTGATTGTAGATAGTCGCTTTTGCTTGAATTAATGCAATGTTATCTTTGTCCAGTAATCTATCCTTTAGTAAAAAAAAACTATTTAATCTTGTTTGTAAATTCATGCTTGTATTGTATCTTTATGCCTACAAAAGTACATCACTAATTTTTAAAAAAAATTTATGGCAATTAAAATAACCGACGAATGTATCAACTGTGGCGCTTGCGAACCAGAATGTCCAAATAATGCGATTTATGAAGGAGGTGTTGAGTGGGCAATGGCAGATGGAACTACAGTTAAGGGAGCATTTAGTTTAATGGACGGAACTTCAGTGGATGCAGGACAGCGTATTGCGCCAATTGCTGCTGATACCTATTATATCACTGCAAATAAGTGTACAGAGTGTCAAGGATTTCATGAAGAACCACAATGTGCGTCTGTTTGTCCGGTGGATTGTTGCGTACATGATGACCAATACAACGAAACAGTGGAAGAATTGTTAGCGAAGAAAGATTTATTACACGCTTAATTAATTACAATACTTTAAAAAGGGGATTAATTTCCCCTTTTTTTATGTCTTGTATTTTGTATGTTTGGTGTAGCAATCAGCAGGCAAAATTGAGATTAAATAAATGCAAATGAAAAAAAAGGTAGCATTGGTGACAGGTGGCTTAAGTTCAGAGGCACAAATAAGCTATAAGAGTGCTAAAAATGTATTTAGTGCATTGGATAAAAACGTATACGATGTTTATATGATTGACATTCATCCAACGGGTTGGTGGTATGAGAATGAGCAAGGTGAGGAAGTTGCAGTAGATAAAGCTGATTTTAGTATCGTAGAAGATGGACAAAAAATAAATTTCGATATTGCATTGATGTGCATTCATGGTACACCAGGAGAGGATGGAAAAATGCAAGGGTATTTTGATTTAATCGGCTTGCCCTATACTAGTTGTGATACTGCAACAAGTGCTTTGACTTTTAATAAAAGATTTACAGTAGCCGTTGCCGGGTTCGGTGGTGTTGGTGTTGCAAAATCATTGCATTTATTTATTGAATCTCCATTGACAGAAGCAGAAATCTTAACCAATTTAAGTTTGCCTGTATTTGTAAAACCAAATAATGGCGGTAGTAGCTTGGGTATCAGTAAAGTAAATACCCAGGAGGAATTAGCACCTGCATTACAAAAAGCTTTCAAGGAAGATACACAAGTATTAGTGGAGGAATTTATTAGTGGACGCGAGTTTACTATTGGGGTTTTTAAATCCAAAGGAACAACAACAGTTTTGCCAATTACTGAAATTATAACCGAAAATGAATTTTTTGATTTTGAAGCAAAATACCAAGGTAAAAGTAAAGAAATAACCCCGGCTCTAATTACGGATACCATGAAATTGGAATTGACTGCGGCTGCCACAAAGGCCTACGCCATTTTAAATTGTAGGGGTGTGGTTCGCATTGATTTTATCTATAATGAAGCACAGCAAAAACCATATATGTTGGAAGTGAATACGGTGCCAGGGCAAAGCGATGCAAGTGTAATCCCGCAACAAGTGCGTGCATTGGGATGGTCCTTGACTGATTTTTATGGCGCAATAATTGAAGATACTTTATCAAAATAATATTTAAAAATAACCCACTTGGAAGCAATCGATAAATTATTAAAAAAACCGCTTTGGGTGAATATCTTAACAGGTATCGGAGCGTTTATTGTTTTGCTCATATTGTTTTTCTTTTCCTTAGGTTGGATAACGGGTAATGGACAAACGGAGAAAGTGCCTAGTGTTGTTGGGCTAGATGTAACTGCTGCTCAAAAAAATTTAACTGCATTGGGATTTGAGGTTGTACTACAAGATTCAATTTATGTAGATACCCTTGCACGAAATGCGGTATTAAGACAAACGCCTGCGTCGGATGAAATTGTAAAAAAAGGTCGTGCTGTATATTTAACGATCAATAGAATTGTTGCACCATTAATTGATATGCCCAACTTAGTCGGCTTTTCTTTAAAGAGTGCGCAGACTTATTTAAAAGTGTTGGGATTGCGCTTGGGCGGAATAAGTGTCGTAGCAGATCGAAATAAAAACGTCATCATTGATCAAATGGTGGATGGAAAACCCATTTCACCGGGTTCCAAAGTAGCATCGGGTACACTCATTCATTTTTTAGTAGGGGATGGTGGATCAACAATTGGATTCGAGATTCCTGATTTGTTAGGACTTACTGTAGATATGGCACGTGCTAAAATCGCATCTATGGGATTGCAATTAGGTAATATTACTTCTGCGTCATCTATATCCGATACTGCAAATGCATTTGTGATTCAGCAAAATCCTAATCCATATTCTGGGCAGCTGGATTCATTAGGGATGCCCATTAAAAATGTTACTTTCCAAGGAGGTGCTATAGATGTTGTTATTGACAAAGTGGCGCCAGTGATAAAAAGAGATTCGATCAACTAAGCAATCAAGTAAATAAAGCAATTCAAACAAGAAACTATGAAAACAATTACCATTGAAGAAGTAAAGGCAAAATTAGATGCCGGAGAAAAAATTAATTTATTAGATGTTCGTGAACCACATGAGCATGCGACTTTTAATATAGGTGGTCAGTTATTACCTTTAGGTTTAGTGCAATCCTTGCAATTAGATGAAATTGAACATTTGAAAGAAGAGACGGTTTATGTTTATTGCCGTAGTGGCAATCGCAGTGGCCAAGCTTGTATGATGCTTGAGCCTTATGGTTTTAAAAATGTGTATAATGTAGTGGGTGGTATGCTTGCTTGGCAAGAAATGTATCCTTCTTAATTAACTAAAAAACTGGCATATGAAAAATTCGAAAAATGCATTTTTGTTGTTGACTATCTTAATCATGGGTTTGCTTGGCTGTCAAAATAATAACAATACAGCTTCTTCCCTAATGTCTGATACAACTACTGAAATTTTAACGGGAGGTGTTAGAATGATTCCTATAACAACAGCCAAAGGTGTTTTCAATGTGTGGACAAAAAAAGTAGGTGATAATCCACGTATCAAAGTTTTATTATTACATGGAGGCCCAGGAGCGACCCATGAATATTTTGAATGTTTTGATTCATTCCTCCCAAAAGAAGGCATTGAATATTATTACTATGATCAATTAGGGTCTGCCTATTCTGATAATCCAAATGATAGTACATTATGGGAAATTGATCGTTTCGTTGAAGAAGTGGAGGCGGTTAGGGTCGCTTTAAACTTAGATGCTTCAAATTTTTATTTATTAGGACATTCTTGGGGCGGCATATTAGCAACAGAGTATGCATTAAAGTATCAAAAAAACTTAAAAGGGTTAATCATTTCTAATATGGTGCCTTCCATTCCTGATTATGTTAAATATGCTAATGAGGTATTGGGTCCAAAATTACCAACGGAAGTACTCGCTCAAATTCGTGCATTTGAAGCAAAAGGGGATTATACAAATCCAGCGTATTTAAAAATAGTTACTGATAATTATTATCCAGAACATATTTTGAGATTGCCTCCAGATAAGTGGCCTGATCCTGTAAAGCGTGCATTTGCTAAAATGAATTATCCATTATATTTAAAAATGCAAGGGCCCTCTGAATTTGGTGTTGTTGGAGATGCGGTAATAAAAAATTGGGATCGTAAAGCAAATTTAAAAGAGATAGCCGTCCCAACTTTAAGTATTGGTGGTGAATTTGATACCATGGATCCAAAAGCAATGGAAGCGCTAGCGAAGGCGGTACAACATGGTCAGTTTTTATATTGCCCTAAAGGGTCCCATATGTCAATGTATGATGATCAACAAACCTATTTCAAGGGTTTGATAAAATTTTTAAAAGAGACAGATGGTCCAAGATAATTTTATAAATTAATAAGTATAACAAAGGGGCCCCGATACATCGGGGCCCCTTTGTTAGTTTAACGAAATATAATTTAAATAAGATTTATTTAAGATCTATTTTTAAACTAAGCCAAAAATTTCTTCCAGCCATGGGGTAGTAATTATTTGACGTCGTGGTAACACCTCCGTCAATATAACTATAGGTATATCCATTCGGTTCATATAATTTATCAAATACATTGATTAGGTATAATTGTAAATTGGCATCCCATCTTTTTTTGCTAGCAAATTTCCAAATTAAATTCAGGTCATTAATCAAATAGGATTTAAGTATCCTATTTTCGTTTTGTGTATTATCTAAATATTGTTTTGAAACGTACTTACTCGTGAATATGAATTGCCATTTGTTATTAGGTGAATAATTGAATGAATGAGAAGCAGTAGTATTTGGGGATAGGGCGATATCAGTATTGTGGTGTTCAATTACTTTTTGTTCATAAGTGTCATAGTTATCAAAATACTCGGTGAAATGGGCAATTTTATTTTTGCTAAAAGTAATATTACCACTGGTATTTATTTGGTCATTAAATTTCCAGGTTCCTTCAAGTTCTAAACCAGCCCTATAGCTTTTTGGTACATTCGTCCTAGTATAAGCGCCAACATCATTTATTTTACCTGTAAGTACCAATTGATCTTTATAATTCATATAGTAAATGTTCGCACCCCAACTAAAACGGGAATTCTTTTGTTGGATACCTGTTTCCCAATCGTATAAAATTTCTTGGGTAGGTTTTTGCAAAGCGCCTGTTTCAAAATCATCTCTGTTGGGCTCCTTATGTGCAACGGCAATACTAGTATAATAGGTGGTATTGTTTAATGTATAATTAAAGCCAGCTTTTGGATTGAAAAAATCAAAATTGCCCTGTGTTATTAAATTAGGTGTTTTATCAAACCCATTCATTTGATGCGAAACTTTTCTGTATTGTAAATCAAGAAAACTTTTTAGCTGCGTAGTAAGTTTGTATTGCCACTTCGTATAAAAAGTGTAATCCTTTTTTGTCGCATTATTTCTATAGTATTCAATGGGGGATTTGATAGCGATTACATTAGGGTAGGGTAATATACCATAATGTTCCCCATCGTATTGGTTCCATCCACCACCAATAGTCAATTCGTTATTACCTTGTTCGTACATTAACGAAGCAATTTGACCATAAAAATTATTTCCAAGCGACCTTCTTCTGATAATATCTGAGTTTTTACTGTTATATAAAGGATGGGTGGGTAACAAGTATTCCTTAATAGCTACATCTGCTTTATATTCTTCATAATAGCCATTCCCTTTTGTTAAAAATAGGGCAGTGCTCCATTTTAGATAATTATTTATTTGTTTGTTATAAAATAATTGATAATGGGTTTGCGTATAATTATCGGTTTGATCTGGATAAGCAGCATCTGCTTTTTCCATACCTGCTGCATTGTATGTTCTATTTGTTAGGAGCACTTCCTCTGGCACACCATTCCATGATTGGTATGTTTTTTCCTTACCTGAAAATACATTTAATCTTAAAGATGAATTGTTGCCCCAATAGGCACCACTGATATAAAATGAATTTAAATCACTGCTTGCTCTATCCATATAGCCATCTGAACTAATTCGGCTTAAACGCCCATCAATCGTGAAATGATTTTTTAATAATCCTGATCCTACAACTAAATTATTTTTCAGGGAATTGAATGACCCAACACTATTATTTAAGGATAAGTAAGCGGTGGGGTTGTAACTATTGGTGGATAAGTTCATTGTCGCACCAAAAGCGCCAGCACCATTAGTGGAAGTACCAACGCCACGTTGTATTTGAATACTATTTACACTTGAACTAAAGTCAGGTAAGTCTACAAAATAGGTCATGCTACTTTCAGCATCATTATAGGGGATGCCATTAAGGGTAACATTAATCCTAGTGCCATCTGTTCCTCTAATTCTAATGCCCGTATAACCTACGCCTGTTCCTGCATCGGAGTGAACAACTACCGATGGGGTATTTTGCACTAAAAAGGGGAGGTCCTGTCCAAGGTTTACTTTTGCAATGGCCTCTTTATTAAAATTTGTTTTTGCAAAGGGGCTTGTTTCACTCACTCGAATTGATTTTACTTCCAGTGGTGGCAAATTTCTTATACTATCCGTATACTTTTTTAAACTATCCGATGTGGACAATTTTTGCAATACTTGCTTTGATTGCTGCGCCATGATGTTAGCGAGCATAAAAAATGATACAATTGTTCCCAATAACTTAGTCATAACTAAAGTTTAATTTTTTAAAAATTGATAATGGGAACAGGAATAATAGCTATGAGAAGTGCGCGTGTTGCGATGACCTTCCCTTCGCAGGCATTACCCTGTTCAGGTTCAACGGGTTTTTTCTCAGCTTTTTACAGCACCCCGAGGACGAAGCAAAAATAATATGAATTAATCATACTAGCAAGTGTAACTTTATAATAGTTATTTCGTTTTAAGGAATATAAACAAACATATTATGAAAAAGCTATTACTTGCTTTAGTACTTTTAACTAATTGCAATATCAATGCGCAACAAAAAACTGCTATTGTATATGATGACAATGTACAAGTACGTAAAGTGGCTAATTTCAATGCCATTAGCGTATCAAGTGCCATTGATCTGTATTTAACACAATCCACTACCAATAAAGTAGCAGTGAGTGCTACTAGCGATGAAATCAGAGATCATATCGTCACTGAAGTAGAAGGGGGTGTTTTGATTATTCGTTTAGGAGAAAATGGATCCTGGTTTAATTGGAAAAAATGGGGTAACTATAAAACCAAGGCCTACGTTAGTATAAAAGATATTGATGCAATAACAGCTTCGGGTGCTAGTGATGTGCATTTAATTAATACAATTGAATCGCCTAAAATTAGAATAAAATTATCTGGGGCTTCAGATTTGAAAGGGGACATTAGTGGCGGAACAATTATCTATGATATTACAGGCGCGTCTGATTGCAAAAGTTCGGTGGATGCAAATACAATTGCTATTTCAGGGTCAGGGGCTTCTAAGATTGAATTAGCAGGAAAGGTGGATGATTTATCTGTTGTAATTTCTGGAGCAAGCGATGCAAGGCTTTATAATTTAAATTCAAAAGGGGCTATTCTAAAATCTTCAGGTGCAAGTAGTATACAAGCAACAGTTACTGAGATATTAAAAGCAAATGCGCTTGGTGCAAGTAGCATTGATTACAAAGGGAATCCGAGTTTAAAAGAATCTAATACCTCCGGTGCATCAAGCATTAGGCATAAAAATTAATAGCTAATATAATAGAATTCAAAAAAGTTATTAAAATTAAAGTAGGGTAGCTTAAAGTATATTTAAAATAAAAAAGGAAATCTTTACAGATTCCCTTTTTTTAATTCGCTTACTGCAAAATCAGTTGCCCTTGCAGTTAATGCCATATAAGTTAATGATGGATTTTGACATGCGGATGAAGCCATGGCGGAGCCATCTGTAATGAAAACATTTTTAGCATCATGCATTTGATTCCATTTATTTAATACAGAAGTTTTAGGATCCTTACCCATACGAGCCGTTCCCATTTCATGAATACAAAATCCTGGTGCAGGCATATTATCATAGGTGGTAATATTTTTAATTCCAGCGGCTTCTAACATTTCTGCTGCACTATTTCTCATATCAACACGCATCTTCATTTCATTGTCCTTGAATTCACAATCAATATCAAGGGTAGGTAATCCCCATTTATCTTTTTTATCTTTATTTAAACTCACTTTATTTTCATAATAAGGCAAATGCTCACCCCATGATCCCCAACCCATACTCCAATTGCCTGGTTCAGTAATACTTTCTTTTAATGCAACACCAATGCCATCTGCATCACCACGTTTGCGAGATGCGCCACCTTGATAACCAAATCCACGAACATAACCTGCTGAGGAACCGCCATCTAAATTTCTAAAACGCGGAACATATATTCCATTTGGACGACGACCGTAAGTGTATTTATCTAAGAAGCCATCAAAGTCACCATTCGCGCCAACACCATAATGATGATCCATTAAATTATGTCCTACTTGTTGGCTACTATTTCCAAATCCAGTTGGGAAAACTTCCGATACTGAATTTAATAAAATATGGGAAGTGCCTAAGGTTGATGAGTTTAAGAAAACTATTTTAGCATAATACTCTTCTGTTTGATTGGTGTTCGCATCTAAAATTCGAACGCCTTTTGCGCGCCCTGTTTCTTTGTCGTATAAAATTTCTGTAGTGATGGCATCTGGTCTTAAAGTTAAATTACCAGTTGCAAAAGCTGCAGGAAGCGTCGCAGCGTTGGAACTAAAATAGCCTCCAAATGGACAACCTTGGTGACATTTATTTCTAAATTGACAAGGGCCACGTGTGCCAATTTTGGCAGTGTGATTCGCAGATCTTCCAATGATCATCGGACGACCCATTTTTGTTTTAAGATTATTCGCTACCATTTGTTCAACACAGTTCATTTCCATAGCTGGCTGAAATTCACCATCGGGTAAGTTAGGAATACCATCTCTATTTCCACTGATGCCTGCAAATTTTTCAACATAGCTATACCATGGCGCAAGATCATTATAGCGAATAGGCCAGTCGGTTCCATGGCCATCTTTTGCATTCGCTTCAAAATCCAAATCACTCAAACGATAACTTTGACGACCCCACATGAGTGAACGACCACCTACATGATTTCCTCTAATCCAATCAAATGGCTTTACAGGGGTGTAGGGATTTTCAAGGTCGTTTACAAAGAATTTTTTTGATACTTCATCGTATGCATAGCATTTACTTTGGATAGGAGAGTTGGTTTTATCTTCCTGAGTTTTTGCATTGCGGTGTTGTAATTCCCAAGGATTTTTTTCAGTTCCTTCATAATCTTTTATATGTTCCACATTGCGGCCTCTTTCAAGTAAAATTGTTTTTAATCCTTTCTCGGTTAGTTCTTTAGCAGCCCAGCCTCCAGAAATACCGGAGCCTACTACAATGGCGTCAAAAATGTTGGAATTAGTCATTTATTAAAAATTTTAAGGTCAAGCATGAATTGGTATACAAAATACTAAAAAATCCTTAATTGGTAGTTTCCTATCTAATTCCACATTCACCCCTCAAAACTTGCACAGGAACTTATATTGTCCTATCTTTGCCGTCCAAACATCGCGAGGTAGAGCAGCGGTAGCTCGTCGGGCTCATAACGATTAGTAATAGATAAAAAGGTTGAAATTAAAATATTGAAAATGAACCACTTGGGTAATCACCAAGTGGTTTTTTTATGTCTGCGCTAGATTTCTGTGCTAGATTTTTCTCAAACACATCTTAAACCCAGAATAGTTCAAAATATCAGGGGGGATAAATTATTCTATGATTTAAATCATATATTTAATTAATTGTTACTTTATATAACATCCTAAAATCTTATAGTATAAACTACTTTTTTTTGATTGTATGATGAAATGCAAATTACTTACTATTACTATATTGTTTTGTGCAATATTATTCATTGCAACAATAGCAAATAGTCAATCCATAACACCCTATGCCCTAAATAATGGGGGAGGGTATTCCAGTTCCATGGAATGGAATACAGGAGAATCTGTTTCTATTGCTAATTTTCTTACATCTGGTTATTCTTTAAATACAGGAGTATTGCAACCCATGACTAGTATTGTTACGGCTATTAATGAGTATGGCCCAGCTGTGTTTGGCACTCAAATAACCATTGGCCCTAATCCCACTTCTAATTTATTGCACATTAAAGCAAGGTTTAATGAACTGGGAACTTTATCATTTCAAATGATAGATGCTAAATCGGCTATTGTATTTACAGTGGAAGCGGGTACTATATTCAGCAGTTATGAGAAAGATATTTTAATGGAAAATTATCCTTCAGGTGTATTTTATATGAAAGTATATTTTAAACCAAGTAAAGGCAGCGCTAAAACAGGTATTTACAAAATCATCAAACTATAATTCTAAAAATAAATAGGTACTAAAGAAGTTTACTATAAATCCCCAAATGAAAAAAAGCAATTTAATACAACGTGGTCTTTTATTTATTGCACTATTAATCGTAATGATAAATACAAATGCGCAAACTGGATTAAATTTTCAGGGGGTAGCCAGAACAAGTAATAATGTGATACTAGCATCACAGGCCATTACTATTAAATTAAGTATTTTACAAGGTAGTGCAACTGGAACTGCTGATTATTCCGAAACCAGAAAAGTAATGACCAATGCACAAGGTTTATTTACAGCGGTAATAGGAGACACGGGAGCTATTAGTACACTAGGAAATTTCACTACCATTAATTGGAAAATCTCTCCTAAGTTTTTAAAAATTGAAATGGACGCAGCTGCGGGCACTAATTTTATTACGATGGGCACTACGCAGTTCCAGTATGTAGCGTATGCGCAGTTTGCTAAAAGTGTGGATGCTGAAAATATACTAGGTATTGTTCCTGTAACATTAGGAGGAACAGGTGTAAATAGTTTATCAGGTTTAAAGACTGCATTGGCTTTAAATAATGTAAACAATACAACAGACCTTTCTAAACCAATTAGTACTTTAACTCAAACTGCATTGGATTTAAAATTAAATACTGCAGATACGAGTAAATACACAAAACAAACTTATAGCGATTCAGCATTACTGACTAAATTAAGTATAACGGGTAATGCGGCCACGGCGGCCACGGCGACTACTGCTACAACAGCAACCACAGCAGGCACTGCAAGTACGGCAACAAAATTAGCAACATCCAGAAGTATAAATGGAGTTGCATTTGATGGCAGTGGAGATATAACAGTAACGGCGGATGCAGGAACTTTAACTGGAACTACATTGAAATCAACAGTAACGGGTTCTAGTTTAACGAGTGTAGGGACATTAGCGAATTTAACGGTAACTAACG
>Ga0209107_10001191_pt1 | contig 14488 bp, 12 predicted proteins | sample LakErihyJuly2011_2_FD_187460 | JGI IMG/M metagenome (GOLD analysis project Ga0209107, IMG submission 187460) | Freshwater microbial communities from dead zone in Lake Erie, Canada - CCB hypolimnion July 2011 (SPAdes) (version 2) | ecosystem: Environmental > Aquatic > Freshwater > Lentic >... | reverse complement strand
CGCGCTTGTTCGAATTTCACGGTGGATCCGTTATTGTCGGTGAAACAGTTTGAGGAAATCGTAGACACGCCATCGCCTCCATGGAATGAAACAAACGGCGCCAACAATAGTGAATCTGAACTGCCAGACACTATCAAGAACGCGTCAATTGCGAACTTGATAATGTTGTATGGTGATGATACCTGTTCGAGTATTCCAAAAATCATTCATATATTGTATTTTGGTGAAACTGATTTTTATAACTTTCACCATCGGTGTCTTCATTCAATGTTGCAGTATATGCCGAATTATGAGATCCGCATCTATAACGCGAAAGAACCGGTGGGGAATGTGTATTGGGACGATATCAAGAAGCAACCGCGTATCAGTATTCATAAAATGGATCCACCAGTCTTTTACGACGGGTTTGAATTGAAGCATTTCCAGTATAAGGCTGATGTAGTTCGTCTTGAATTGTTATACAAACATGGTGGAGTATATTTGGACCTCGATATGTTGATAACGCGCCCATTCGATAACGTCTTTGCGTCTGGACATTCGTTTTACATTAGCGAAGAACGGGCGAATGGTGCAGGCGATGGAGCATTGATCAACGCATTTTTGGCAGCGAAACCGAAGAATGGATTCATTCAATTATGGTTGAACGAGTTTAAGTCCGGACTTCGTTTGGGAATATGGGCGACACATATCCGCGATTCAAATAAGAAATTGCTTCAGGAACATCCACATTATATGCATAAGTATCATATTCGAATTTTGGATGGAAAACTATTCATGCCTCTTCACTGGCAAGATACAGTAGCGTTTATACAATCAGAGACGGTCCCTCATGAGTTTCCTCCCGAGTCGTATGGCACGCATCTTTGGGAGACGATATTAGGAGATGTGATGCGGAAAAACGAATTTCTCCATAAGCAAAAGATGGAACTTACTGTATACAATTCGCGTTCATCTGCGTTTTACGCTGGAAAGGACGCGGCAACCGCGGCAACCTCAACCGACATTGCAGTCGCGGATGAAGATGACGACCTTACCATATATCCCGAGTATTATCATGACTATAGAAATGATCAATTTGTAGACAAATATATAACCCATGGTAAACACTGTGGGTATTTTATTGAAATTGGCGCAGGTGATGGAGAAACAAACTCGGCGTGTTATTTTTTCGAGAGATACCGTGAATGGCGCGGACTTACGGTAGAACCAGCGAAGGTGAATCATGATCGTATTCGCACGTGTCGAGCATCGTTGATACCCGTTGCAGTGAGTAATATCACATCATCGATTACAAACGGTAGTGGGCGTGGCGCTATTTTCTATGAATCGACCAATCCAAGATTAAGTGGATTGAAAGGGGCGCTTGAAAACAATAAAGACGGCGAAGAATGGACGCGTGTTGGATTCAAATCATATAAGGTCGATACAATTACACTGTATGACTTATGTTGCCAACAAACCGCGCCAGAACAAATTGATTATTGTGCGATAGATTGTGAAGGCGGAGAATACGAAATTCTCTCGACATACTTTGAAGAAAACCAAGCAACACCGGCGTCAGAGACGGGAATGACAATGCCGTCGACGAATAGTGGCGATGTTTCCCTTCTTATTACAAACAAGGTGTTTCGAATCAAATTCTTTAGTATAGAAGTGAGTTCGGACAAGATTCTGAATAAGATTCAGGAACTTATGAAGAAGAACTACTACGAAGAAACTGTGAATCCGTATCTCTCGGTGATACAATCGAGTAAAGGAGACGGGGGCGCAGGCGCGAGCACAAAGAAGGCGTATTTTACATACAAGGGTAATAGTGCAACGAATTCGCCACAATTATCTGATCGGTCTCTTTCTTCGATATCGTCTGGCGCCAATATGACTCCTCATACAACGCATACTCCGCCTTCGTCACCTTCATCGCCGGAATTTTCCTCAAAAAACCAAGTAAATGCGTCATTTTTATTGCGCCCTCCATTTGCAGAAGAGGTCGTCGTGATATGTATCGAGGAACGACCTGAGAGAACAAAATATGTAAGTAATGAGTTACTTTCTCATGGGATCCGCCACTCACTATTGATGAACAAGTTAAATACGGAAAATACGAAAGTAGGATGCTTTCGTTCGCATATCAAGGCGATTCAATACGCGCATAGTAAAAATCTCTCGGCAGTAATGATTGTAGAAGATGATATAGTGATCCGCGACAACATTTCCGAACTCGCAACCTTGGCAACTCCGGCAAACGGTGAATGGGATATCTTGTATTTAGGTGGAATACTTACAAAATACGATGGAATGGATGCAACGCGTAAGTGGATCAATGGAACGATTTGGTGTAATCATGCATATATCGTCAAACAACACATGTATAAACCCATCCTGGATTTTGTCGAACAATTCCCAAATTTAATCGAACTCGAGAAGAAGAACATCGATTTCATGTATACTGAGTATATTCAACCGAAATACAAGTGTTGGTTGGCAATGGACCAATATATCATTCAGAAGGAAGGATATAGTGAGATTGATAGTCGCGTGAAGTGGGCAAACGGATTTGATTGGAACACATTTTCAATGAAGGTGATTTAATGTCGCAGTCACTGACGACGACGACAGCGGCGGTAATTTCACTGTCTGAAAATTCGTGCGATGAATATCATTTTGCGCGTGAGAAGGTTCGCGGACCATTTCAAACCCGGCTTGATAGAATGGATGAGGAAACCGGTCATATACATCAATATAACCGCGAAAGTCCATTTCGAGTAACCACATATCGAGAGGCGTTTTCATGAAAAGTGCCGTATCTGATTCTACTGCTTCTAATAATCGTTTCGCACCGCGTTTACTTACGAGGTATGCACCTGCGGTGCGAAATAATGGCGTAAACCAAACATTACGGTTTCCATGAATAACGGCCGGAGTGAGATTTCGACGTTTGTAGATTCCTTCGCGTGATGCGAGGATATTGGAATTATGATAATACCGTTCGAGAGAATCCATGCGTGTATTTTGAAATGGGAAATACGAGGAAACTTGACCATCCATATCATAATCGGGTGTCCATTGTCCGCCGACATACATAACATCCCACTGAGGTTTGGATGCGGTTAATCCGGCGAGGGTTCCTTTCATTCGTTCGAGAGATTTGTCCGTAAACATTACATCGTCTTCAAAAACAAGTAAAATATCGGATCTGGGGCGTTGTGCATGTGATTTCCATAATGAATAATGACTCAATGAACATCCCACCTCGCCGAGAACGCGCGATTTATCACGTATTGTATCCAGTAAATCAGGAAAGTCGGAGTAATGTTGCGAGAGATTGAGACCATCAATCGCAGGAAACCGGCGATAATACCCGCGGTCGTCTTCTTCGTTGAATGGATTACACGACAAAAATGGCATGTTGAATCCTGAAATATCGAATGACATTGGTCGAAAAAGAAACGGAATATTTTTGTATAGACACGCCATACGGTCATGTCTTCGATCTAAATTTATGACGACGATATCGAGTTTTTTTAACATATCTTTCCTATTTCAATGTAAACACACTCGATAATACACATTATAATCATGTAGATTTATACCATTTCTATGCATTCGTGAGTAATTACCCCTAATTATGAGTTTTTATATCCATCTATAATATCCACGACTATCCCCTTTATTTAGGAAAACGACTTAAGTCTTCATCTCGTATTTCATTTATCTGTCATATTTATCTGCTCGGATTTCAATTTCATTTCATTTCATTTCATAATTATGTCTACCCCTGTCATTCCTGTCTCAGAATCTCCTATAAACGATACCATCGTTGCTGCTTCTGTAATAACTGCATCAACTGCATCAACTGCATTGAAACCACAAGTGATTGAACCATTATTGGAAGAGGATCAAAATCGGTTTGTATTGTTTCCGATTAAAGATCATGCGATTTGGAACATGTATAAAAAACAAGTTGATTGCTTCTGGCGTGCAGAAGAAGTGGATCTTACAAAGGATGTCGTTCACTGGAATACACTTAATAGCGACGAGAGATATTTTATATCCATGATTCTTGCATTTTTTGCAGCAAGCGACGGAATTGTCATGGAGAATCTGGCGCAACGGTTTATGACGGAAGTTCAATTGGCTGAAGCGCGTGCATTTTACGGATTTCAAATTGCGATGGAGAATATTCATTCCCAGATGTATAGTATTTTGATTGATACGTATATCAAAGACACAACCGAAAAGGATCGTCTGTTTAATGCGATCCAGACGTTTCCTTGTATCAAGAAGAAGGCCGATTGGGCGCTGAAATGGATCGGAGACAAGCGCAGCACTTTTCAGACGCGTTTGGTGGGGTTTGCGTGTGTAGAAGGAATTTTCTTTTCTGGTGCATTTTGTTCCATCTACTGGATGAAGAAGCGTGGACTCATGCCAGGATTGACTTTCAGCAATGAACTCATCTCTCGAGATGAGGCGCTTCATACTGAGTTTGCGGTGCTGCTGTATACGAAGATGGTGAAGAAGATTCAGCGTCATCGTGTCTATGAAATCGTGCGTGATGCGGTGGAAATAGAGAAGGAATTTATTTCGGAGGCGCTTCCTTGCCGTCTTATCGGTATGAATGCGAAGTTAATGTGCCAGTATATCGAGTTTGTTGCAGATCGTTTAGTTCTTCAACTGGGATATGATAAAATATATAATGCGACAAATCCGTTTGATTTCATGGAGATGATAAGTCTCGCTGGAAAGACGAACTTTTTTGAGCGGAGGGTAGGCGAGTATGCGCTAGCGGAGAAGAAGGTGGCGGATACAGTATTTGAGTTCAACGCCGACTTTTAGTTGGTTACATTTACATGAATAATCCGCGCATTCCAAAGCGTCGATGTGATTGTAATGGAGTCGATACCGAGACCGCGACGGGCGCCTGAACCTGAGGAGTAACCATTGGTTGTTTATGATTGAACATATTTGTATGAAAGAAATGATTCATTGGTCTTTGAAATGAAAATATTGGATCTACTACAGGATTATTATTATTATTATTATTATTATTATTATTATTATGAATAACATTTTTATTGACATCAAGAGTATATTTATCATTTAATTCTTTGATATTGCGAATTGCATTCGGTGGTGAAACACGTATCTTTGTTAATTTATCTAGTGTTTCATCTTGAAAATTAAGTTGGGAATAAGATACATAAGTTTCAAATGCTAAAACATCTATCATGTGCGTATCATTATATGTAGTAAATTTTAAATCCGTGATTTTAGATATTCCATCTGCATAGTTTGGAATGATAGATGTCGCCAATTCATCGCGACAAATGAGTCGTTTAAATCCGTCAGCAAATTGAAGAATATTCATATCTCCTATTTTATAGAAATTACTCCGATCAATGACAAGACCAAAATCATTTGCGCGTTTATAGATAAGATTATCTTCACCGCCCCACGCCCAATAGTTGGGAAATCCATTGATTCTCTCGAAATCCACGCCGCGAATTGAAAAAATGCCGCCAAGTGCGAAGTCAAACCCGTAATAATGCTTGATAACACCGAAATCGGTATGATAGTTCAGGATATTCTTATCATATGGAAGTGTATCAATGTCATTGAATATAAAAATGATGTTCTTGTAGTCATTCGGATATTTCTCTTTCAACGCTAAAAATCCGATGTTTTTCATTCCACCGCGATTGAATGGGCGTTTATCGGTTTGATGAATGAAAAAGTATGTCCAATCTTTGAGGGGAACATCCTCCATAATTTTATGAATGTATGTATTAAAAAACATCCGATGTGGTTCGCGATTGCGGTATGGAACAATAAATACAAATTTTGGAACCACATCAACCCCCGACGGTTCCGGTTCCGGTTCCATTGAAGATGTATTATGATAAAGTATACTATCATAATATAATAAAATATGGATATTTCAACGAGGGTAATTAGGGTAATATGGTAATTGAATTTTCGGCAGCGATGGGAGGGACGGCGTATTTTGCGAGTATCATTTTCGGAACAAGTTTGTCACGCATGTCGTAAAGTTTCTTGTAGCATTTGTTGATCGTAACTTCGCTCATATCACTCACACGGTTCACGTCTTTTTTGGTGATGGAAAGATGACACATACACGAGACAAAGAAGATAATTCCAGATGCAATACTGTGCGGTGTATTTTCAGGAATCAAGTTTTGTTTTTCAATCGTTACGGCAATAAACTGGCATAATTTCGTAAGTTCGTCGTTGATGGAGAGACGACTGCAATATCTCTCGATAAACGCTTCTGGTTTCGTTTTACAGAAGTTCGTTTTCTCTGAGTTTTCTAAATTGGATTCAAGTTCGTTGATGATACTTACGGCATTTTTACATCCTTTTGTCGCGCTAGTATTGTCGAGATTGAAGATGGTTGCAATTTCTTTGGGTGTGCGCGGGCAGTTGTGTATTTTACATGCAATATAAATCGACGCGCCAACAACTCCATCACGGTTGAGACTTCGGAATGTTTTGTGTTCCGAGATGCGTTTATGTGTGCGAAGTGCTTCATCGATGATCATTTTCGAAATGCCCTTATTTTGCGCGAGTGTGGTGATTTTCTGGAACATGTCGTATTGCGCCTTCTCTCGATAGGGCATCGACTGCCATTCCGTATACCGCCGGATTTTTAACATATCTTGAGAATAAGAACCGCCTTCACACATCACTTTACAACCGAAGGACGACTCTTTAAGTAGCGGGTTGACCGGCATTCCACATCGGGTTGGGTCGTTGTTTTGATTATCGTCGGCGCCATAATAACGCCATTCGGCAGTTTGATCGAGAGATTCGTCCTTGTATAGAATACTACATGCAGGGTTTTTACATGTGAGAAACCCGTCATCGGTGAGAACAACCTCGCTTGAGCATACTTCACAATTCTCTCGGATTCCGGATTTTCGATACAAGCATTCTACGTCAATATCTGGTTTAATGAAGAGTGCGGATATTTTTTTCGTCCGAGGAGGGGAATCCGGGTGTTGGTTCATAGTGTCGTCGGTAGTGGGATTTGATGATGTCTGTTTTGGCGAATGCTGGATCACATCAGGAAGATTCATTTTATGTTCTTCCAGTATTTCTGGTGCGAATTCTTGTTCTATTTTCACCCATATATTTTCATCATAAACTGACCGCTTGTTTCGTTTTGTCTCATTGACTTTGACACAGGGTGAATAATGATGACCAAGTGAACGATAATGACGTGTGCTCGTGGCCGAAACATTTCCACTATTACCGCAATATTTATTAGTCGACATAGGTTGTTCCAATACCGGTTGTAATGTAGTTGTGGGTATAAACACACCATGACACGAATTTAAATTAGATAGCATTTGTAATATGTAGGTTTTGTGTTGGTGCGTTTATCCACTATTTAAATACAATATATATTATTATCTTTATATCAATTTTATCGCATATCGCGCATCGCGCTCCGCGTCCATTACGATTGAACTATTATCTATCATAATAACAAAGAAATACGATGGGCACCAATATATCGACACTATCTTCGTCCAACACGGATGAATTACGAGATATGGCGCTTAAATTAGACTTATATGCACAGCGTATTATTTTAAAAGAAGTGAAATTCAATTCTACACTGGGCGACAGTGGAAAATGCGAGAAACTCATTATTATTACCAGTGAAGTATTGAATCGACTGCCGTTTCGGTTGATTTCCTACATGGATCGCAGACATAAGTTGTTTTCGGAGAAATATGAACCAATTAATGCGATGGACCGCGCTCTTCTCATAAATACGAATCCCGAAATTCTGAAAGAAAGCAAGTTAGATGAACAAAACGTATTTAGAAAAAGACAAATGTGCGTCGGAATCGCGCGATTTTATGTGCAGATAGGTAATTTATTCAATGCAATAATGTCGACAATGCGTCCCTATAATTATGAATACCTGCAAAAAAATATGCCGGATAATTTCTATGACATGCTTACATTTGGACTGCTTGATGGTCCAGATTCGCGAAACAAGGAAAAAACAAAATACGAAACGTATAATATGGCCGGATTTACTAGAAAACAAAATGATATGAAAGATAAAATGAAACGGTTAATGAAAATTGGAGAAGTAGATATGAAAATAACACCTGGAAGCGGTATATGCTCGATTAATAATGATATGAAGGCGATCAAAACGACACCAATGTCGATGACCACCAGTGCATCGACTACAACCCAGAACAAAATAAAACCGTCTATTTTCGCAATGTTGGAAGAGTTATACTTTGATATTTTTCATAATGCTTCCGAAGTAAATACAAACACTCCTCAGTTTATCGCGATGAGCGAACGAATGAAAAACAAAATATATAGACGGGATGTGAATGAATTATATCGAATCGTTACTGGAGGAAAAGAACCCGGCGAGGAGATACGAACATTTGCCGATGTATCGCAGTATATTAACGATAACAATTTAATAACTAAATGGTGCGAAAAGAACCGGTCATTGGAGATCAATGTCAATAATAATGTGCGATATAATCCTATTTTCGTGAAATACGTAAATCACATTCAAACCATGAACTATAAAATCACAAAACACCGTAAGGGAATCGTGAAATTATTAGACCGCGTATTTGTTATTATGAAACAGAATGAAGATGTGTTACATGAAATCGAAGAAGACTGGGCGAAGGGCAATTTTAAACGAAATTTAGGGTTTGAACAAGACGACCAGTATTCGCGCGATTTTTTCCGTCTTAACCTGAAATACAATTTTTTCATTAACCCCAATCTAACTGATGCAGAATTACAAGGAATCACCAATGACGCCAGAACGCGAATTGTGAAATTATACGCAGAAAGTTATAAGTATTTTTTAACTGGGTTTCAAATACTTCAAGAATTACAGGAGACCCTCGGATTAGAGGTTTTAACCGAGACAACAAAAAAATCGAAAAAAGAGACCGAAAATCTCATGTCGAAAACAAAAAGCAAAAATAAAAGTAAAACCAAATACAATGACAACAATTACAATAACAATAACACCAATGACATGAACCGGTTTGATCCATGGAAACTTCGAATTTTACCACAACATAAAGAATTTTCGGATGAGATTTATAGTGAAATCAAAGAAGGCAATATTGCAAAGAAGTATCGAGATATATATCTGAATTTATACAACACTGCAAATACTACAAATGATGAGAACACGCGTTCTGTCATGACAAATAGTCTGAAAACGCTGAATGCATATATGGTGAATAATATATTAAAAAGTAAACAATCGGATATTAATGACGAAATCAAAAATAATATATTGGCCGAGATGGATAAATATAATCCGGGCAAAATTGAGAGTAAAAATACATCATCTACATCTTCAAACCAAGAAGTATTACAAACGAATACATATTAAACTACAGACCTGCGTGCGTGCATTACTGCAGACGATTCTCTAATTTTTGAAAATACTCCTGATTATATACCAAATTTCCAGTAGGTCGATAGGTATCAGTTGGTTTGAATTCTTTTTTCTCACCTCCAAGCAATGGACCACCGCCACCGCCACCGCCACCCCCCATCGAGGGATCTGCGCGCTGATTGTATAAAAGCGTATTTGCGTCTTCGGGTGTTTGTTGCGAATTGTTACTACTGACCACACCACCGCCGCCATTTCCATTATTGTATTTTATGACCTTTCCTTCTGCGTCATATAATATTGGTCGACCAAACTCATCAATTGCAGTTCCTGTTTTCTTTTTGAATTCACTTCGAACATAATTGGGAACATAATGAAGCCATGAAATCAAGAGAAGATTCGGATGTGTATAACGCACCATGAAATTATTTTCCTGTAATTTGTCAACGATATATGCAATACAACCAGCGTGGTCATAGTTTGCGACTCCCAGAATAATTTCAGGAACGACATACCAACAAAAAGGTTGGTTACACTTTTGTCGGGATGTCAATTTGATTTTTTCATGAATGCGTGTAAGAATTTTATTATATGTGAATAGTTTGTTCTTGTCTTGTTCCTTTTTTTTTTCATACAACTCATCTAAATTGATTTTTTCAACATTTTCAACATTGTCCCCTGCAAACTTAAATAAATCGTCCATGTCGGTGTTGTATTATGTAATGACAATAGAAAATAATGGATATTTGTTTCACGCGCAAACCATAATAAATAAATATGAATAAACACTATATAAAATGACGGATAACTCTACGATTAAGCATATTGTAATTTCATCTGGGGGTCCTGCTGGCCATATGATGTACAGCATTCTTCGTACATTAAATATAAAAGGTATCTGGAGCATGAAAGATATCAAAACCATCTACGGGTCATCGATCGGTTCCTATATCGCAATTATCCTAGCGTTGCGTTATGAATGGGAGGTTATGGACGATTATTTGATTAAACGTCCATGGGAAAAGATATTCCCGTCGTTTTCGTCGTCGTCGTCGTCGTCGTCGAGTAATATTGATTTGAATGAGCATTTGTCAACGTCATCCATCACGGACGCTAAAAACAAATTGGAACATATCTTCAAATTGTATAATACACACGGACTATACGGGTTGAAAGAGTTCACAGAAACGTTGCGTCCTGCGCTTCAAGGAAAGGATATACCTACAACCGTCACATTTCAAGAGTTTTATGATAAAACTGGAATAGATGTTCATTTTATGGTAACGGAAATGAATAAGTTTCAGAACGTTGATTTTAGTTATAAAACACACCCTACCCAGTCGTTGGTGGAGGCGTGTTATATGAGTTGCTGTTACCCCTTTGGGTTTGCACCCATTTACCGTGACGGATGTTGTTATCTAGATGGAGGTATAATCAATGAATATCCCGTAAATGACTGCATTCGCGATCAAAAATGCGGGTTGAGCGAAATACTTGGCGTAAAAGTAATCTGGGAAAAAAAACCAACAAAGATAACAGAAAAATCGTCACTTTTACAATTTATCTACACATTCTTCAATCAGATGAATAGTAAATTTTATGAAAATCGTGAAACAAAACCGATTCCAAATGAAGTCGTTTGTGTCTCAAAGGTGCTTTCGATGAAGGATTGGATGAACTGGATGAAGGATGAGAATTATCGGCGCGAACTGATTTTACGTGGTGAGACGTTTGCGAATGTATTTTTGTCTTATCGCCGTAATTTCAGAGATTCGACGACGATACATGAAATCCCGACAGAAAATACGACGGATGCGCATCTTTCATCTACAGAAATTACATCGCTCTCAGAAATTGCAGAGGATCAACCGTCTACACAAACTGAATCATCATCACCTACTACAATTCAGTATGAAATTCGTAACGAGGATATGACGATGATGTAAACATTGATGTAAACATTGATGTAAACATTGATGTAAACATTGATGTAAACATTGATGATGTAGTAAATACGTTTCCATTATTCATGAATAATATAATGAATAATGCTACATTATGATGCACAATTACGATGCAGTTACCGTTTCAAGAAACTCCTTAATCTTGTCCTTATCTGGTTTGGCGTCATATTCGATGACCTGTCCATCCTTCACGAGTTTAATCGTAGGAAATCCCTCGATTTTGAATTTATCCGCCATATCCGGCTCTCCTTCACAGTCAACCGTCTTAAATACAACTGTGTATCCGTTGATTGACTTACCATTCAAATCCTTTTCTACTTCGTCAAAAACCGGTTTGGCCGTCTTGCAATGCGGACACCAATCGACTTTGAATAAGTAAAGTTGCATTACTTTATCGTCATTTGCACCGATGCCGTCTGGCGCCGGAGTGACGCCTTGAGAATCACTGAAAAATTTATTCAATCCTGGAATCATATCGTTCGTAATCATATAATAAAGAAGACCTGCGATTGCTGCAATGACTACAAAGGCAATAACGATATTCTTAGAATTACCTGAAAGTGCTGAAGTGACAGATGACAATGCCGATGATGCAGAATCAGATACAGAAGAAACCGCAGTTCCGACTGATGGTGTAGATGAGTCTGGCATTTTACTACTGTATGTGTATATTATATTAGAATGATGAATAATCGGTAAAATAAACGAATAAAACAATATGAAAGAATAACATCATGTATGTGTATATAAAGAACATCCGAGGACGATGATTTTTCGCGATAAACAAAATGGTGCATTACTAAATGTTCGCAGGGACAATTTTACCAATGATCGACGATATTTTCAAGAAATTATTCGGATTGTAGGTGAAAGTATGGGGGAACATACTGGAAAAACGAGAACGCCGCATAATGCACGTCCATTTGATGAGTTCAATCATTCATAGTCGTCGTCTTACAGTCGAAAAACTACTATACCTAAAACTAAGATAAGAAGAACAAATCCAACTGTTATAAAAAAGTTGAATTTCAAATCAGGAAACATATCTGTATCAAGAATACCATCAGTGTCTATAACTGGTTTTACTGCTTCAAACAAAATGACAGATGTCGCGATAAGAAGACCAATAATCACTACTTTTAATATAATTGATGTCATTGAACCCGATCTTACGGATAATGGACTCACGAAAAAAAGAATAACAAGAAGCAACGAAACACCTAACATAGTGCACGAGTATTTGGTTTTCTCACTGTACTGAACGATATAATTAGTAGGGTCTTCAAGAATGGACGTTGAACTAGACATGATAAATTGCAAATAAAATGAGAACTGTTATATATAGCGCCTAATATTTATAACAGAATATTTTTAAATTTTCATTTATATCTTGTTGCCCAAAATGGATATTTCATTGCGATTCCACTCCAATCATTATTGAAATATGATTCATCGAAATCCGTCATTTCTGTGCCGCATTTTTTTCGAATAACTGAAAATAGACTCTGATCGTGACGATTTTCATGGAAAGACGGGTCATTAGGTAGTTTGCTTGGAGAGTCATCAATCAAGTTATAATTGCAACAACAATTATACCACCGGTTTACAATGTCTATCGTGTGTTGGCATTTTCGGATGACATAAATACCACCGACCAATTGTTCTGTTTCATAAACTCGTTCATCGTTGACTGTCTCATAATAATCAAATGTGTCCATTTTCGTCCATGTCTTTTCTAAATGTTCGGTCTTAAAAGAAAGGTTGGCGTATTCACTCGTATTCACAATATCGAAATATTCCAAAAGTCGCGGTATACCTTCCGCGTTGATCGTGCATCCTGCATCGGCGTATACTAAAATATCATTTTCAGAGAGATTCTGTAATGTTTTTTGCGTGAGGTATGATTTCCAAAGCCAAAACCCATATCCACGGGGGTTTGATGATAAGAAATCACCATGCTTATTCCAGAAGTCATTATCTTCAATTAGATTTTTATCTGTATATCCGATGACATGATCAAAGATATTGATTGCACGAGCTTCCCCACATATTCTGGTCACTGCATTATGGTAACTCTCACTAGGACCGCCAAATGTAATAAACCACTTCTGTGTGCGAGTTTCGTCCTCCATGACACTTATACGTAATTTTAATATTTATATAGTATAATTACGTAGCGCGTTTAATTTGTTTATTTCAATAATAACTTATGTCTAAGACACGTAAACGAAAAGCGTCAGCGTCAGTGTCATATCGAGCAAAGATATTAAGCGGGGGTAAAACACGGAACAATCGCAAGCGTGACCGTATCGACATTGGTAATGACCTCGTAGGAACGCTGCCACAAATTCCACGTAGAACAAAAGTGAGAGCATTTACCAAGAAAGATTTTCGTAGTGGCGATGGAATGCTTACGACCGTATGGGGTCCGAGTATGTGGCACTTCCTTCACACGATGAGTTTTAACTATCCAGTCGAACCAACCGATGAACAGAAGAAGCATTATATGGACTTTATACTGAATTTAAGAAATGTTCTTCCTTGTAAATATTGTCGAATGAATTTGACGAATAATTTAGCAACACGCCCAATTCGGATGTGTCATATGAAAAGTCGCGATACCTTTTCGCGTTTTGTTTATGACCTTCATGAAACGGTGAATAAATTGTTGGGGAAAAAATCTGGGTTGTCATACTGCGATGTGCGTGAGAGATACGAGCATTTCCGTTCGAGGTGCACACAGGATGCGCCGAAAGTGTTTAATTTCAAACAGTTTTATCGGGGAAAGATCAACGACAAAAAAGAGAAGGGATGTACGGAACCCTTATATGGAAAAAAGGCGAAGTGCGTTATTTCGATTGTTCCGCAAGAAGTGAAAGTGCCGACATTTAGTGTGGACGATCAGTGTATCAAAAAACGGGGGGAGATCATGGAGAAAGAATAAATTATGTAGTATTATTATATAGTATTAGTATATATTGATATCCAGTCTATAGTAAATGCCGCCTAAAAAAGATGGTAAAACACCGCCGGGAAAGAAAGGTGATAAATCACCAAAAGGTGCAGAGGCGGCGCGCTCTAGAAGCGCATCACCTGCTGA
>Ga0209107_10001188_pt1 | contig 14502 bp, 3 predicted proteins | sample LakErihyJuly2011_2_FD_187460 | JGI IMG/M metagenome (GOLD analysis project Ga0209107, IMG submission 187460) | Freshwater microbial communities from dead zone in Lake Erie, Canada - CCB hypolimnion July 2011 (SPAdes) (version 2) | ecosystem: Environmental > Aquatic > Freshwater > Lentic >... | reverse complement strand
TAAGATTGATGAAAGTATTTTAGGCTTTACTTTACTAAGTTTCATTTTTGTATTTGGAATGTTATTTAACAACTTTAGGCTCAGCATCAAAAGAAAAGGATTTACTTAATAGGATTAAAAATTATATATTACTTTCCTTTTAATAGTATATGTTTTGTAAGCCAATCGAATCCTTAACCTACTCCAATCCCAGATATAGCCTCGCAACCTTAACAGAACCATTCTCTATCAGTTATTTCATTAAGTCTCAGTTACTCAATCGTTTCCGATAAATTTCCCCCTAAATCCCCTTTATTTGCAAAGACAATCAATGGAACTCCTGCTAATTAAGAATCCTAGATTATATTTAAATTAAAAATTTACAGCCAAAATTTCTGGTAATTCATTTTTTGCTTAACCTAATCCCTGGCTTTAATCTACAACGTAAATTATTCCTTGGGTGTTTTGGGTGTATTATTTCCAAGAACTTCTCGATTAAGGCTCTCCTCCAATCTCCCAGATAGTAAATCTTTCGCCATTAAAATCGACACTTGTTACATTAAAGCCTTATAAATAATAATATCTAAAATAAATACCCTTCGTTGGTTTGACCTCTTTTTACTCATTAAACTTAAGCTAGTTAACGATAGAACTTTTTCCAGATTATTATAGACCAACACACAAAACTCTCATATTTGAAATATTTTATATTTATTTGTTAAGTTATAAAAAAATATATTTTATTAAATTATTAATATTATTTAAAAAGTTTTATTTTATAACATAGACACAAAACAATCATTTTAAATTAAAATATTATATATTTATTAGTTAAGTTATACAAAAATATATTTTTTTAATTTTCTCTTTATTTTTATTGGATTAACGAAGTCTATAACATTAAAATTAATATTAAATTTAAAAATTAATATTAAATTAAAAAAATAATAATTTAAGAGTTGAAAAATATATTAATTTGTCTTAATATGAAATCTTAAAAGTCTTCGATGAAGAGGGATTCCCCCGAGAAAGCCAAAAAATCAAAAAAATCTTAAAAATCTTCTCGAAAATAAGAACATAAACATTGAATTCAAGATTTGGACTTTCTAAAATATCCCCCATAAACTCAAGATGAATTTCGATCCATCTTGCTTGAGTTTCTTGTCTCAAATCTATTTACCTATCCTATTCATTCATAAGAACTATTCCAACAGATAATTGCGCTGTACAAGGAATAAGATATCCATGAGATAACTATTATAATGAAAGACATTAATCTATTAATTATACTAAACGAACTGAGCGAAGGCTAGGCTATCAAGACATAATAATATGCAGTCGGAACTAAAATTTTTGAATATATACTCGAAATAAATCAAGAGAAAATTAAACAACTGTGCCGCAAATACTACAAGGACAGGCCGAAGTAAATGCCGCAACTAGAAAAATAAATTCTTAATCTTCAAAAAAACCCCCCCCCTAATGAATTCCTTAACAATTTCTAATTTCAAAACAATCTGCTTAACAACCTGCACATACCCACCCCTCCATCTAATGGCCAGCAAAATTATAAGCAAGAGATAGATAATCTACTGTCTAAGAAAACTGGATTCGCTAAGGTGATAGCTGATAAATCTGAAGAAATCAACATGTTGATGAATAAGGCAAGCAAATAGGAAGAAATAGCACTTTAGAAATTTAGAAAAATGAGTCAAAAGATCGATTTCTGTAGCATGGGAACAAAGGAAAAATGCGATATAAGTCGCAATCCCTCCTTTCAATGTAGCAAAGCTCACTTCAGAAAAATAATTAAACCTCATACAGATATATCTCTAGGTAACTGTTCTTATTTAGACACGTGCAGACACATGGATTACTGCAAATTCGTTCATTATTAACTAGATACCAATCAACAATAACAAGAAACATAGGTCGAGGATAATAAAAAGGAGGAGATATAGGAAGAATAATGGATTAACTTCGACATACGAAAGATTGACTTCAGGACTCTCGGTAAATTTGAAGCTATAATGGCTGATCCGCCCTGGGGTAAATATAGTTTTTGTTAACTCTAGACATTCATATGAATCTTCCATATGAAACAATGAAGGATAAGGAAATGAAAGCTCTCAGGATAGATTTATTGTAAGATAATGGACTTATATTCTTATGGGTCACAGGGAGGGCAATGGAACTCGGAAGAGAATGTCTTCATATTTGGGGATATCAAAGAGTGGAGGAGATTATATGGGTGAAAACGAACTAACTCTAAAGAATCATACGTACTGGAAGGTACTTCAATTTATTGATAATAAAAGAACAGGTCACTGGCTTAATCATAGCAAAGAGCATTGCTTAGTTGGAATCAAGGGAAACCCTAAATTGAACGCGAATATTGACTGTGACGTGATCGTTAGTGAGGTAAGAGAGACTTCCAGGAAACCCGATGAAATATACGGATTAATTGAAAGAATGCTCCCGGGAGGGAGGAAGCTAGAACTTTACGGCCGTCCTCTAAATTGCAAGAAGGGTTGGTGCACCCTAGGTAACTAACTGCCAGGTTTTAACATAGTGGAGGAGGATATGAAGGCACGGTTCAGGGAGGCATACCCCGAAATCGACCTATCAGATGACGCAATGGAAAAAAGTAGGAAGATGATGGAAGACGAGAAATAGTTAGAAAATATATATAATTCACATATAACGTTTAATCCTCCCTTCAAAATACCATAAAATTAAAATAAATGAATTTATTAAATTCCCGATTTATTATATATATCACTGTTGCAGCTGCCGTTTTTTGCATTTATAATTTTATTTTGAACTCATTGTATTTGATAGGGATTTAATTAATTATTTATTTTTATTTGGCGCTATTAATGTAATCGGAAACTGCCCGTATAATAAGCAATAAGAGAGAATCGTTTCGAACAGAAATTAGGAGAATAAAAAATAATGAATTATTTGTATAAAAACGATATAATTCATTTGATGTACCTTCTGCATATTAAGTATTAAATCTAGATATAACAACTGTATTATAAAATTTATAAAAATTAGTTGATTAAAATAATCAAACTTAAATAAAAAAAATACTGAATGAACTTTTTGATTATTCTAAAAGAATCGACGATTAAACTCATGAAACCTTTATAAATAAATTAAATATAATAAAATTTCCAGAACTATTTGTATAATTATTCAAAATAACACATGATAATGATATTCTGACATTAAATTTGTTACTAATTTTACTAAATTATACAAATTATTAACGAAAAAATACGAATTTAAAAATCTTTGATACTAATATTCACGTTTTTTTGGATATTTTACAAAAGTATCAGAACAAAGAGCTTGTTTTTCTCGTTATTGCATATTTAAGCCTTGGCGAAAGCTAATCCTCAACACTTCTTGACAATAATATAATGATTATCATATAGGAAGATCAAAATGGATCCTATTTAGTCCAGTCTTTGTGTATTTTCAATATAATACAACAAGTTGGTTTAATCAAATTAGAGTATTAAGATCAAATTATAGAAATATTGAATACTTTCTTCAATTATTGTAAATTAAATGAAGAAATCAATGATCTAGTTATAAATTCATTTGATATACTAATATTAATCAGCCTCAAAACCACTGATATACCCAATTATTTTCAAAGGATCAAGAGGATAGGTCTGTTCTCACTATGTTAGACATTTATCAAACTTTAGAATGATGAAATAATAATCAATATACTGAAGCTAATGAAGATACTAACAGAGGAAGAAGATGAGATAATTGATCAAATAGTCGATGAGAATCTACAAATTGTTGTTTTTCTAGATAACCAAAATTAAAAAATTTGAGAACATTCCTCATTTATTCTTTCTAATATTACAACTAATTCCCGCCCTTAAAACTAGTTAAAAATATAAAATTCAGGGATTATCGAACAGGTCTTGGTTGGCCTTGAAGGTGAATAAAATTTTAAAATAATCACAAATTTGTAACTTATCCTTACTAATTATGTCCAAAATAACAGAAAAAATAGACAAATCTTAGATTACCTGATTACAAAGGATATAATTAGATCATTAGTGAATCAGACTTTAAAAGAATGTCCACCGATCAAAGAAATTCTGCAGGCGTTGGAAGTATTCCTTACCTACGGGGAGGCGTTAAAGCACCGTGACTTACTATCGGAGAATCCAGTTGCTAGTGAAATCGAGTTTATAAGTCCGAATTTCTCAAATATAGAAAATAAAAAAATTTAAAAATATTTAACTAACATAAATATATATTTTTGATCAAACTGTATTTATTTATTATTATTACGCCCAATTCTAATTAGCTTTCTCGAAATTTATTTTAAGCTGATTAACCTCCGCTTCAGTGAGGTAGCCCATCACCCCCTGATAGAACTACATATTATTTACTGTAAAATATTTAAGAATTTTCTCGAATTGAAGAATCTCATCCTACATATCAAGCACGCTGTCGTACTTATATACGAAGCTGTTGGCTTCGATGTCCCGGTCAGGGCTAAAATCCTCGTCATCATCCTCATCCTCATCCTTTGAGGTGAACTACTGGAAGGCCTTCACGGTATCTCTGTAATTTAAATCTTCCTGTTATTTTATATTGATATTGTTACTTAATTATCCTCTTCAGAGATATCAGAGTCAGCTTCACTATCTTCCTTGTCTCTAAGCTCCATAATCTCTGTTGTAAGTTACACCATCCATTTCATAACCCCTTACAAAGCCTGACATAGACTTATCGGTATGCTATTTTATAGTGACAACAAGGACACTAGCCCATACAGAACTCTCTGCTTCTCGAAATCCGCCTTAAATTCACCACGGTACATGTATAGGTCTGTAAAAAACAAAGTAATTAAGTTCTACTATTCAAGTAACTGAACTGTTAGTACAGGGTTGTTCCACAAGCATACAGCGATTATTTCTAAGTTCAGAAGAATAAGGTTCTTAATATTTTTTTCTTTTGCCTCGGAGAGATTCTTGAGGGCATTTTACACTACCACTGGCAGGAAACCATCAATACATCCTTTGTTGTTCTCTAGGAAGGATATATATAAGAGGGAAACTTGAGTTTTTTCTACCTCACTACTCTCACTATATACCTTACTAATCATTTGAAGGAAAAGATCAGTCAGATTGAATCCAAAGAAGTCTTTTTTTTGATGGAATTGGGACTGCCCCCTAGATAGGTAGTTTTTCAAGGGAGAGAGGAAGAACTCTACATATTCGGCGCCTAACCCCGATTTTATATTTTAGATGATAGTTAGCTATGATAAAGAGGTGGTGTTTAGCTTATTAACCTGAGCCTACAAAGTCTCTGGGATCCCTGTAATATTGTAAACTATTACTGGAAAATAGAACCAAAGTTGTTCAGATATCCCTCCCTTAGACTTGTAAAGCAGTAGGTTAAGGATGTTAGAGATATCATCTATATATTATATACTGTCTTGCACGAAGACGGTATCCAGAAGTGGCATAAGGAATTACTCAAGCTGGAGAACAGTGGAATCCTTAAGCGGTGCATCTAAGACCTTCGTGATAGCCTTTAGGCAGTTTTTAGCTCCGTCCATCACAAACTCCTCATCTTCATCCTCGTCTTCATTGTATTTAACCTTTTATGTACTTGTCTTCTCGGAATTTTGAACAAATTGGTTAAAAGAATTGATTAAACTTTATATGAGAACTTAGGCGTAAGGGTCCATGTCCTCCGAGAAAACCTCGATGATCCCGTCGAGGGCGTCTATCAGCTCATCGCATTCTATTTTATTGATCATTTCTAAGTATATTGAGAGTATGACCTGAAGGTTTGGTTTTAAAAATTCCCTCGCATCTTTTTATTCTAATAAGCTATCAAGAGCTATAGCTGCCATCACTTATACAGGTAAGAATTACTTGTTTTATATTGATATAGAGACCCCTTAAATTGCTAATTGAATGAGCTGATTATTTTTGTATTCTAGATCGTGGTATTTTGTGAAGATCCAGCATACCCTTGTCTTTATCAGGGGATCAGTGTTCTGGAACTCTTGAACCACGAGTGTCAGCATTTGCTCCACCTGGTTTCTTAATTATTCATGTAGAACAATCTAACCCTTCAGTCTTCCTAAACAGAACAAATAGCCTTCTATTTCGTTGTTTAGTAATGTGTTGTTAGTTTTTAGATTAATTTTTTTGGATAATGCTTCATAAATATATGCATAAACCTTAAAAATCAGTGGGATTTACTGTAGGTCTTTCTACATTGTTAATTTTTCTATTAGTTCTTGGACGGTGTTACGATTGTTATTTTTGTACGAGTTCACATCCTCCTCCCTTCTAATGAACTCTTGGGGGTCGTTAGTAAATATCTATTGATCTTCTTAGGTGTAGCTTAGCAAGGGTAGGCAAATGTCGAATAGTAATTTTTCAAAGTGTGAGAAAAGAACATTGAAAGTCTTAGGAAATTTAAGGCTGTGCTATATATATTTGAATGCATAATACATGTCTGTTGAGGAGTTTTGGGGGGAATATATAGTGCTCATAAAACTTTCTAAAAAAGGGACCGCATATTTCTGCTCGAATACCTCCGGAACGTGTTTATTGTATTGCCTTTTTTGATAATTCTTATTGGCATGTTTTGAGATAAAACTGAGTATAATTTTCCCACATAACTTCTTGTTTTTAACCATATCTTTAGACCCACTTGGGATTGGAAAATCGTATATAACCTTGACAAATGCTAACCAACTTTACAACTACTAGGGATTGCCTGTGATCTCTGACAGTTCCATGTTGATACTATGCATATAAATCTTTAATATTGATTGAATGATGTGGGCAGATCCTTCGCTGTAGCCGTTAAGTAGTTTTCCTGCGTAGCCAGAGATGATAGGGAAGCCTTTTGTCTGTAATGTGTACATGACGCTATGTGTAATGTCAGATGTAAAGACTTGGTGTACATAAAATAATTATTAAACAGCGATCAGTAGTCCGTTAAGTTCTTCCATTGATTTACAATTTGAAAGTTTCAGGAATACCTCGTCTGCGAAGGTCGGCCAGTCCTACCCCAATAGTAAATTATATATTATTTGCTTGTATATTTTAAATAATTATGGGGTTTAACATCTTATGATTGCCTCTAGTATGCTTCCCTTAAGGGCAAGTTTATCATCCTCCAGTAAGCTCTTACCGGTCTTTGGATTCCAGTAATCTTTGATAGCTCTTGAAAGCTCTGTTAAAGCCAGCTATCTTTAGGGAGCCTGGCATTGATCGTTGTCAGCTATCATCAGGAACTTGATGCATGTACCTTTGTTTGTAATATTATCCATTAACCATTATTAAGCCTGTTAGTAGTTTTAACCAGTGATTATACAATTGAAAACCTATAATATTGTATCCATTCTTATTTATTTATTATAAAATTCAAAAAAAAATTTAATTTTAAATCGGGTTAAACCGCCAAATAAATAATTTAAATAATTTAAATATTTCCCTGAATTTAAATATTTATTATATTTATAAATATTTAATTGGGTGGGGTGGCGAGCTGACTTGTCCTAGCATAAGTCAGCTCAAGGGAAGTGGAAGGGAGGGTGTCTAGCTGATTGTTCTGAATAAAATATACAAAAATCATTAAAAATTCTATTGTTGTTATTGTAACTATTATTGAGAGCTATAGACAAAATTAAAATATTCCTCTTGATTTTAAATCTGGTTTGTTTGTTTGAAAAGTTACTGCTATTATTAAGCCTTATTTCCAGAATACTGCTATTATTGTAGTGTTTGCTATTGTTTTGGACTCTATTATTGTAGTGCTTGCTAATGTTTTGGACTCTTTGGTCGGAGTTGTTCGATCTCCTGAGTTGTTCCTATATACCTTCCGTGTCTGTAGTCGCTTATCTGCTATCCCTCAGGCAAATCTTCGAACCAAGAATTATATTCTTAGGCACTGAAGTTAGTTGAAGGAAGCAGTTAGCCGATGGTAAGCCACCCATTCCTTATATTATGTATTTCTCCAAACAGTTCTAATCTTTTCCTCCCTAGACAAAATCTTTCTATTATATCGTAAATTTCAGCAGGCTTCTAAGTACTATGGAATGGAGGCTCCTCATCCACAATAACATCAGTGTCAATGTTCGCATGTATGAAATGAGAGTCGCTTGCTCTTTTGACATCTCCCTTCAATCCAACAAGGCAATGCTCTTTGACTCTTTGCATTATCGAATTACTATTATAGTTTCGGCATTTTTACTTAAAATGTTAAGGAAATATTTACATTTTTATTTTCTTTGTTAGTTCGTATCCACACTATATCTTCACATCGTTTAAAACCCCATCTTTTGAACAATTCTCTTCCGGTGTCTAAATTCTCGCTTCCGACCCACAAAAATAGGAAAGACGGGGTATCAGCAATAACCTCTATCGGCAGGGATGCAATCTATTCAAAAGTCCATGATGCGAAGTGTTCAGGCTGCTGTTAGAATATGGGCAATCCTTATACCCTGTTCTCATATTCTTGCCAGGGTGGGTCAACGTGTATAACATCGAATTTTCCAAGTTGCTCAAAATCAAACCCTAACAGGTCTGTTTTAATGTATCTGGCAGGGTGATTCCTTTTCTATATCAATTCATTTTTTAATTTAATCAGTTCTTTAAGCTTAGGATACTCAATGAATCTTTCCTCCGGTCTTATGTTCATGATAAAATTCTAAGGTCTCTCGTTTGTGTTCACAAAGTATTAGCAGTAATCGTTAGTCTTACCCTTTATTTGGTACGATTGTTTTTCCCCGCTGCTTTGCTATCCATTATTGTTAAATTCATGCATAAGATATGTATAAAAATATAAAAAAAATAGAGAAAAATTAAAAAATATATAATTTGTATAAATATCAATCTTTTTCTGGTGACTAAATTAATTCATTATCGACAATTTTACACGGTATTTTCAGACAGGTAACCTTTTCATAAGTGCTGAGGTATGTAAAAATCAACAGTTCTTTATTGTGCTCATCCAGGTGATATATGGTGGAGTTCTTGCACATTAAGGACAGATTGTCCTGTAAGACTTTATGGTATTCTACCACCTAAGGGGTGTTTACATCTTTAACTATATTAAATGGCTGAACCTCTTCTGTATAGTGGAATTTCAGGTGAATTCCGCCACGTTGTAGCTCGAAGATTTCGAAGAAGTACCCACTACTATGCAAACCAGATATCTTCTGAAAACTAATGAATATGTCATCAGGAGTGATGACGTCGACAAGAGGCTTTGAGAATAAAGAGTTAAGGAACGGACTTCTGCATCCCATGTCCACCTTGAAGTTCCATACGTTTCTACTTATTGAGTATTGTAAGAAGTTAAGCTCTCTGCACGTCAAGTCTAGCTGGTCAGAGATCCCTCCAAACAGGTAGATGATATCTTTGTCCCGTTATGATTATATAGCTGAGGAGTTAACAAGGCTTATCGGCAATTACTGCAGTTACCTCCAAGTTTATTTTTTTATGTTATAAACAAACACCGCTCTTGATAACTACTTAGCGCACACCTTGCTCACCTCGTACCCTCCGAAGGAGTAAACCATATTATTGCAATAAAGGAGGGTCGGACCTAGCAGATTTGAAGGAATGAGAGGCAGTGGTTCAAGTTTTATCTCGCTGTTATGCAGGAATGTAAACTGCAGCTTATAGAAAGTTTGTTTAATGAGATCCTCCTTGACAGACCCAGATATGTACATGGTTTTATCTCCATCATAAGTGAACATGTTGTACTTTGAGAATTAATACAATGAACCGTCCTATGTCTTAACTATCGTTTTGCTGAACACCCTTATGAGGTGGTGTATAGATATGATAAAGGAATTCTGGTACCCTATCCAGAACAAATGGTTATGACGGGTACAGATAGAATCATCTTTAAGTTTCTCCTTTTAGAGGTGATAGTAGATTTCCTTAATCTCCCCCTTCAATTCTTCTATGTTCTGCATGTGTATAATTCCACCCGCGTAGTAGATTAGAACTTTTGTGAGAAATTCGAAGAGACCGGGGTAGCGACTGTATGCAACTGAGTTTTGATTGAGTTTCTCCTGCGTCACAGAGTTATCTATATTTAGCATAACACAGCTATGGATCACAGAGCAGGCATCTATGAAGTCACACTTCCAATTTTTCCGATTCTCAAGGTGCCATCCTGCCAATTTAGTATACCCGTTTTCTAGAAAAAATAAATTTACCGGTATTATATTGCCATGCGATATATTGTTAATCTTAAGCAAAATTAAGGCCTTAAAGATGATCTTAAGAATAAAAGCTATCTCATTTGGTTCAAAAAATTTCTTAAATTTCTTCCCTCCCCGATTATTAATCTCATCCTCGAGTGTGGACTCTGTGTACTCTTCCAAGGTGTTAACAAAGAGTCCATTATCGTTTGTCAAAAAACACTCTTTGCACTTTATCAGGTACTTTTACTTCATTTTTATATTGAATAATTTAATACTGTAATAGTATTGTTCAATGTGTTGGATTTTTGACTGCCTCAATAGATACCTATGGTTTTTTTGGTCAATTACTTTGAAAATTTAAAAATCCTCATTACTGATAGACTCACTGATGACCTTGTAGTCGCCAATCTATTAATGCTATTATTCTCCTATATGTTAAATTTTCTAATGCATTAGAATCAGGTTATTTAGAGAGAGGGGAATGGAGAGCAACAAATCTTTGTCGCTATTAAGGCTCTTACAACTTTTGAGAACCAAAGTAGCTTATTCCGAGATTAGTTCATAACTGCATAGAACTGTTTCAACCTCTTTTCTTCCCATGATGTGAAGCATCCCATCTTAGAAGAGAACGTTATTACCAAATGAACTTCTGTATGGAAATTTAACCTCGAAAGACTGATTTCTTATCTCGAAAATATATTAGAAAGTGATCGGATCATTCATATGATTTTTTTCGTAGAATTAGAACTGATTTAAGGATGCAAAAGAATAGAAGCACTTGAAATTGAAATCTAATATGAATATATTCTTGCTTGCAAACATTAGAAACACCCCGTGCTGCATTTCTACAATCCACTAGATTTAAGTCAATTTAAAAGAAATTTTAATAAAATCATCTAGGATCTCCTGTGTTCCGCATGCAAATTTCAGTATATCTTCCTTAAAATCTATATTAGGCATGGTTATGTCAACACTGCTGTAATGTATACCGTTTTCAAATATCTGCGCACCATCAAAAATAGAGTAAAAATGCCTAAAAGTACTTTAAAAATATTAAAATTACTTATTATGAATGTCATAAAAATAAAAAATCTCAGTTTCTTTTTGGTAGTAGTTGTTAGGGCCTTCGGCTATTGATATGGGTACAAGATCTCCACTCCGCTGGGTGTTTTCTACTGATGTAAAAATGTCCTATCTTTCCTCCTTCAAACAAATCATGTAAGATTTGTAAAAATTATCCAAATTTTTTTCCTCTCTTTGCATTTTATTGTTAAATATAATTATATCATTACTCTTTGATAAGTTTACACAAAAAACTTGGGGATTCTATATAACTATGCCACGTAGGCTTTTGAAGAATTCTACTTCGCTTTTTATTTAAATTTATTTTTCCTTGAGGAAGTTCATGAAATACGCTCGCACAGCCTTCGGAGAATGTTCATTAGAAAAGAAATAAAAATAATCGTCTAAAGGGTTATAGGAGATGGGTTGCTTGATTATAAATCTTCTTTTCTTTCTGAAAAGCTTCAAGATATTAAAAGTATTTTTCTCGTAATTGAAAAAATGTATCTGATTTTTTCTCATCATGTAAAGGTACGGGTGGTCTATATTCAGACGCTTTGTTTTATGAAAATATAACTACGCACCTAATGAATCGAACCTAAAAATCGTTTAAGGGCCCTTATTGATGATATTCAGAAAAGATTTTTCAAGTTATTGGCAATCGAGGATTTTTGATTTCTCGATTTGGTACATTATTCTGACCGTCTGTAGCATAATTTATGGTAATTATCTCTTATTTTGGAGATTCAAAATGAGAGTCTAACGTTCCTCTTCGGTGCGAATCTTAAGCAGGCTATTGAAATCGTATTCTGGATCGAGAAGAATTATCATGAGTTATGTTACACACAAACTATCATATTTTTAATAATCCTACTCACATCGTATAAAATTCTCCAAAAAAAGATCTTCCTCGTCACTCCAGGCGAAATTAGGAGATTATAGATGTACATTAATTTTTTTTATTTCTCCGTTAAGAACAATCACTGATGATGGTCGGAGTATTTTATAAGCGAATCCCTCATCATGTAAAAGGGATAAAGATTTCACTATTTAGTGTAATATTTAGAGTATCAGCACATAGTTTTTTACGTCCCATTCCCACTACCGAAGATAGTATGTTAAGTCCAAGTCCGGTTCTTTAAAAAAACGGTCTATAGTGTAAAGATCATTAGATTAACCTATTTGTATGTCATCAAAGGTTTGTAAGCCATGTATTTTGAGTTTGTTAAGTTAAATTAGGTGGGATATTTAGCTACTCATTTCATTGAATTCATCAAAATAATTTCTCATAATTTTTTAGTGATCGTTAGTGATTGCTGACATAATTTCTTGTTGATAAATGAATGTGTGTAATTCCTTATTATTATATTTTTATTTTAAATCTTCTTCAATCCATTATTGATCATAGGTTTTTATATTATGATTATGGAAATGCCGGTGATTCTTTATTTCTTAATTATCATCTTCTTATTTTGTAAAAAGGTTTTTTTAATCAGGAATTTAAAGATCTAAAGAATTGTGGACCCCGATTCAAATATTAAGGAGCATAGTGCTATGATTATTTTGTAAACGATATTTATCAGATGATTTTGTAACGCATGAACCCATAAATATCGAGATAAAATATATAATATTTTTTATATAAATATACAATTATTCATTAAGATTTTTGATAAAAATATTAAAAAATAAATTTTTAATAAAAAAAAATTATTTTTTTTAATAAATTTAGTATAAATTTTTTTTTAATTTTGAATATAATAAAATAATTTCACAATATTTATTATTAATCCTAATCAATAGGTTTTAGATCTAATTTACAAACAGGACATGTTGCTTTATTTCTAAGCCATGTATCGATGCAGTTTTTATGAAATTAATGATTGCAAGGTAATTTCTAGGCAATTTATAAAAAAGTAACAGGACAAAAACATATGTTGCATTAAATTTATTCTTCAGGTTTTATTTTTTTTCGAATTTACCAAAATTCAAATTACTATAATTAAGTGTCATTAAGACCTTTATTGCTTTATTCGTCATAAATTCTTTAATGAAATTCATCTAAACCAGAAATAAATTCGTAATCATCTGAGGTTAAATCTCGATAGAGTAATGACTCTACTCTGTTTAATTAGTTTAATTATTCTTCTTTTTATTTTTATTTAAAAAGTTTTTTATTCTTTTTATATTCTATTTTTTTTTCCACTTAAAGTTTCTATTTTATTTCTCTGTCTTTATACATTATTAAGTCTATTCTATTTTTTAATATCTAAATAATATAATACATATCATTTAGAAAGTCAGTTGACTAGTCAATTTATTCTGGTTTGGAATCCATTTATTCTGGATTTCTGTAATCGCCTGATTATAATATTATTTTATTTAAATAACTTATTTGATTTATAAATATAGTGCCAAATTATATCAAAAATTAGCATTAAAAAATCAAAAATAAAATATTAATTATAAAACATGTTATATATATGTAATATTATTACATTTATTTTTAAGTATTACTGATCAATTTAAATAAAATGACTTATTATTTTTAAATGGAATATAACTATCAAATTATATATATTTACATATAAATTTATTAAAAATCTTTATATTAATATAGATAAATGGAATAAAATATGAATGAAATCAGCAGAGTGGGAATTTAAATAGGTAAAGAATTCGAAGGGTAAGGCAAAAATTTCTTGAAATTCAAGCTGGATGTAAATGAAGTTGCTGCACAATAATAAATCCAATATTTAAAGAATATTACTAATGACCAATTAGATGTAAATTGGGCAATAGTATTAGCGATAAGTGTAAAACCTCATAATAAATAAGCATTAATGGATTTAATTTAAAAGCTTACTACCCAAGAAGATGATGGAACATCTGATTTGCACGAAACTCTTCAAGAAGCAATTCAAAATAATGAATATAGAGTGAAAAGCACTGAGAATGGTGGCAAGATTTATTTCTCAATAACTCCTTGTGGGGAAAATCTTGATTAAATGTAACATGAATTTAATAAATTATGTAGCTGTGGCTTAGGAGAATTAGCATAGACATAATCAAATTCATTAACAGGTTATGTGTAATATAAAAGTTCCACTAGTGATGTAATTTAATTGATGGAAAATGGCGAAAGATTAGTTTCAGCACTTTTATAGCCAAGTAAAATCGATTTAGAATTCTCGTTAAACAAAGATTTTACAAGCAAAGTTATTTAAACAACT
>Ga0209107_10001187_pt1 | contig 14503 bp, 11 predicted proteins | sample LakErihyJuly2011_2_FD_187460 | JGI IMG/M metagenome (GOLD analysis project Ga0209107, IMG submission 187460) | Freshwater microbial communities from dead zone in Lake Erie, Canada - CCB hypolimnion July 2011 (SPAdes) (version 2) | ecosystem: Environmental > Aquatic > Freshwater > Lentic >... | reverse complement strand
AGCCTGTCCCCATTATATATTTGTTATCAATAAACTTGTTGTCATAATCACTTAAATCGGTACATTCTTCTTTATCAAAAAAGTAAGATTTAAAGTTGAATGCGTTACTAAAATATTTATCTATGGGGTCGTTTACTGAATTTGTTGATAAAAATACGTCAATCTCCTTATTTCCAACAAATTTTTGAATATTTTTCAAATTTATATCAATTACTTCAATAATTTTATTATAATTTCGGTTTCGACTTCCATGATAAATGCCAAATAATATAACAGCAACGGACATCAATATATAAATTTTATATTTTTGCTTTTTAAATCTTTTTTTGTAAATACTAATTTGGTTACAAAACCTCTCAACAAGTTCTTTACACCTTTTCGCATTCAAAATGCGCAAAGGGGACCCCCTTTTTTCACTCATAACTGCCCACGAAGTGGGCGTTTTGAATGAGAAAAGGTGTAAAACACGGTCTCGATAAGAGTTTTCCTTTGATTTAGACAAAAAAACACAAGACAAAGATCGTTAACTCATGCAACTCGCCTCTGTTTCAGATACCAACGTTTCAAATAACTTGCATCATTGTTTGGGGATTGTGCCAAATACAGTTTGCTGTCTATGCGTCGATGGATTGCAAGTATTATGTGATTGTGCGACCGTCGCCGTTTTTTTCACGGTTTATATTACCAGAGTGACTGTCTTCATCATTTGTAAATTTGCATTCGGAAAGCGTCTCAAATGTCTTTTGTATATTCGTCATCACTAATATACAAAAAAAAATGTGTGGTATTTTCGGAATTGTCTCGATCCAACGACAAAACCTGTTTCAAAAGATCATCGATGGTCTGATTCAATTGCAAAATCGCGGTTATGATTCATCCGGACTTTGTGTACTTGACGATGGTAAAATGATTGTCCACAAATATGCAACAACTGTGAATGCGAGTTCAATTGAGAGTTTGCGAAAAGCGTGTTTAGAACATTCTTTCGGTCATTCTTTCGGTCATTCTTTCGGTCATTCTTTAGGTCATTCTTTAGGTCATTCTTTAGGTCATTCTTTAGAACATTCTTTAGAACATTCTTTAGAACATTCTTTAGAACATTCTTTAGAACATTCTTTCGGTCATTCTTTAGGTCATTCTTTAGGTCATTCTTTAGGTCATTCTTTAGGTCATTCTTTAGGTCATTCTTTAGGTCATTCTTTAGGTCATTCTTTAGGTCATTCTTTCGGTCATTCTTTCGGTCATTCTTTAGGCATCGGACACAACCGCTGGGCCACACACGGACAAAAAACCGACATCAATGCACATCCTCATTTGTCTTGTGATAAACGATTTGCCATTGTCCATAATGGTATCATCGAGAATTATAAAGAGTTGAAACAAAAGTTATCAAATGCTGGTTTCACATTTGTCTCTCAAACCGACAGCGAAGTGATTGCAAATCTGATTTCATTCCATTTTACAGGAGACACAGTCAAAGCCATACGTTCCACTATCGACGATTTGCAGGGCACCTACGGCATCATCGTCATCGATTCACAAGACGAAGATAAACTGTTTTGTGTAAGAAATGGATCGCCACTCTTGGTCGGCAAAAACGACGACGACTGTGTTATCATCACATCTGAACAAACCGGGTTTTGTAATCTCGTATCAAACTACATCACTTTACAGAACGACGACATCTGTGTGATCGAAAGACAATCCCTCTCAATCAATACCAACCACGCTTATGTACGCAATCCCATTTCTTCGGCAATGTGTGAACCAACCCCCCATCCATTCCCTCATTGGACTTTGAAAGAGATCTTCTTCCAACCAGCAGTGATTCTCAGTGCCATCAACAACGGCGGACGCATCGACGGCCCAAGTCGGGTGAAACTGGGTGGCCTCGACCGTAACCAATCTTTATTAAAGGGAATCGACAACATCATTCTTCTCGGGTGCGGCACGTCCTATTTTGCGTGCCTTTATGGGATGTATTTTTTCAAACGCATCTGTTCCATGAACACCGTGCAAGCGTTTGACGGTGCCGACTTTTCCGAGTACGATATACCCACAATTGGTAAAACCGCATGCATCCTCGTGTCACAATCCGGCGAGACAAAGGATTTGCATCGATGCATTGAGATCGCCACCAAGAGTGGTTTAATAACAATCGGTATAATCAATGCGGTCGATTCCTTGATCGCCAGAGAGGTAGATTGCGGCGTTTATTGCAATGCCGGAAGAGAGATCGGCGTGGCATCAACAAAAGCATTCACAAGTCAGGTGGTTTGCCTATCGTTGGTTTCAGTTTGGTTCTCTCAAACCCAGGACATTAACGAGCATCTGCGTATGAAGATGATCAGCGATTTGCAAAACCTGTCAAATGATTTCAAGACAACCTTGGAGAATGTCGATGCCGTTGTAAAAGAGATGTCCAAAGAAATACCAAACAATGTATTCATTTTAGGAAAAGGCAGCGACGAGTTTATTGCGAAGGAAGGGGCTTTAAAAGTGAAGGAGATTTCATATATTCACTGCGAAGGCTACTCAGCAAGTTCTTTGAAACATGGTCCATTCGCATTGCTGGACGAGAGTTTTCCTGTGATTATTTTGGATTTAGACAAAAAACACAAGACAAAGATCGATAACTGTGTCTCGGAGGTGAAGTCGTGCAACTCTCCTGTGTTTCGGATATCGAATGACTGCACCGGGGATATTAACGTGTCGTTCAACTCGTCATATGCATCATTGTTAGGGATCGTGCCAATACAGTTGCTGGCTTACTATTTGTCTACGCGTCGAGGGATCAATCCAGACACACCTAAAAATCTGGCAAAGGTGGTTACAGTTGAGTAAATATTTTTTTTTATCATGGTAGTATAATGGGTCTAAAAGAAGATTTAAAAGATGCAGTGTTACTTGAAGAACAACTTGAAGAACAATTGAAAAAAAAAAGTGAATCGTCAAACCAAACTGGTGGGTTTTATAGTACGGTGAAAGAATTTGCTACGTTCGCGAGTGGTATGCTGTTATTAATAAGAGGAAAGCCGGTTGAAACCGTGAATGAATACTATAAACAAAATGCACCGCCGCACTTACTAAAACTTCTAGAAAATGGCGGAAATAATGCACAAGCTTTATTCGACGCATCCAAGAGCACTGGTGGTAGAAGCAGAAAGAAATATCGCGGTGGTAGTAGCAGCAGAAGCAGAAGCAGCAAAAGTAGCAAAAGTAGCAAAAGTAGCAAAAGTAGCAAAAGTAGCAAAAGTAGCAAAAGTAGCAAAAAAAAAAGCAGAAGTAGCAACCGAAAAAGCAGCGATAATGAAGACGCAAGTGAAGACGCAAGTGAAGACGAAAGTGAAGACAAAAACGATATTCAAGTTGAGAATGGTGTGTATACCGGAGAGAAAAATGAAAAAGGTCTCTATTCTGGAAAGGGTAAAATGGAGTATCCCAATGGAGATGTCTACGAAGGAGAATGGAAAAACAACATGCGTGACGGAAAGGGTAAACAGACATTTGTAAACCAATCTACATATGATGGTATGTGGTCAAAGGATAAAATGAATGGACAAGGTACATATAAATATTTCAGTGAAGATGTGTACGAAGGTACGTTTTCCGAAGGGATTCGGTCCGGTCATGGAAAACTCACTTATGTGAATGGCGACGTCTATACAGGAAATTGGAAGAAAAATAGACGCGACGGTGAAGGAAAACTCACTTATAAAAATGGTGATTATTTTACAGGTAATTGGCGAAAAGACAAACGAGATGGTGAAGGAAAACTGATGAGTTCTACTGGAAACGTGATTGAAGAAGGTGATTATGAAGACGACGGTTTGCCATTCAATATTTCCAAAATTAATATTTCCAAAATTAATTCAGTTGTCGGCCAAGCAAATACGAAACTTGATAAGATTGTCAATTCTGAGAATGTTTTAAAATTCAAAGAAATTTTGAACAAAGCAAAATCATCTTTACATATTGATAAGGATAACGCATTTGATGAAACAAGTTGGCAAAGCATTGTAAACTATGGTGTCTTACTTTATTACATATTAAGTGCAGTATATACATTTTATTTTGGTGGATTCCAAAATCCGTGTGGCGTACTCCAGAAAGAGATTGATGTAAATAATGCATTATTAAAAACTGATAGTAAATACGTTATGGGTATGGTATTGCCTTCGTTTTGTGTTGCGTTTAACGCAATTTTACCAATGATTGTGCGATATCTCGATGCGACTGGAGCGAATTATGTTACTGCAAGTGAAGCGTTTATGTCTATGGTGTCGGGCATGTTGGCAATTATTAAGCCGATCGCGATCGGCGGGTTTGCTTTATTTATCGTACTCATGCTTTATGCGACATGGACTTTCATGAACATCTCTGACGAGGATCATGCAGAAATGAGGAAAAGCCTTCGCAAAAAAAATCGGAAAAAATAAGACAAAATACCAAATTGTCTGTCTTATTTTTTGTATTAACGACGACGGCCAGCACTTTTGCGATTGCTTTTGCGACCCTTACTGCGACCCTTACTGCGACCCTTACTGCGACCCTTACTGCGACCTACCAGATCATTTATTATCTTTTGTTTATCTTCTATTTTCTTATAAGATTGCTTATATGTTTTTTGTGAATTACTCACATCCATATCTTCGTCACCTTCATCGCTTAAACTAGAATCGTCATACTTTGAATCACTATGATCGGTTGAGTCCGATGATTCTTCCGATGATTCTTCCGATGATTCTTCCGATTCTCTTCTTTCTTTCTTTATCTTTTCTATTTTTTGGAGTATCTCGTCTTGCTTTTTACGCGTTCCGTATAACAAATACGCTGCATACGATGCAATAGATATACCAGCAAGTGCCAAGTTACTCGGTTCCTTAAGAATATTTAAAAAATTTTCTCTACATCCGATGTCTCCTGAAACACAGTATTGTTGTACGCTGTCAAATACAGTGCCAGGCGAGTTGTCCTTAATTATTCGAACCAGATCGGTAGTGTAATCAATTAAAAAATTACCCCCCCTAAATCTCTTTTTATTCTTCTGGGTTTTCCTAAATTGCATTTGACTGTATATTATAAGCAGGAGATATATGTTTACGAGTTTCCATTAAAATTGTATCAATCTCAGATGGAGATCCGCGAACGAAATGAAGTAGCTTCGCATCTTTTGTCTTAACAAGAGTGTTTTTCAAATCACTGTTTTGTTGGAATTTCGACTTTACTGCAACCGTTCTCTCAATAATGTCTCTACCTCCATAGAAATCCGCATCGAGTTTTATATGATTCGGTCGAATAAGCTCTTTCTCGAATCGCCCAGTCTTCCCCCCCGCCGCCTTTGCCTTTTTCACATCCATTGCAATTTCACTTCCAGAATCAAGAGAAAAAGATGAATAAAAGTCGGGAAACCCCTTTTTAAACTTCGACGCTTGATAATAGTGTTCGACCGTCTGCCACTGCTTGTTGTCCAACATGAAAGGAGAGACAAACTCATCATCCAGTTGTTGTCTCCAGTTTTCAATCAACAACAAGTCTTTGAACTTGCCGCGATTTTCATACTTGATGCGTTCTCCGCTTCCCTCGCCTGGATCTTCATCCGCGGATTTGACGTAAAACATGAAATGTGTGGTGTCGTCATACAACTCACTAATGACAACCGCCGCGGAATCGGATGCTAAAGGGTCGATCCCCAACTTGGTCTGGAAATCGCGGAAATCGGTGATATGGTGAAACACCCCCGCATTTCTCTCGATGCATTTGTTCACAACAAGTGTCTTGACGAAATAAGGAATCTCTGAGAATTTCAAAATCTTTTTATCTTTGTAGGAAACGAGATCAAAATGATGATTTGTATCTAAAGAAAGCAAGATGTAGTAGTCTGGTTTGGTGATGTTGCCTTCGCCTAAAGAACATTGCATAACTCCATCTTCGTCCCCAGCGTCAAACCTCTTTTTCGACAAGGCGATAAACTTCACATTGAGCTCTTCTTCAAGCTTCGAAATGGCAAAGTTGTCTACGATTATAGGCTTTGCACGCAATTGTTCAAGTGTATGCACGTCTTTCATGAACTTGAATGGTTCTTGTCTCTGTTGAGCGATGCGAATCCGCTTTTGAAACAGCTTTGCATCCTCTTTGAAGACACCGATTTGTTCCAATAACTTTTTATTTGTAGCAATGTCATTTGTGCTTTTGTATCTCTCTTTTGTTTGTTGAATGTTCTTTTTGATAATCTCGATCTTGTGTTCGTTGTCTGAGATTTCATTGTTGAATGAGTGGTAGATGGAGGAATACTGTTTCAACAAGTCGACATTGACGGCTTCCGAAACAACCTGTCGCAGACGTTCGATCGTGGTCTTTTTACCGATTTGTTTGAATGCATACAAGATCGTTGCAAAAAAGGAGTCGTCATCTTTTGCTATAGATTGGAGACGATAGTTGTCGTTTTTCATGAACTTTTGGATCCAGTTTAGATTCGCCGACTTGGTTTTCAGTTTCTCTGCATCCGATTTCGATTCTTCTTTTAACAGGTCGGGGATGTCTGCATTCGCAATGTCTTCGAATACGCTTCCAATAATGATGGGGGTTTTACTCGAAGTTGATGAATCAGATGGTTCAAAATGCAAATCGGTGACGTCATCGTCGTCTTCTTCTTTGGATTCCTTCTCTTCTTTTCTTTTTGATGGTTCTTCTTTCTTGGATATCTCCTTGGATATCTCCTTGGATATCTCCTCGCCCAAAAACTCCTTCGTAACAAAACTATAAAGCAACATGGAGTTGCCATCTTTCAAGAATTTCTCAACATCCATCTCATTTTCATCATTTGTATACTTTGCCACATCATCCTTTGATAATTCAAACACACCAATTTGAGATTTGATTACATCATTTTGCATTAAATATATCAGATAATAAAAAATATTCTTTCCAGTATATGTGTATTTTATTTTTCCAACCCCTACAATGACCCTTGTTTCGAAGATCTCGACTTCGTAGAGAAAAGTGGAAAATCCATCATCTTCGACATTCAGCTTTTTGGATTCATTATATTCGATTTCAGGTTTTAATATAGAATAAACCATTTTTATTTATTATATATATATTATTTGCCAATTAAATCCATATATTTAAACTTGGTGCGACTTGTAATACCTTTCAGCGACGAAGCAGCAAGTGTATCAAAGTGTGGTGTGAAGTCGGCTGCAAAATCTTTACTGAAATGGCTAAATATAATAACAACATTTTCAGTAATCTCTTCGACCTCTTTTTGCTTTTCGACATGTTCGACAGAGACAAACACTTGTTGAACCATGTTGTCCAAGATTTCTCGGATGCTGGCAACCGGATATCCGCCAGTTTTGGCAAGTTCGCACAAGAAATTGGTAATGTTTTTGCGTTGATTGTTTTTCGCAACGAGTTCGCAAAACCCATCATAGTCGGCGTTCGAATCGATGTCCACGATGTTTTGCATGGATTGCATATATTGTCCGATCGATTCGTTGAATAGACTGTCGAAATCAAATAGCTTGTTCAATTCAATCAAGACATTTGCATAGACCTTTGCAAAAATCTTATTCGACGAGTAAACCGAAAACAACATGTTAAACACCAAGGATTTGTTTTCATCGGAAATCTCCAAGATCTCGGTGATGTTTTCTGCGAATCCTTTCATCTTTTCGGTCCAGTTTGTCTCGCTTATTTTATTCAGATCGATGCGAATATCATTCAACAACGTCTGCGTGTTATCGAGTTCTGCAAACACGGTTGCGTTAAATGCGGGGCGTTTCCACTCATCCTTTTGTGTTTGCTGTTTCTTAAAAACACGCGGTTGAGCGGATTTGTTACCTCCTCCAGTTTTACTCGGGGCTGCAGGAGCACTTGACACACTAAAATGGTTCACAAACGTGGCCATTGTAGATGACGTGTGTCCAATGTAGTTACGCAACTGATCGATTGACGCAATTACATTTTCGGGTAATTCCACAATGCCCATCCCTTCAAATGCGTGTATTGTTGCAGTCGACATGTCTTTTATAAACGTTTATATTTTATATTGTTTTATGAATATTCATAATAATCATAAATCAATCGACGAAAGAATGACCGACGAAAGAATGACTGACGAAAGAATGACTGACGAAAGAATGACCGACGAAAGAATGACCGACGAAAGAATGACCGATGAAGAAAACCCCATCACGAATTGGGAAGAATGTGTGACAAAGGGCGAACTGTTGCGTGGAATTTATGCATATGGATTCGAAAAACCAAGTGCCATCCAAACGAAAGCGATTCTCCCAATCACACACGGACGAGACATCATTGCACAAGCCCAATCTGGTACTGGTAAAACCGGAGCGTTCACCATTGGAACCTTGTCTGTCATTGATTGCAATCTCAACAAAACACAAGCCATTTTGATCTCGCCCACGCACGAGTTGGCAACCCAAACTTCGGCAGTATGTTCATCCATTGGAACCTATTTGCCCAATTTTTGCGTGAAAACATTTATGGGAGGTACTCCTGTCCTAGACGACCAACAATCCATCAAAACCCAAACGCCCCATGTTGCGGTTGGATGCCCCGGCCGCGTCTATGATTTAATGCGTCGCAGAATTCTAAATGTTGAAAACATTCGCATCATCGTGATTGACGAGGCGGATGAGATGTTGTCAAGGGGGTTCCAAGAACAGGTACAAAACATTTTTAAAATGCTCCCCGAAAATGTACAAGTGGCCATATTCAGTGCAACCATGACCCCGGAGGTGATGGAGTTGACTCCCAGGTTTATGCGGGATCCCGTTACGATCACCATGGAAGCAGACAAGCTCACATTGGAAGGCATTCGCCAATATTATCTTGCGTTAAACAACGATGATGAGAAGTTCGACGTTTTAAAACGGCTGTTTTCGATGTTGGAGATTAACAAATGCATGATCTACTGCAATAGTGTAGCCCGCGTCTCTCAATTGTGCGATGCAATGCGCGTGGATGGGTTTTCCGTGGATTGCATTCATCGCAACATGTCCAAGATGGAAAGAGAGTCCACCTTGCAAAAGTTCCGAGGAGGAACCACGCGGTTTTTAATTTCCTCCGACATCACTTCTCGTGGAATCGATGTCCAACAGGTGAATCTGGTGATCAACTTTGACATTACCCCAAATCCACATACCTACTTGCACCGAATTGGGCGAAGTGGTCGATGGGGAAGAAAGGGAACTGCGATCAATTTCATTACACGTCGCGATGTACAAACCAAAAACTTTATCGAAGATCACTATAAAATCACCATGGCGGTGTTGCCTGATAAGGTTCAAATCTAAAATGTCTTGTTGTCTGCGTTTTATAATTCGTTTTGTTTTTTTATTATAAGATATATTTTAAATAATGGAAACCTTCAAATTGCCAATTGATTATTTAGAGACACAGTTTATTCACAGATTGCCAGATGTAGTCGTCAACGATTTGGAATTGGTAGATGCGTCGGCAACCTCACCCATGTACAATGTATTGTTAAAACCGAGCCACGTGTTTGCAAAAAAGATGATTCATAAATGGAAGAAAAGTTATTCAAGTGATGTAGAGTTCATTGAACAAACGCAGGAAGTGATCAAGAACACGGAATCGAAGAACAAAGAGGAGGTGATTGATGCAGATTGTCTTAACGAGATTTGGAAGGACCTATATGAAACGCCCAATTTCCATGACCGGTACAACTATATCGATGTAAAACAGTTTCACTTTGTAAATGAACAATCCACCTTTATGGGGTTTTGGACGATCATCAATCTATTGTCTCCCGCGTTTTCGATTTTGCTGCCACTGATCTTGATGGTCGCCCCCTTTGTCTTGTTGAAAATACAGGGGGTCCCCATTAATTTCAACACCTATTTGTCTACATTGATCGACTTGGCGAAGAAGCACACGATCGGCAAAGCGTTGACATCCATCGGCGATTTTTCGTTCAACAATATGATTTATCTCTTGTTCACTGTGGCCATGTATGGATTGCAGATGTATCAAAATGTCAAATCCTGTATCCGTTTTTACAACAATATAAGTAGTGTCAACACCAACTTGTTGCACGTGCAAAGATTCGTTAACAGTTCCATCTCCAACATGGAGGAATACTTGCGTAAAAATGGCAACCTAAGTAAATACAAGGGATTCTGCGAGGATGTCTCGATTCACATGGGGCATTTGATTTCATTGAGAGAGGTATTGAAAGATGTCAAACCCTTCTCGTTCGGAGTGTCCAAGTGTTTCGAGGTCGGATATTTATTGAAATGTTATTATTGTCTCCATTCTGTGAAAGAACACAAGATGGGATTCGAGTATGCGATGGCGTTCGAAGGATATCATGACAATCTACAGAGTCTTGCTTCGAATATACACTCGGAAACCATTCATTATGGTAAGGTCGGTAGAGAAGGAAAGACAAGGTTTGTAAAACAAGTGTATCCGGTGTTAGCCGACTCGAAACCAGTAGAAAACAACATCTCTCTTGAAAACAACTTGATCATCTCCGGACCGAATGCATCGGGCAAGACAACGCAATTGAAAACGACCGCGATCAATATTATCTTCACCCAGCAGTTTGGCGTTGGTTTTTACAAAACATGTAATCTAGTGCCATACACACACATTCATTCCTATTTGAACATTCCGGATACTAGTGGGAGAGACAGTTTGTTCCAAGCGGAAGCGAGAAGGTGCAAGGAGATTTTAGATATTATCGATGAAGACATACCGAGCAAACACTTTTGCATATTCGACGAACTCTTCTCTGGGACAAATGCGGAGGAGGCGACGGCGGCCTCTTATGGATTCTTGAAATACTTGCAAAAACATGAGAATGTAGATTTCATATTGACGACCCATTTTATGAAACTATGCAAGAAGGTCAAGAACTCCAAAAACTTGCGAATCGAAAACTACAAAATGGATGCTGAATTGATTGGTGACAACATATCGTTCTCTTATAAGTTGGTGAAGGGAATCTCAAAGGTTAAGGCGGCTCGCCTGATCTTAATGCAAATGGGGTTTCCGAAAGAGATCTATGAATAAAGGGAACTCTAAAGGGAACTCGTCGTATTCAGACCTTCGGTCTTACGCCTTTTAATCCCATACTTTTGCATTGTATTCAGCGGTTTAATCCCATACTTTTGCATTGTATGCAGCGAATGCTTTTAATCCCATACTTTGCATTGTATTCAGCGGTTTAATCCCATACTTTTGCATTGTAATAAAATTAAAACCACCGAGTGATGAATTTGATGCAAAACCATAATAACAATCAGTTTATTCTTATGGTTTATTTCTTCTTATGTAAACTTCTTTTTCGTCGCAATTTATGTTTACGTGACCTCTTTTTGTTTGATTTTCCGCCTTTATTACGAATCGAATCAAGATATTTTTGTGCAATATTAGTTTTTTGGGCCACAATTTCTCCTGTATTTTCCGATTCAATATTTTTTTTAGTACGAATCGAATCAACATAGTTTTGTGCAATCGCGAATTTTTCGGGGACTTCTCCTGTATTACTATTTAGCCTTGCCTCCTCACGCCTTGCCTCCTCACGCCTTGCCCTAGCAGCACGCTGAGCAAGATAAGCATCTCTTTTACGTTTAACATCAGCAGCAATATTAGCACGACCTGCTGGTGACATATTTTTATACCAATTGAGCTTTTGTATCACAGGATAAACGTCATTTTTTTCTGCTATAGAAAGAGGTGTATTACCATTTATATCTTTTTTGGTTATGTCATCCGGGTAATTGTATAAAAGCACTTCTAATATACTTAATGGGAGATCCTTCAAATCTACTGCTATATGCAATGCTGTTCTGCCAGATTCATGATTATTAATCAACTTCTCATTCCAAAGAATTAAGTTTTCTAAGCTTTCAGCAGCATGAAAATCATTTTCCCCTCGTGTTACAGCATCCATAAGAACATTCCGAAATTGAGGAGTTGCTATTTCGTCCAAATCAATATTTCTTGACATAATTATATATATATTACTAAATATATAATATATTACTAAATATTATAAATATGTGTTGGTCATTTGATGTCTCATTGGGAACATTTTTGTTTGCCTCATTATGTTCATTTTATTTATACAAGAGAAATCAACCGAATGATCATTTGTATGCTCTCTATATTTTTGTTATAGGATTGATGCAAAGTGCGGATGCGTTGGCTTGGTATAGTATAGACAATGCAATCCCGAGTTTGAATAAATTCGCAGCCGTGTTATCTAGGATATTTATAGCATTGCCAGTACTTGTGATTTATTGGTATTTGCACAAAAGCATCACGCCTTTAGTATTTGGAATTATGATGTATTTTGTCTATACTGTATACCAAATATGGAACCAATATGACTCAATAAACATTTCGGTGAAACCAAACTGCAAAACCGCGTGTCATTTGGAATGGAGTTGGTTAACACCAAACAAGTACGTTCCATTTTTCTTATACCTGTTTGTATATTTGGCATTGTTGATTTACCCACTCTATATAGTGAAGGACCGACGATCCGTACTGATGATCACAATTCCAGTTCTAACCTTGTTATATTCTTTGTACAGATTCAGTGAAACAAATGCATGGGGGAGTCATTGGTGTTCATCCATCAATTTGTGGTCTTTGGTTGCTATATTTATGTGATTTTCGCTTCGCTGAATACAACCAGATTTTCGCTTCGCTGAATACAACCAGATTTTCGCTTCGCTTATTCATAAAACAATTTATTGCAATCTCTTTTTTGTATGGGATTAAAAGGCGTAAGCTACAGGTACGTCGCGGAATACGACGAGTTCCCTTTCATAAAACAATTTATTGCAATCTCTTTTTTGTATGGGATTTTAGCTTCCCTTTTCTACATCATGTCAACCCTTGTAATACCAATAATCAAACTCATTCAGAACAAATGGAGTATGAGCCAAACGTATATTGATATTCGGAATAACTATTTACAGCGACACATTCGCAGTTGGTTTTTCAATGCTCGGATGGTAAAAAGAATCAATCGCAATATCTACAATCGAAAACGATATGGATGCCAAGCCAAAACATTCATAGTGGAAGGATCAAAATACATCATTTGGGTAAACCCAATGTGGTTAAATAATGGCAAAACGACTTTGCGAATAAACAACAAATCATATTCATATAAATGCATACGTGCGAATCCAGGCGAGATTATTCGAAATAGCATGATTTCCACATATGACGACAAATTTTATTTTAACATTAAATACGTATGAAATTATTGTTTTTACAAAGATTTCGATTTTGACGACGATGACTTCGATTTCGATTTCGATTTCGATTTCGACGTTTTTTTCTTATAAACAACATACTCAGGCAAATACATGGCCGGGTTTGCAAAAAGATTGGAGGGATTCAAATAAAACAAGATTCTGTCAACATTCGGACGTTTTTCCGGATCGGTGTCACACATTTCGTTCACGATATTCGATCCAGCGAATATACACCAAATCTCTTTCTTGCTCAATATGTTTTTACATAGCTTACCAAATGCGTAGATATCAAGTTTTTCCAACGCTCGACTGTTGTCTATAAACTCACTTGCATGCCGAATCTCAGGTGCCATATATTCGGGCGTCCCATGAACGTATATCTGAGTTTTATAATCATCCAATTTGTTGATTTTTGTCAATGTTCCTGCATCTATGAATTTGACAACGTATGTTTTATCTGGCGTGTTTGAGACAACCATGTTCTCTGGCTTTAAATCTAAATGGACAAACCCTTCTTCGTGTAGACAACGCAATGCTTTCATGATTCTGTAACAAATGATTTTTTTCACTGTCATGAATTCATGGTCCAATTCATCAATCTTGTTTCGGTTTCCTGCAAAATTTAAATACGATTTAAGAAACTTCTCGTCCATCCTATTATAAAAATCAAATAAATCGATTCCACAATATTCCATTACTATGTATAATTCGAAGGTTGATTGATTAAAATGGTATCCAATAAATTTACAAAAATATTCAGGGCATAATTTCGAAATGGTGTAGTAATTTACAATTTCATTTTCAAGGTTTGACAAGAGTTTGTGCACATTTTTGAAATATCTTGATAACTGCACCACTTTGGTGACTTTGGTTTTGTCTTGTGAAATGTATGTTATGCCATACGAACCTCTTTGTATCTCTCTGTTCTTGCTGATGTTTTCAAGATCAACTTGTGGAATCTCGGCAGGAAGTTTATCAAAAAAGGCAATCACCTGATCGGATGATTTGTCTGGCGACGGCATGTTTAATTGCAGCTTCGGCATTTTATAAAATAGAATGATACATTGTTTTAGTTGTCATACATTGTATCATATTCCGCGTAATCGGCATCGTCATTCGACGCCTCTCCGTAATTCTTCGCAACCTCTCTCAATTCGCGTTCTCTTTTCTCACTCATCGTCTCGCCCGTTCTCGAACTCAGCTTTGTCTCGATCATATTGTGCATATCGATC
>Ga0209107_10001184_pt1 | contig 14517 bp, 22 predicted proteins | sample LakErihyJuly2011_2_FD_187460 | JGI IMG/M metagenome (GOLD analysis project Ga0209107, IMG submission 187460) | Freshwater microbial communities from dead zone in Lake Erie, Canada - CCB hypolimnion July 2011 (SPAdes) (version 2) | ecosystem: Environmental > Aquatic > Freshwater > Lentic >... | reverse complement strand
AAAACTAAAAGAAGGTGGAATGGGGTTTAGCAAAAAAACCCACCAAAACTGCCATCATTTTTTTTGTATTCCAAAAATACACCCCTTATATTTCCTACTCAAAATGCCATTTTACCCCTAGTAAAACACTTTAATTTTGTCTAATTGAACCATCTTTAAACGGAAAGCCAATTGAGGCAAATGGCATTGACCCACTCTCAAACCAACAATCTAAAACTTCAGTCACCCTTGTAAAAGTTTCAATGTGTGGGGCGTATAAATCATAATAAGCTTTATAGTTAAAAAGTTGCAAATATTGAAACTGATTCCAATCAAAGTTATGTTCTTTTTGTAATTCTTGTAAAACAATACTTTGTTTTGATGCAAACTCTGGAGAGTGGTCGTCTGGTGCATCCCATCTTGGTAAATATATTTTTACATTATCAATAAAAGGACGATGTAAATCATTAATTTTTTGTCTACTATAAAATTCAATTGCTTCAATAGAACCGAATATCATAATTTTTTTTATACTGACATTCGTCTTCTTATTAATAGCTTCGCAAAACATCTCCCATAATTCATTTTCATTATTTATTATTGCGCCGTCAGTGAGTTGCACTGAACCAGCACCGTAAGGGGAGCGTAAATGCCATATTAATGAATCCATTTTGTCGTCAAGAGTTTTTGTGTCATCTTTATCACCAAACATATTAAAAGTCATTGTATAATCACTTTTCCATATTGGTATAGGACAACCCCAATATCTGTTTCTTGATACTGCCCAATCTCTTGCCCCCTCAATCCATTTTTCAAAAGCAATATTTCTGCCGTTGCCTTTATGGTTTTTTTCATTACCACAACCAACCCAGTTAATATCCTGATTTAATTCAATCATTCTATCTTTTAGAGATTTTGACATATAACACATTATTAACTATTTTTAATCTTTAAAAAATCCAACTCACCCTTTTTCACTTTGTCAAAAAAATACTCAAAACCTTTCGGGGTTATTAAATAACTTTCATAGTGTTTTGTGTTATTATCGTTTTCAATTGTAATTGTTTTTTTAATTTCAAAGCGCCCATTTTTGATTTCACCAACAATCGGGGAGCGGTTTTGAGTAATATATTTTGTTTTGAGATAAGTAATAAACTTTTGAGGGTGTAAGCCTAGAATTTTTGCAGTTTCGGTGTAGTTTTTGCTTTTATCAATCTTAATGTATTTATTAATAATGCTTTGTTGTTTTTGATTTTCAAGTTGTAGTTGCTCCGCTTTTTCTTCTGCTTCAAGTGCAATTTGTAAAATTTGTTTGCGACTTAAATTTATTAATTGAGTTTTAACCTTTTCTTCAAAATCAATAAAGTATTGGCGAATTTGTCTACCTTTATCATTTCGTTCCATCATTGCAATATGTTTTGCAGTCTCAATTGTTAAGTGGTATTCTATTAATTTTTTTGCTCCCGAGACCTGCTCCACAATTTTATGGAGCTTTATATAATCAGTGTTCTCTTGAAATTCTATCATCCTATTCTTAATCCAAGTTGAAAAATCTTGCTTACTTTCTATAAAGACCCATAAATCTCTCGCGTTTATTGCATTAACATTTTTGTTGTGAATGTTGTGTGTATTTATTGTAATTAATTCGCTTTGCATATTACTTAGATAAATATTCGTCAATTAAATCTAAAACTGGTTTTTCAACAAACTCACCTGTTTTATATGACAACACAACCGCTTCGTGATTAAGCCCATATTCGCTACAAGATACTAAATATGAATCGGTTGTAAAATCATTACCAAGTTTTTTTAATCCTATAACCAATTCTTTGATGAGCTTATATATCGGTTCGTAACTCATATAGTCTATAGCAATATATACCCCATCTGTTGTAATCCGAAATATATTATAAAGCTTCTTCCACTCCGTAATAAAATCTTTGTGTTCCTGTGTTAAAGGTTGAGTAAATATTAATGCACCTTTATATGTATATCTTGTCTCATCGTAATCTGGCATATTACCTAGATAAATATTTGTTAAATAAGTTTATAAAGTAAATCAAAAATTGGCGTTTTAACCCACTCACCTGTTTTATAAGATAGCATAATGGAGGTGTCATCAAGCCCATATTGATTACAAGATATTAAATATGAGTTAGTTGTAAAATCATTGCCAAGTTTTTTAAATTCTATGAGGAAGTCCTTAATATCGTCATAGAATTTATTAATTGTTTCTGATATATCTATGAAATATGTATTAGGATAATATTGCCCTACCTCTAACCACAGCCCTGTATTATCTAAGAGTAAATCGGGAAATAATGAATCACCATTTGGTTTGCGGTAGCCGCGGATATAAGCTTCTTGCTCCTGTGTTAAAGGTTGAGCAAATATTAATTTGCCGGAGTATCTTATTGTATCTTGCATATAATTATTAATAAATATTAATTCTTAATTTTTCCCTATTTTTGAAAGCTCGTTTTTTTCTACGAGCTTGACAGGTCGGATACCATTTTTTGCAAAATATCCTTGAGTTTGATGTGTTTTATAACTATTTTCATCTGGAATCGTTGCTAGTGTAGGAATTGAAGTTAGTGCGTGAGGTGAAGAAGTTAATAGGTTAGGTTGCGGGTTATATTTTTTTCGCCATTTATTATACTCTTTTTTTGTATTAAAAGTAATACTCCCATTAATTTCAAGAACACCTTGTATATTATACTCCAAGTTTAGTTTGTTTATTTTCATATAATTATTTTATCAATATCAATTCTTCTGCTGGATTCTTTAACGGCACCCCGTAGACTTGCACGGCATTAAAAAATCCAGTAGAAGTAATTTTGTTTTTGTCTTTTCGTTGGTGCAAGATTATTATAAAACAAAGTATTGTAAAAGTCAAGTGTTTTTTTAAACATTTTTACCTGTTTTTGAAAGTTCGTTTTTTTTATGAGCTTTAAATAAAAATTACCACCCTTATAAAATAAGGGCAAAATGATGTTTTGACCCTGTAAAAACACTTTAATTATTTAATTAATCTTTCATTATGGTTAATAAAACACTTACAATTAATGTAGGTTTTGTATAAGCCCAAAGTAAATAAAAATATACACCAAACATTGTTCCAAGACCAAAAAATAATATTTTAATTTCGTGAACTAGTATTGGATTTTCGTTACAATACTTCATCATTTTTTTAAACATCAACAAAAAACAAATAAAATCCTAAAAATTACCACCCTTATAAAATAAGGGTAAAATGCCATTTTACCCCTAGCAAAACACTTTTATTTTTGCTTTTATATCTGTTTTTTACCAACCCCAGCCAGAAAGTTTATTCCAGTAAATTTCCACTGCTCTTGATTCTTAAATTTAATACTTATATATTTCAACGGAGTCTTTGATTTAATGGTTTTAATACTAACTTTAACTCTTTGCACTTGCACTCGTTCACCAAATGTCTTTAATGATGTATCAACAGGTGCTGCGGTTGCAATAACATTTTTGATATTAACTTGAATTTGAATTTTTTTGTTTCTATTCTTTGTATATAACATCTCTACAATTGGCAACAATTTTTGTTGTATTTTGTCATAATAAGCATCCTCACTAAGTTTTTTCCGTATTGCCCCACTTGCTATCATGTGTGATTTGATTTTTTCTAACCACTCATCGTTTGATAAACAACTATCAGGCTCGGTCACTTGTGTATATAAAGCCTTTTGTGGATGCTTTATGTGTTCTTGTGTTGGGTTTTGCATATAAACTATAAAAAATACTAAACTTTTATTCTTTTAATCCTTAAAAAATCCAACTCACCTTTTTGAACTTTGTTAAAGAAGTATTCAAAACCTTTCGGGGTTAATAATAAAATAGATACATTAACATTCTTGTATTATATCCGTGAAATCAAGATATATAGAATCCTTTTTATCATCCGCTACCTCTTTTACAAAGTGTTCATAAAGAAAAGTTAATGCTTCTTGATACTCGGGTTCATCGCACTCATCCTCAATATCATCAAAGTGCGTTGCAATGGTTTTAAAACTAATACAGGCATCTGCCTCATCTTCACTTCCACCATATTTACGCTCCCAGTAAATCCTTTTAGCATTCTTAATTTCGTATTCTATTGTTTGATATTCGGTGTTAATACAAATATCGTTTTTAATACAATAATCAATAACCTTTTTGTCTATATCATCAAAATCATCTTCTTTTTCGCAAATTTTATAAATATCCTCTGCGTGCTCTATCATTGCGTGTCTAAACTCACAATGATAATTAAAACCTGTTTCTTTTACATCGCTTGTAACCCTACCTAACTCAAAACAAATTTCTTGTAATGTGCCGTTGCGTTCGTTCAGATCTTTTTTTAAATCTTCTTTTTTATTCAAAAAAACCTGCACAGCTTGGTTATTATTAGTTGCACTGCGATAAAAGAAAAATGAGTCTTGTTCGTTATATGTTATATGCACTGCCTCACATCCCTCCAAGTAATCCGTTTGTGTTTTTGGATTAATAAAAGCATAAAACTTTGTTTGTGGGTCTACATAACTATAAAAGCCGTTATCATATTCAATATAATGAACGCCGTGTTTTTTTAAATCTTCTAGTGTAAGAATACTCATAAATTAATAAACAAATAAAAATATAAAATTAATCAACATTCTTTGTATTCGCAGTCCAATCATTCCTTGGCAATAAGATAAATACAATTTTGTATTTTTTACAAAATGCACATAACTTATTCGCCAATTTTTTAAACTCAAGCCACTCTACTGCCTGACAATAAAACTTGTCCTCCTCCTCGCTTAAACTCTCCAAAGTTTTAATATCATCTGCCAAGCTATCAATGTTAATCCTATAATCAAACAACTCAATAACATAGCCATCGCTCTCTATATTCCCAGTGGTGACAAAACATATTTCAAGTTTATCTTTGTGTTGTTTGAATAGTTTATCAAACAACACTGCCTCCTCCCAAGTAAAGTCGCAGGTATAACAATCAAAATAAACACATTTTGTCAATTGACTCTCAACCTCCCTTCTTGTCCGTTGCTCTGCCAATAATTTTTCTTTGTTTCTTTTTCTATAATCTGCGTTTTTTTTTAATATCTTGTTCGGGTTGAGTTGGTATTGTTGTTTGTTTTTTTGTAATATTGCCTGTTTTTTAGCAATATATTCTTGTTTTCTTTGTAATGATATTTTTTCTTTGTTTTTCTCATACCAAATTTTTCTTGCTTCTGCCTTAGTCATTTGTGTTGTTTTTTCAATCATAAATCAAATAAAAAATATAAAAATCCTAAAAATTACCTCCCTTGATTTTACTGGGTAAAATGCCCTTTTGACCCTGTAAAAACACTTTAATTTTTACTCAAAACTTAAATTAAATTTTGCTTTAACATCCTCTACAAAATTTGGAATAAGTTTGTCGTTGTTAAGATAAGATTTTATTACTTCAATATCAACATTATCAGCATACCACCCTATAAATCTATAAGACACATCAAAAGACCCGTTGTCTTTATCCAATCTCACATAATACTCAATCCTATTATCCGTAGTAAATAACACAAACTCTACATTTTGACTTATATCATTACTACCCCTTATGTTATGCCCCCGATAAATCAAGTTGTGTTTCTTAGCAATCTCTTCCATAACTATTCTATTTTCGTAATAAAAATTTATTTCCATTAACTTAGACATAAAACAAAAAACAAAATAATAATAAAAATATAAATATAAATCTAAACAATAACAAACATATCAATTTTGTTTGTTACCATAAACTCAATTAAACTTATTACATCGTTTTTTAAATCAATGTAATAGTCATTATTGTCTTCCTCGTCCTCGTCCGCAAGAGTCTCGCCAATGTTATCTTTTACACATATCAAGTCGCCCTTTAAAAAATAGTCTCTGCCATCATTAACAATTAATTCGGCTTCTCGCATATACTCTAAAACATTATCAATCTTATTTTGTGCAAAAGGTGTATTATCTACATCAAAATAAGTCGCAGTTAATTTAATCATAAAACAAAATAATAATAAAAATATAAACTATAAACCTAACTCCTGCATGGCCTGTTTGTAAAACGGCAAATCTTGGCAATATTCAAAAACATAATACAAACCCCAGCCCTTGCTTTGCTGATGCTTAACCAAACTTTTAAAATACTCAAGCCCTACTTCTTTTATCAAATCTTGGCAATATTCAAAAACATAATCCAAACCCAAGCCCTTTCTTTGATGATACTTAACCAAACTTTTAAAATACTCAAGCCCTACTTCTTTTATCAAATCTTGGTAATATGCAAAAACACAACCCAAACCCAAGCCATTGCTTTGTTGATGCTTAACAAGCTCCTTAAAATATTCAAACCCTGCTTCTTTTATCAAATCTTGGCAATATTCAAAAACACAACCCAAACCCAAGCCATTGCTTTGTTGATAATCAACCAAACTTTTAAAATACTCAAGCCCTACTTCTTTTATTAAATCTTGGTAATATATAAAAACATAATCCAAACCAAAGCCCTTGCTTTGCTGATGCTTAACAAGCTCCTTAAAATACTCAAGCCCTGCTTCTTTTATCAAATCTTGGCAATATTCAAAAACACAATCCAAACGAAAGCCATTGCTTTGTTGACGCTTAACAAGCTCCTTAACGTATTCAAGCCCTGCTTCTTTTATCAAATCTTGGCAATATGCAAAAACATCATCCAAATCCCAGTCCTTGCTTTTATAGAACTTAACAACATCCTTCAAGTCATCAACATTATCAAGAGATGTTAAAAGCCAATCTGCATAAATGATTTGCATATCATCACAACACTTTTTTATAAGCTCCACAAGCTCCCATTCTTGTTTTTCTAGGGTTTTAAAATACTTAATCCCATCGCTACAAGCTTTTTTTTCTTGCAAAAATTCTAGTGTAATTTTCAACATAAATAAACAAACAAATAATAAAAATATAAAACTAAAAGAAAATTTTGTCAATTTTCAACTCATCCGCAGCTTTTAACACTGCAATCAAAGCTGACCTTTCTGCCTCACTCATTTCACTCTCAAACTCCCCGTCTTGTAAAGTGCCTAGTGATTCTTGAACCCATATGTGTTTTGTGTCTCCATATGTATTATTTAACACAAAACCTCCACCATCATTTTCCTCAATAAATTTGTGTATAAGCTCTTGTGCTTCCTTCGGTAATAAATCTCCATTATAAGAAAGTATTGTCTTAATATTTTTCTTATCAAAAAGAGGTTTCGCATTCTCAATAGACTTATCAATCATAAAACAATAAACAAATAAAAATATAAAACTAATTCGTTTTTTCTGTTAATACCTTATAATTAATATCATAAAATCTTTTAGTAACCATATCTGTATATTCTTTGTCTGGGCTAATTGTTAAATCTTGCCCTTCGGTTTTTTCGCTCCAATCTACGATTTGCAATGTATCAAAATCAATGGTATAAACTCCATTATCCGTTTCTAATTGGTTAATATTATTAGAATGTCCTATATAAGTGTTATATCCACAAGTTTGACAATAATTTGCAATACAAGTTGCAAATGAAAATAAATCATACCTTATTCTAAACCGAAAAGTATCTTGTGATTCAAGTGCAAGTAATTCTTTTGCTCCTTGTAAAAACCCTAGAATACTTCTTAATCCACCCTCCCATTGTAAATAACAATGAATTTGCTCTTTGTTGTAATCTTTAGAAACTATAAAACATCTATTACCCATAAAACAATAAACAAATAAAAATATAAAATCATTCAAACTTTTTACACACAACCTCCTGCCTACTGGTGGCAAGTGTGTGCCATCGTATCCATTATGGCTTCGTAAATTTTTTGCTCGGTGGGTAGCAAACTCCCAGCCTCAAAACACTTCGCAAAGTCTTCAAGTCGTCCATCTTGACAATTTTTACAATAGATTCCTTCGTTTATAACCTCCTGCAACTCGTTAAAAGTTATTGAGTAGCCAAATAAACACATAAACTCGTTTAGTTGTATAACCTCTACCAACATACTTTTTTCGTTTTGCAAGTCTATATAAATATTCTTGAGTTTATCAATCAACAACATAATTATAAAACATTAATAACACTAAAACCACCCAATCCACTTTTACAAGTCAATTGTTTTTATTTTTTAATACTTTCTGCCTGTTGTTGCGTAAAAGCATTAAATCGTAAAGTCTCATCCACAAACTTCAATAGCTCGGGGTTATGCTCTAACAACTCAAGCATAAAAGCTGGGTCTTTTTTTAAATCATTCTCCAAAAAAAGTATATTGTTTTCGTTAATCGTTACTGCCTGTTTTATAAACTCAATATTTCGCCTTAACTTCTTGCCCGCATATTCAAAGCCCAAATTATTGATTTTTAACACTTCAAGCATAAAATCCACTCGCTCCCTTAACCTTGTGTGTGTTTTTTTGATATATTTATCAAAATCCTGTTTTAAATGGGCTATGGCAACATCTTTTGTAATAAGTAATAGTCTATTACCTTTCTTTGTTTCTTGTTGCTCTACTGCCTTTATATCGCTCTCACTTTTTAGCTCTTGCTCTGCAATTTTTTTAGTTTCCTCTGCCTGCTCTTTTTTTGCAATTGCATAATTTAAAACATCAATAAACTCATCTTTTATAAAAACATCTGCAATTGTCGCCTCGGGTTCAATATCATCAATAATACTTTGCAACTCGTTTATTGTCTGTTCGGTCACGGGACTTCCCTTAACCTGCTCTAACATTACTTCTTTTAGTTCGTAAAGTTCTCGCAAGGCTTCTATATCATTTTGTGACTCTTGTGTGTTGTCTAGTTCTATACACTCACTTAACCCACTTCCCATATTATTATCATCCGGCTCGTTTATTGTATCATCAACGGACTTGTCAAAACACAACTCAATAACTGCCTGCAAATTGTCAATATGTTGTTGTATTTTTTTAATTTGCCCCTCTGCTTTGTGTATATGTCTATTAGCCCATTTTATACTATCATCTATTTCGCTTATTACTTGCCTTTGCTCCCAAGTCAAAACTTTATCTAATAAATATAATAATGTTGTATTGTCTTCGTTTTTAGTCAATAATTTTGCTGCTTCACAAATAAAACGGTTTTCTATCCCAATAATGTTATCCCCAATTTTAGCCTCTACTATGTCAAAAAATTTATAGTGGTATAAAAACCTTATAATTCTGTCACCATAAATTTGTCTTTCAATATTTGTCAACATCTCGACTGGTTTATCTAAGTATTTTATTGACACTATGTCTTTTGCTTGTGCCTCATATTTTGCCTTGTGTGTTTTTTTCTCAACTAGACCTTCTTTTACAACTTCCAAAGTAAATTTGTCCCAGCCATCAAACTCAACTCCTACCACTGATAAAAATTTTGCCTTAAATTGTTTTTCAAGGTCGGCGGCTTGTTTTACAACATCATTATAATTTATGGCTTCTTTTAGTTTTTCTATTTCGGTTTCAAGCTTTAATGTTTTACTTGTTATTACTTCTTTTTGTGTTGCTATGATATTATTTTGTTCGGCTAAATCTATTTGTTTTTCTTGAATAATTGCCTCAATATCTTGTTTTGCAACATTGTATTCTTTTATATCATTTACAATTTGCTCTTGCTCTTCGTTTGTAAAATCATTGCCAAGTTGTATTAAAGTTTTTCTGCTTTTGTGTTTTTCTACACATTGTTTATACTCATCCGACTCCTCGTTTTCAATCATTGCAAGCTCAAAAAGCTCCTCTGCCTGTTGTGTTTTGTCAATATAATTATGCTTTGTAATTGCAATACCTTTTTTTATCAAACAAAAACTTTGTCTTGCTACAATATCAAAAGATATAATTAAATCTTTTGCTTTGCTAGTATTATTTTCAAGTGCATTTTTCAAATAATTAAAAGCTTCTACACCGCAATTCTTTTCATATTCTACAAGCAAAATACAAATTTTACTTTCCACCGCTCCACTCTCAATAAAAGATTGTAAAGTTTTAGAATCCTGTATGTAATCATTTACATTCAACTCAATAACATCTTTTACTTCCCCTGTGTAAACATCTTTTACTTCCCCTGTGTAATCAAAAAGCCTCACAAAATAATCGTTGTCTTGTTTTATAAATCGTAAATATGCTTTTTCACTTTTAAATATAGTTTTCGCCCATTTTAGTAAATAATCTACAAATTTATTATTAACTACACATTGACTCCAATCTATTTGCCCTTCACATTTTTGTGACTCCTGCCTTGTTTTAGTGCTAAAAAAATGCAACACTTTGCTATAATCTATATAGTTATCATCGTTATCTCGTTCTTTATCCCCCTCCCGCAACCGCTCCATTGTCGCATAAAACTTTTTCGCAATATCTACATTATTACAAATAGTCTTTTTGTCGCATATTTTTTTTAATATACTAGCTGTTTGTATATTTTGCATATAACTTTCCCCATAAAAAACAAACTGCCAAAAAGCATTTATAAGAAAATCGTTCGGGCCGTTTATTTTATTAAATAAGTCTTGTGTTATTTTTGTATTTTCTTTTACACTACCCGCAAGCAAAGTTGTAAAAAGCAAATAACTTGTTGCTGTTATTTTTTCTTTTATACGGGCATCCGTTGTATTTACAAACTCGTTATACAAACGGATGATTTTATTCAAGCGTTTTTCTATTATTGACATAAACAAACAAACAATAAAAATATAAAATTTAATCTTATAATATGTTATTCTATATTGACAAAATCAATTGCAAGTTCTTGTAAATGGCAATTAATATTGCCTTGATGGGGTTTATAAACATCGCATAAATCATAGTAAAAATCATTGTCTTCTACCTTAAAATTGCAATCAATATAACTAATTCCATTATCATCTTTTTCTATTGTAATATTTTTTGAAATATAATTTTTAAACTCTTCTGTTTTGTTCTCACAAGAGTCGCAAATCATTTCTACAAATTGTTCTTTTAAACTTTCTATTTCTGTAACCATAAAACAATAAACAAATAAAAATATAAACTAACCCATCCGCGAACCTTTTATAGTAAAATCAACCCTGTATTTTTAAAAGGGTCACGGCAGCTGCCTAACTCAACGGACTCAAGCCCGCTGTCCCTTATCATATCAAAAAACTCACATTCAAGCTCCTGCATTTGCTCCCGCTCCTCGTCTGTAATATCAAAAGCTCGCAACTTGTCTTGCAACTCAACAAGCTTCGCTCCGTCCGTTTTGATTGTATTTTCAAGCTCCTCTTCTTTTTTAAATATAACTCCTGCAATAGCTCCGTGTTGCTCCATATATTGCAACAAAACATATTGCTCGGGGTTGCTCAAAACCTCGCTTGAAAAATCCCGTGCAAACTCTGTTTTTTTCTCAACATTCGCATTCAAAAAGTCTTTTAAATTAATCAACATAAACAAACAAATAATAAAAATATAAAACCAACCCATTATTAAAACCTCCACCGATTCACGGCTTGCGGTTTTAACAAATTTTATTTCGCCTTCGCAAGGAGGCATTCAATCAACCAGTCTTGTAAATCGCCCTTGCAAGCTTCCCTCAACTCTGTTACCGTTATTGTTTTCGTTGCAAGTATATTATCTACGGCTACACAAAACATTGATTTTAGATAGTCCATATCAACATAATTGTTTTTTATATCTTGCTCCGTTGTGTTATCTGGAATATCATTTGTTTCGTTATGTAATTTTTCTATTATTTGCAAACACACAAGCGGGGCATCCTTAACTAAATACTCAACTATTGCTTTTGCTCTGGTGCAATAATCATTATTTGTTTTAAAAGCTCTTATATTTGTGTAGCAACCATATTGAAACAAAAAATTTAATTTTGCCCCATTGCCTGCCTCTTGTAATAAAGTGTCAATTAAAGTGCCTGTTCTTTTATAATTATCTTTTTGTTTTAACCTGTCTCCATCTAAAAGATAATTTATCAACTTGTTATATGCAAACAGTATTATTAATACAATTTTTAAATCTTTTTTTTGTTCTGCAATATCAAAAAGTTTTTCAAGTGATTCTCTATTAAAATTATCTAAATAAACAAAAAAAGAATCATTTTCACTTGTAATAATATCATTTACATAAGCATTACTAATTATTTTGCTGCAAATTTCGTTAAATAAAATTTTGTCCTCTTCAAAATAAATATATTGTTTTACCTTACTTGTTTCTAAATTTATAACATCTAAAAACAAACCGCTTTCAATAAAAGAATTTGCAACATCAACATAATTTGCAACTCTTTTTCCTCGCCCAGTATATTGTTTTGTAAAAATATCTTGTGCTTCCCGTGACAACCTTGTGACATATTTTTTAGTAATCAACATAAACAAACAAACAAATAATAAAAATATAAACCAAAAAGCTTTCGCAAGCATCCACCCGCAAAACCTTTCAAAAATAACCCCGCAGAGTTATTTTAAAAAAGCCTTAACTTTTTTATTTTACAAAATCCCTTTTTCTTTTAAAAATCTCACAACTTGCAACCTATAAGCTGGGGTCTTTTTATTAAAAAGCTTACTAGCCAAAACCTCACGCAACCCGTCCTCGTAAATATCAAAACCACAAGGGGATTTTTGCTGAAAGCAAGGGATTCTTGAGAAAGTATCATACTCAAAAAGTATTGCACCTTCAAGCAAGTCTTCGGCTCTTATTTCGTTATTCTCAATGATAATAATTTTTTCTAACATAAACAAACAAATAATATAAACTTTAAATTAAAAACAACAAGCCTTGTAAAAGCTAGTTATTTTTAACTTATAAAACAATTATAATGTTATACTTTTGAAAAGTCAACAAAAAATCTTGAAAATCTTTTTCAATACACAACAAACCCTTATAAAATAAGGGTAAAATGATATAAAAAAATTTACAAATATTATTATTTTACTCAAAAATTATATCTTTTATACACTCAAAAATTAATAATTTTGCTCGGCATTTAATTCAATAAGCAAGTTGTCTAAAGTTGTTGCCTCACTCACCACATTATAAAGTTGTTGCTCGGCATTTAATTTTGCAAGTAACATATCTAAAGTCTCGGGGATGTTCTTAACAACTTGCACTAACTCACCACTTGCATTGTATAAGTAATAAGAGTCATTTGCTTTGTTGTAAATAGATTCTGTCGCATTGCTTTTGTTGTAGGAGATAAACAATAAAGTAAAAAGTATAAAAAGTTTCATATATAAAGTAATAAATAACATAATAGAAAACAAGTCTACATACATTATAACATAAAAATTTAAAAAATGGAAGCAAATTTTAAATAAAAAAGAAAAAAGTTTTTGTGGGTCGGGCGGAGGGGGTATGTATCCGTGATGCGGATGATAAAAAAAAGGGCTGAAAAAAAACATAGGGGGGGTATCAAAAAAGGTGGGATTTAACCCCCCTTCCTCTCTCCTCAATTTTTCAAATTTTCCCCAAAACTTTTTTCTTGACAATTCAATCTTTCCCCATTATAAACCACATTATTTCGCTCACGATGGAAAATAACTATCTTTACCCCGTTAAATTACTTAATAAACAATGTCAATTCCTTTTCCCAAACGGATTAGCTAGTTATGTCGCTTATGCCCTCCTTAAATACGATAAAGAAACCGTGTTGAAACATCGGCTCAAAAAATTTACAACAAACACTGATTATACATTTTGCAACTACCGAAGCTTTAGAATTAGATTGCGTAAAAAAACCAATGAATTTACCCAGCAACAAATTGAAGAATTACACGAGATGTTTGTGAGTGCAACAACACAAATACAAGACCTTCATAAAACAGGAAGTAAATAAATTGAAAAATAACACCTAGATTAGGCATCGGCTCAAAAAAATTTGGTAAAAGGTTTAAAAATGCCGTTAAAAAATGTGGCGAGTGCCACAGGCACGGAGTATTACAGAACAAAATATTTTATAATATCCAAATGGTCTTCAAAAAATAATTGAGGTTCTTTTATAATATCTGAAATATCAAACCATCCACAGCCAGCAGCATCATCGTTTGGAAAAATAGAAATATCTTTTTTGTATTGAGTCAAATCTATGTGAAAAGCGGTTGTGATAATTCTTGCTCTGTAAGAACGCTCTGGATTATCAAAAGTGTGTTGTGCTTTTATATAGGTATTTAATATATCGTAACTTACATCAATTTTCGTCTCTTCTTTTAATTCTCTTAAACAACTATTTTTTAATGTTTCTGAAGGGTTTACAAAACCACCAGGTAAGGCAAGAAGATTTTTGCCGGGATTGTGTTTTCTAGTAATTAGTAAAATTTTATTACCCTTGGTTAAAACAGCATCTGTTGTTTGTGCGATAATTGGATAATTTTTGAGTTTTGTTTTATACTCTTTGCAAAAAGTAAATTCTTTTTGTAAATGTTCGTATTGAGACAAATTAAAAATAGTGAATTGTTTAATAAACTTATATGCCTCATCTGGTATAAATGGAATAAAATGAGTGGGGTTATTTTGAAAATATTGTTCTCGTAAATAAGTAGC
>Ga0209107_10001180_pt1 | contig 14529 bp, 15 predicted proteins | sample LakErihyJuly2011_2_FD_187460 | JGI IMG/M metagenome (GOLD analysis project Ga0209107, IMG submission 187460) | Freshwater microbial communities from dead zone in Lake Erie, Canada - CCB hypolimnion July 2011 (SPAdes) (version 2) | ecosystem: Environmental > Aquatic > Freshwater > Lentic >... | reverse complement strand
TAAATTTATTTATTTTAAATTTCGTTTGTAATTTGTTTGTTTATTTATTAATAAATATAATAATTATTATATTTATTTATTTAAGGTAAATTTTAAATTGTAATTTATTAAAACTTATTTATTTCAAACGAAAAAAAAAACATGAACAGACATTAAACAAATGAAGGGTTCGAAGATTACAACTACGAACACATGTAAAATAAAATTAATAAACACAAATAAAAAAGAGAGGATGGTGGATAAAATGAGGACTTTCCAAGACAAATAAACATTCCAAAAAATCCTTTAAAATTGAACGAAGAAAATGGAGACTTTCTTGAAAATAGTTTAGTTCTAGAGGTCTGTCAAATAGACATCGATAAAAAAGACATGAAATCCCGAAACCAACTCGGATTTTAACGAAAGCATTAGTAATCCTCAGCCAAAAAGGAAAAGAAACCAAAGGAATAGTCATACGAGAGTCTCGACGTCAAAGCCACCCTGTCCAACGGTCACAAAGGTCTATCAAATTATTCAACAAAAACTGAGGTTTAATTCAAATTAGATTAAGGAATGGTATTTTTTATATTTTAAAAATTAGCCGATCCCTTTTATTGTTTATAATAAAGACACATGTCAATGGCAATTTTCCGACCAAGCATCAGAAGCAATCCAATAAGTGAAGGGGCCTGTCTCGTTCACTTCTATCATTGGACAGCCTCATAGCGGTAAATCAACATTATTGAATCTGTTGATGTAAGATGATGAACAATTTAAATACAAATTTGCAAGTTAAACTGATGAAGCTTTGAAAGGTTTAGTTATATGGAGCGACCCAACCTTTAACACTCAGACAGGTAGCTGGATTTTCTTTGTTGGTATTTTTTAATAAATTTATAATATAAAGACTCATAAGACACTGATGCAGGCGAGGATATTTTAAAATAATAATTTATCATCTCCTGTCTTATCTCGAGCGTATTGATAGTAAATCACTCGGGGAAACTTTCCTCCGATAGTCTTTCATAGTTCTCCAATCTATTATATATTAACGAGTTAATTGAAATGGAGATTTCTCATGAAACTAATGATGAATTAAAGCTAAGTGTGAAGGAAGAATTGTCAGTGCTCTTCCCGCATATGCTTTATGTTTTGAGAGACTTCTAGGACAGCTTTAAAGAGAACGGCAGGAATATCACATGGCATCAGTACCTTGAACACTTCTTGACTGATAATTAGTCTTTTTCTGTTGCTTCACCCTAAAATAAAAAAATTATAAGCAGAATTATCAAATATTTCCGACGCAGAGACGCTCATTCCATGATATTGCCCCTCAAAAATAAAAGTCTTTCTGATGTAATGTCGACCCCCTTCAAAGAGTTGGATGAAACCTTTCAAGAAGAAATAAAAATACTGAGGAAAAAAATAATCCAATACCAATAGAAAAAAGAATTCCGAGGAATTTTTTTTTCCTCAAATATGAGTGTTTCCTTCATAAGTAGTATAATAGAAGATTTAAATTAGAAGAAAAAAATAAACATTTAGAAGGCATTTGAGATACTAATAGAGAATGAATTCATCTATGTATTTAATGAAGCTATAGATATATACAATAATTTCCTTTCAGATAAATTTCAGGATGACTAATTCAAGAACTTCGAGGTTCTTTTACATATCCTTCGAGAGGCAAGAGAGCAGGCACAAAATACATTCTATGTTCTGAAAGCTCATGATACCTACTTTACCTAAAAATATTTTGAAGAATATATGGACAAGTTATCTCTAATGATGAATGAAAAGGAGGCAAAAATAATTCAGTTCAATTCAGAAGAGTAAATTCGTATAATAAACATCTACACGGCCGAAAAAATGATAGAAATTCAAAAAATAACTTAAAATGGAGAGTTCAAAATTGCAGACATCTAAGAAATCCTTACCAACTACGAAGTGATGTTACACACGGTAATCCGATAATGCATGGGGGAGGGTAGGGAGAAACAGCCTATCGACGCTATATCAAGCAAAATCCTCAAAGACATGACAAGTTTAATTATCTCAGAAATTTAAGAAATGAAAACTAAATTTGATAATAATTCGAAAGTAATTTAAAAGGAATTAGAATAATAAATAAAATAAAAAGAAATTTAGAATGCAAATAAATTAAAAGAAGAAGATAAAAAACAAGAAAACACAAAAAAAGAAATCGAAAATAAAGATAAAGAAAAAAAAGATATTGAAGCGAAACTTAAATCCCAGTAAACAAAGGCTAAACAGGTGGAGGATGAAACCGCCAACCTCGAGGCCGAGCTAAAGAAATCTTAGTAAGAATTAGAAGCTTTAAGGAAGAAGGGTTGTTGTGAAATTTATTGAATATTTATTTCGAACCACTTTATATATATATAAAAATTTTAATTAAATTTTAACAATAACGAATATGGTGGATTATCTCTTAAATTAGTTTTTTATAAATCCAAAGTTGAACGATGATTAAAGTTTCTACTATGAAAATTGCATAATCGTGTAGCCAGACATAATATGGAAATATGTCGAGCTGCTGGGCATTGAACCTGATCAGGAGATTAAAGTAACAATGCTTACCAATTTAATCGAAATCGTTAAAAAAATAAAATAAAATAGCATTTGTCTGGTCCAGGACACTGTCATTCTAAGAAACAACAGAAGCCATAGTTTCATTGACGAATTATTCTAAATTATGCAATCAAGAAATACATAAGAGGTGGTGCAGAAGGGGTTTGATCTCATCCATATCCTACTTACTTATAACAATATCGAGCGATCTAATATCTAGAAACTAATTAAAGAAACAGTGAAAGACTTGTATGCGAATTAACTTGATGGGAAAAAAATCCTTTGTTAGATAAAAATATTCCAAGAGATTTTTCTTAGTTAGAGCTCATTCATCGACGAACCCTAAAGCTTCTTTTACTTCAATGGTCCATAATCAGGGATCAGACTTGAAGGAGCAGATTAATTAAAATGGCCATTCGATAAAGGTATTACCATCTGCGTTTGGTTTATGCTTGAATAAGTGACCTCTTCTCACAAACACGGCATCATACACATATCAGGCACCGAATACTAAAAAAAATAAATATCAAATTTTGAAGTTTATGCAAGGGGGCCAAACCTTTACTACAACTCCACCAACAATAAATAGGAGATCTTGCTGAGTGAAATAAGGTACAACGAATGGCATTACTTTGGATTTGAAGTTGAGTAAATTAATAAATTGTTTCTTGGTCATACTTACAAATTTGGATGTTTTTTGAACGGGGTGATGCTAGTGGAAAGTGTGGAAATAGAATTTCCGAAATTCAAATATGATAGTTAATTGGTCGGGTTAATCATGGGGGAGAACATGGTAGGTAAGATCTCGAGCTTTCTTATATTCAAAAACCCTATTGGCAGCCACAACTTTAATAATCTGAATATGAGATTTGGGTTCTAAAACGAATCCTCCCTCAAATATTTGCCAAAGATTATCAATAAAGTAGAGACTTATGTCTTCCTTCTCTACACTCCTATTAGAGGTAGCCTCAAAAATGGGGTATACACCTGCTATGACGCTATTCACAGAAATAAAAATGGTATATTCTTGAGAAATACCGGATTCCTCAACAAATACACCTATGATACCAAACTTTAGTACTATGGCGGGCTTCAGAACCTTCTGCCATATTTCTACATATTTAGGTTTTGCGAAACCCACTAGGGGGAAATAATGAACGAGCTATTGAAACTCTTTGTAATAATATTCAAGAATAAAAGTGATGCTTAGTAGGATGCTACCAGCTCCTCCATAAATTTTTTCCAAATAATCACGATGCTTCTGAATCAGCATGGAGTGTAATTCATCAACCATAACACCATAGAGATAATAGCTGAAATGAGACATTGCCTTAAAGATAAATTGTTAAAATAATAATTCTTTCAAGATTTTATTTGGGGGCTTTAAATCGTTCAGAACCTTGACATCGAGGTAATCGAGGACTATTACCTGTACGTCAGAACAATCTACATCATCAACCCTTTGATTTACACATAACTCTTCGGAATTGCCTAAATAATAGAGTATTTTGTACCTAATTTTTTTTATATTTAAAGCTAGACAATGTTGAATCAAAGATCAAGGTGTGCTGCTCCCTGCATGGACAGTTGCTGAATGATGAGAAGGAGGAGCACGAGAAGGATATCTACTAAAGAAAGATCAATGCGTTTTTAGATATTATTGAAAGAACGATGTTGATAGGGTAGGAAAGCCTCGCTCCAAGCATCAAAAGTCTACTCAAGTGTTTCACATTGAAGTACTCCCCCTGTTTTATAATGTATACCCTTGATCTTATATCAAAGTTAATCTCTAAAGACGAAGAATAGAAATACATAACCAAATCAATGATTTAGTCTAAAGGAGTCTAAAGCATCTCTATAGCTCTTCAATTCTGTCCTTGTCCTATGGTTAAGACTTTGTGCGTTTAATTTATTGCAGGACTTATCACATCAAATAATCAGATTAATGAGCTTGAGATCGCCAATTTATTGATTTATTCTTTATAAGCTTAATCGAAATTATAGCAAGATATCCGAGGTGACCAGGAGGAAATCCTTCATCTTACGGACAATGAACCAATGTACAATGCGATTAAGGAATGGGTCTTATACCGGCAAGGTTTTGTGGATGATGCTGATCAGATAGGTAGTTTAGAAGCTTTCTATCTATTGATGGAGTTCTACAAAATCTGCAACCTAGAACTTCAGACCCAAATATACACTGACCTATACCTCCTCGTCATAAAGAATGGAAATAATGCTTAGTTTCTTCTAGGTGTAAGCACATTTATAGAATGGATTCTAGAGACCCTTTTAGAGCTCCAAAACATGTAATTCACTACCGAATTATCAGCAAATCAGAAGAATCTTTAAGAAATCGGGATAAAAATCTTAACAATAATCATGAAGCACTCTTTCGAAACGGAGTTGGTTGGATACCAGCGTATCTACAGTATAATAGGCACTATCGAAAGAATTTAATTTAAGAAGAAAAATGTGATTAACACGCTTGTCTAGATCTCAGGGCGCTTTCTCGTACGATCCCTGTGGATGAAATTGGTGTAGAGCATCTAGGGAGAACTTAAAAATAAGAAAGGAAATAAAATATTTATTAAAAACTTTCAATTTTTTATATACTAAACTACCATAATCACATTATGTCTTAACCTCGATGGCGAGTAGTTTCCGTACCAACAAGCAAATACTAATTTCATTCATATGATTCCGAGTCTCTTTTTTGTGACTTAAGAGGAATTGATCCCTCTGAATTTTAAAACATATCACTAATGGATAGATTTTGATATTATTTTTTAACTCCAGAAATCCTTTGATATTTTCTACGAATAGTACAACATAAATAAAATCGACAATGTTAAGGTGATGTCTCATTTTAATTACCAGCATTCAAAGGATCTTGAATCATTATACGATATATTTTATAGTAAGTATAGTATAAACAAATGTAAGTCCACCAAGGACCTCCCCAAGATTAATTAGGAAGGACATGTGATTGTGCAGCCTAGATTCGAAATATATTTTATAGAGTCTTTGTTGATACTATTGAATCTGTCGTGTGAGTACACAATATCCATAAATGATTTGGAATCTCTTTAAGAAATTGTGAAAAATATAATAGGTTTGTTCAAAATCAACATAATTGTTATCGAAAACATGCGAGATTACCGCTAAATACCAACACAACAATGGGAAGAGTTAAAAGCGATAGTATTACACGTCTTATCTTCTTTTTACACTATTAGAAACACCCACCCTCACCTAACGATAATACAAGATGCCATAGTAGATATGGGAGAATTTATGCTCAGAACATTGCATTTAACATACCAGATGCTTAATAATTTAGAACAAAATAAGCATATTCCAAAGTTTAAAAATTTATTGTACCATATTTGTGAGGAAAAACTGGTTGATTGCCGAAATGAAAAAATTATAAATTTCGCGGATTTAGATATTGTAATCTTCAATAAGCTGAAGGAAAAGGTGGGGATTACTTTAAGTGATAATTGGGACTTCGCGTTCAGGGAGAATCCGGACATATAGGATTTTTTAGACGATACTATACTTCCAGATTATACTTACATTAAGAGGGATTTCCATAACCATATAGAAGAATTAAAGGTTTCATTTGATAAAACTTAATTAGAAGATCATAATTATTATATAGAGATTCGTAGGAAATTCCAAACAGAATTATTTGATCTCAAGTCTGAGAATTCAATAGAGGAAGAAGAGCGTCAGTTATTACTCTCCGATACCCAAAAATGTAAGAACCGAAAAACCAGAAAGTTATGGCACGAAATCTGGTGTAATAACAGGAGCTGGGGATGGTGGAGCCATCCTGACATGGAAAAATTCCTCCAAAAAAATTAAAATTTCAAGGAAGAAAATGTTTTTTACGAAGAATAAGAATAAAACACCTATTTTTATTACAAAATTTCCAAATATATGACCAAGTAACTAAGCCGCCCTTTATTAAAAATTAAACTCAAGGAGCCTGTCCATCTCCTTCATGATCAATCAATTTAGCTTAAAAGGGTTCTGGAAGAAGAGATGCTTTGTAAGGATTAAAAGGGTCAAAAGAAAGAGGATATTTTATTGGAGGATAAAAAATCCTCCTATTAATGGCTCTTTTCTAATAAGAAAACTGATTATGAACTGCAGTAGAAATATTAGAATATCAATTATAAATGCCAGTGGATAAAAAGTCTGACTGCTAGGAGCGGGTATCTTAAAATCGAACAAGATCAGTTAAAATTCTGTTTCGATTAAGTGGATACGGTTGATATTTCCTACAAATCCTTCCTTAAGTACCGTATTCCTGTTTACAGCTAGCTTACTCGTGAATGGAACATCAACCTAATTCATAAGATCTACAAGAAGCGCTACATCCTTAAGAAGAACTCACTAGAGCTTATGTTTCGTGACGGTACATCTTTGCTCTTTAATTTTGTTGAGAATAATGAAGATCTGTTCGTTCAGTGCCTGCATCTAGTCTTGGGGTTGAAGGAGCGGTCCTTAATCAGGAAGATCAGTAAAACGCATGAAAAGAACAAAAAAACAAAAAAATGGATGAATTATGAAACCACAAATTTTACCTACTTGATGCAGTTATGTTTACTCGCTGAAAGAAGCTACAAAGACATTACCTAATACCCCGTCTTTCCTTGGATTCTTAAAAACTATGAGACAGAAAACCTCGACATATCTGATATTCAAAACTACAGGGAATTGAATAAAGTAGTAGGGGCTATTGGAGGCGATAAAAGAGCTGAAGCCTTTTCATAACGATACGAAGTAACCGATCCCTTCAACCCTGTACCCTAGTACCACTATGGCAGTCACTACTCCTCTCCCGCTATCATCTTTCAATTCCTTATCCGACTCTACCCATACACTACCGGGGCTAAAGAGCTCTAAAGTGGAAAATTTGATATCCCAGATCGCTTATTCTCATGTGTCTAAGATGCGTTCCACAATGCAGTCGAAGAGATGTCAGATGTGAGAGAGTTGATCCCCGAATTCTTTTTTCTCCCGGAAATGTTTTTAAATAACGAGAGGCATGATTTAGGAATTTCCTAGCCCACCGACACTCGACCAGGCGACAGAGTTCATAACGTGAAGCTCCCTTTGTGGTGCAAAAATAACCCTTACCAGTTCATTGTACATCACCGTAAGGCTTTCGAATCTGAACCCGTTTCCAGAGACATCAATCATTGGATAGATCTTATCTTCGGATACAAGCAAAGAGGGGAAGAAGCTATAAAAAATCTCAATACTTATTATTATCTGACTTACGAGAATGCTCTCGACGTCGATACTATAACCGACCCAAAGGAAAAATGTTCAATTGAATCCTAAATAATTCACTTCGGATAGTGTCCCTCACAATTATTAAACACCCCCCACTTAAAAAAGAATTTCCCGAAACATATTTTTACTTTTAATAAGCTCGTTACTGATGAAAAAAATAAGCTCGAAAACTGCTACAAATTCCAAAAAAATAATTTTAAAAATTCAATATAAAACGATGTAATTTTAGAACCAAAGTCCATTGTATACATCAAATTTTCTGATGTTAATAAGCTCTTTACTGTTAATCAGGAGGGGTCAGTTATTTTTTTTAAGCTTCAGTTCGCGGGGTATGAGCACAGTTTGGACCAGATATTCACATATGTCAAGGAGAAGGAAAAGAAGATGGATATTTTTATGAGAAAAGACCCTGAGTACCAAATATCTAATACAATTACGTCAAGTCTCTCCCTTGTCTCCACAGATTCCTCTAAGTATGTATTTATTGGTGGGTTTTACGGAGGAGTCGTAAATATATTTAATGTGGAATCCGAAAAATTTGTGTATCAGCTCAAATACACTAATTCCCCAGTCACCGCTCTCCTGGTTACCCATAGGGATGAGTTCTTGATCTGCGGGACTTCCTAAGGCGAGGTTATGATTATTTAGTTGGTTAATGTTGAGATAAACAATTATTAATTGATCCGCGCCTTCAATGATCATGATAGCGAGGTCACCAGCATCACCTAGGTGAGGGACATGAGAGGGTTTGTGACATGCGCTGGGGATGGAAGATCGAATCTTTATAATCTTTACAATCTTAAGATGGTGAGAAGTTATTACCATCCTAAAATTCTCCCACTACTGTATTCACTAATATCTATCAACCCTTTGTACTCGGTGGTGTTATATTCGGAGGTTGATATGACATGGTTCTGCTACTCCATCAATGGGTAGATGTTGGCGTCCAAAAACACCTACAATAGTCGAATAAATAATCCATAGATTTTTAAAGACTCTAGAGGGTTTGATATACTCATCTTTGGGGTGAGTGAAATGAATAAAATAAGTTTTCTTGACCTTCCATTTCTGAATACAATAAGAGTTATTAACTACCCAGATACTTTTTCTATGTAAATTTGTTTCACAGTCTCCAGGGACAGGAAATTTTTGGTATGTGGGGGTGGCGACGGAGAATTGATAATAACAATAGACAAGAGTATTATCGAAACACAAGCCCATATTCTATTATAAAGTCTTAAATAATAAAGTGTATTTTAATGATAAATTTTTTTTTTTAAATTTTAATTATTTTTTTAATTTTTTCTATATAAAAGTTGTAACTTCATGCTAGACGATATTGTTCCGGCAATTGTTATTGATAATGGATCTGGGTTTTGCAAAGCTGGTATCTCTGGAGATGATACTCCAAGATGCTCAGTACCCTCCATTGTGGGAAGACCAAAGTAGCCTGGTCTTATGGTGGGTATGGATTAAAAAGACCATTATATAGGGGAGGAAGTTTTTTCGAAATAGAGTGTTCTGAATATATCTTATCCTGTAGATTACGGTAATATTCAGAACTGGGAGGACATGGAGAAAATCTGGAGTCATATCTATTACAATGAGCTACATATATCTCCAGATGAGCACCCTGTGATGATGTCTGAAGCACCAAACAACAAAAAGAAAAACAGAGAAAAAATTATGGAAATAATGTTCGAAACGTTCTCGGTCACTGGGTTTTTTTTAGCTATCCAACAAGTGCTGGCTCTCTTCGCTTAGGGGAGGACTACCGGAATCGTAGTGGACTCTGGTTACTCCGTGTCCCATGCTGTTCCAGTATACGAGGGATTCGCACTTAACCATGCGATCTCTGAAATCCCTATTGCAGGGAGAGATTTAACAGACTACCTCATGAAATTAGTGGAAGAAAGCGAAAGCGGAAAATTACTTGTAAATACTGCGGAAAATAAAAAAGAAAATGCAATATTTATAAAAGAGCGATATTGTTACGTTGCAATTGATTTTGAGGCGGAAATGAAAGCTTTCTAAGAAACCGGAAAATAAATCTAATGTAAACTGCCTGATAACACCTAAATATCATTAGGAAATCAATTGACCAAATGCCCAGAGGTGTTATTTGCTCCAATGAAGATTGGGAAAGACTTTTAAGGGATTCACGAATCCACTTTTTAGTCTATTATAAAATGTGATGCTGATATAAGAAAAGAATTATATAATAATATTGTAATGTCAGGCGCTAGCACCATGTTTAGAGATATTAATACAAGATTATAAAAAGAAGTTGCGGCTTTAGCCCCCTCAACAATGACACCAAAGGTCATCTCACCTCCCGAAAGAAAATATTCTGTTTGGATTGGAGGAAGCGTTCTCAGTAGCTTATCGAACTTCCAGAGCACATTCATTACGAAGTCGGAGTATCAAGATAAGGGAGCAAGCTATGTTCATAAAAAATGTTTTTGAAATATTTATTTATTAATTAATTAATTAAATTTTATTTGGATATTCTGAATTTTATAATATTACATTATCCAAATAATTTCAAGATTTATAAACAGAAAATATATTCATAAATGAAATTTAAAAATAATTAATATGGGGCCATATTTAAGTCAACCTAATAAAAAAAAAGAAAGCTACTAAGGCAGCTATTAAAATATAGCTTGGGCTGCTAGTGCTATGCAAGGTAATTGCATAGATTTAAATTTAAAGGTTGGAGAAATGCTATGGAAGATGCACATATTCATGAGACAAATATAGACGGTAAAGGAACTTGCATTTTCGGAATTTTTGATGGTCATGGAGGTAATTCAATAAATGTAATTTCATAAGGAAAAGAGGTTGCAATTTTTGTTTAAAGACATTTTGTTGATGAATTAAAAAAATTAAATGAATTCTAAACCGGTAATTACGGTAAAGCTTTGGAATTAGCTTTTTATAAGATGGATGATATGTTGGAAACTGAACCAGGAAAAATTGAACTTTAAAAAATTAAAAATGGTGATAATAACGATAAAGATAATTTCCGAGGGGGTGGTGATAGTTATGCAGGGTGCACCGCTAACGTAGCACTGATAGCTAATCATAAACTTTATGTCGCCAATGCAGGTGATTCAAGATCTGTCTTAGGTATGAGCAACGATACTGCTTTCCCTATGTCCGTAGACCACAAACCTGATGATGATCTTGAAAAAAAAAGAATTACACAAGCTGGCGGTTTTGTGACAGATGGAAGAGTGAACGGAAACCTGAACCTCTCCCGAGCACTAGGAGATTTAGAATATAAAAGCCAGAAAGACAGCGATAGAGATTGCTAACTAATTATTGCTAAACCCGATATTACTATGAAAGAATTAGATACTACTGTCAAATTTGTGTATGAATTTATATTTTATCTGTTAGATTAATGGGATGCGATGGTATCTGGGAGTGTATGAGTAATGAAGGACTAATCCAATTTTGCAGCTAAAAACTCGGCTAAAAATAGAATCACAAGACTATTTTAGAAGAGCTACTTGACAAAATAGTTGCCCCTGATACTGGCAGTATACATTATATATTATAATTTTTAGATGGAGTAGGATGTGATAATATGAGTTTAGTATTAGTCGTTCTAAATAATGAATGATTTAATATATTTTATTTTAAATTTGTATTAAAATATTGATTATATCTTTTAAATAATTAAAAAAAAAATGAAAATAATAAATAAAATTTTTACAACTTCATAAAGATTATCACATCTAAATATAAGATACAATTTCATAGGTAAAATATAACATATTAACCATAGTCTATCCTTTAAAATATACTTAAGATCATGAATGGATTTAATATGATTCTTCGACTAATTTAGGGAAAATAGGAATCACAAAATATGCTACAGATTAACTAGGAGACATTAATCATGTTGAATTTCCTGAGATTGGATAGATTGTGTTATAATTTGACTGTATATCGTCTGTTGAAAGCACTAAAATGGTGGTATAATTTTTTTACATATAAATAAGGCTGATGTATATTCCCCGGCAACAGGAGAGGTAAAAGAAAATAATAAAGATGTTATAATAGATATTTCATTAATAAATAATAGTAAAATTATATTTTATTAGAATAGATGCCGAAAAAAATTGGATAACCTAAATAAAGCTGATAAATCCTATTGAATTGGATAATTTGATGACACATTAATAATATTTAGAGTATATAAAATCCCTTAAAAAAGATTGAACTTTTTCAATACTGTTTGTTTTTCAAAAAAGTATATATATATGTAAGAAATATTTATTTAAAAAAAAAAGATTTTGATTCATAATTATTTTAAATTTAATTTTATAAAAAAATAATCTTGACAGCCCGTATAAAAATGAAAAGTACATTATAGGTATTATTAATTCATCTTTTCTTATTTTTCATTAACTCTGCTCTATCAAAGAGTTAAACACCAGCTGAATAAGGAATAATAGAAGAGGAAAATGATATATTAAATTAACATAAAGAATAATCAAAGCCTTAGGATAATACACTTGTAACAATAATATTGGCTATTTTAGGATCAGGTTTCATATTTTTTCTGTATAACGCTTATAGATGTTCAAAAAAACGTATTCATGATGATGAGGAATACATAGAAGAAATTGAATTTTAAGATAGTAATGAAATAAAAAATGTTTGAAAAAATTTAATTTATTTATTAGTTAAATAAAATTATTTTATCATTTTTTTTCGCGTTTTTTTATTCTTTCATCTTTCCTTTTCCATTTAAACCGTCTAAATATGGAATATATTATTAAATTTTATTTTAATTAATAAAAAAATTTGAAAATGTCGGACGAAAAAGTATTAAATGTTATTAATTTAAAAAGATATTTGGAGAGATTGAAGGAATATTTGGTTGGATTAAATCTAAAAAGGCGAAGAATGGCTAGGGTGAAAATGATAATATGACATCTCACTAATAATTGGAAGAATTTTTTGAATTCCTTGGTCTGCAAGTTACATAAGTATATAACAAATAAATTATTGTTATAGGAAGAAATAAAGGCTTTGAATGAGTTAGCGATTTACAAAAAAGAGGAACATGATAAAAAAAAACTAGATAACGAGAAAAAAAAATAAGACTACCTGAAGGAGCCTTTAACGCATGAGGATCTTCTTAGAGTTTTCTTAGTTGATGAGAAGTCAATGGAGAAGGAAAAGAAGGATCTCATGCACTCCTTCAAACTCCTTAGCAAAGAACAAAACGAAGAGAAAATAAGTTTAGCCAAGCTCAAGTCGATGCTTCAGCTTTACAATAATAAAGAGTATAGTGATGAGACAATAGACAGTGTGATCCAGGAGTTAAAGAACAACTTAGACGAAAATGAAACGGAAGAGGAATTTAACTACAAGAAGTACTTGGACAGTATTTTTAAGGTTAAAAAAAATTGATTTTTTGTATGTTTTATTTTAATTTAAATAAACTTTAACATCTTTTTATCATTTTTACTTGCTCATTTTCTATTAAATTATATATAAAATGTACATTAGGGGAATCGAAAAAAACCAGGTATAAAACGGCAAAGGTGACCATCTGTGAACCCACTACCAGGATTGTTCCCAACGGACTCATCAAAAGACCTTTTATTGATATTCCTGCTTCTTTCGGCTTCACTTCCTTCAGAGCCTAGTCAAGTTCTTCGTAATCATCTTCCACGTCATCTGTGTGATCGTTTCTGGCTTTTACTTTTTCCTTTTTCTTATTTTTAGCTGCAGCCGTTTACTTCTATTTTTAATCAGTTTTTTTCTTTTCTTCTTGTTCAGCTTTGTCCCATGTTGCCTTATTTTTAGCAATATCAGGAAAATCAGTATCTTCAAGTGATCCTTCATAAAGAACAATTCCGTTCACGAATGGATTATCGTATTCAGTTTTTTCAAATTGGATCTTTAATTTTCCACTTACAATAGCCCCCTCACTAAATTTTCCATTAAAAAAGACTAAATTATTTAAAAGCTCAAATTCGACATATTAGTCGTATGCTTAAAACCTTCCAGCAGCACCTGCGACATCCAAGTTTTTGATAACTTATTACTAACCTAGATTTATATTAAAAACTCTCTTATTAGCCTAATACAGATTATATATATTATATTACTCTATTAAAATACATTTCACAGAACTTTAAAATAAGAACATATTTTCCATCTCTTAAATTTTTCAATGGAATCAAATAAGAAAAAGATTCATATGAATGTCTCTCGGTCCTATAAATATCAGGATCCTCTGTGTATTTAATAGCATTCCCGGCATATTCTTAATTAGTTGAGTAATCTACCATCACTGAGTTTTCATTTCCATTAAAGTCTTTATCCTCTGAATAAGAGAAATCCTGACTTGCTTATTTAGAAGATCTTGAACCTGCATTTACGGCCCATTTTACTCTTTTAGGATTTAAAGGTCTGGATATAACTAATAGTGATAAAAGGCAAATAATAAATATTTTTATCATTTTTAAATAGATATTTAATTAAAATATATATTTATTTTTTATATAATAAATACATTTATACTAAATAAATATCATTTTTAATTTATTTTATGATTTTAAATTATAATTGTAATTAAATTTTTAAGTCAGACAATTTAATTTAAGTTTTGTATCAAAATAT
>Ga0209107_10001179_pt1 | contig 14530 bp, 11 predicted proteins | sample LakErihyJuly2011_2_FD_187460 | JGI IMG/M metagenome (GOLD analysis project Ga0209107, IMG submission 187460) | Freshwater microbial communities from dead zone in Lake Erie, Canada - CCB hypolimnion July 2011 (SPAdes) (version 2) | ecosystem: Environmental > Aquatic > Freshwater > Lentic >... | reverse complement strand
CCTTTACGACCTAAAATAGAAAATAAAATATGTTTGAACAGACCTTTAAAAATATAGACGACATACTACACAAGGACGCAGGTTGTGGCAGTGAACTGGATTATGTTGAGCAAACTTCTTGGGTTTTGTTCCTCAAATATTTGGACGATTTAGAAAAGGACAAAGCCACAGCAGCCGAACTAAGCGGCAAGACTTACACCAATATAATTTCAAAAGAATTTCAGTGGACAGTTTGGGCAACGCCAAAAGACAAAGACGGCAAACTTGACCACCACAAAGCGTTGACAGGTGACGACCTAAAAGATTTTGTTGACCTTAAACTATTTCCATACCTCAAAAAATTTAAAGCAGATGCCGAAAGTGCGGACACCATTGAATATAAAATAGGTGAGATTTTTAGCGAACTAAAAAACCGCATACAAAGCGGTTACAATTTGCGTGAGGTAATAAACCGCATTGACGAATTGCGTTTTAGGACACACGCTGAAAAGCACGAAATGAGCCACTTGTATGAGGACAAGATTAAAAATATGGGTAACGCAGGGCGTAACGGTGGAGAATATTATACGCCACGACCATTGATTAAAACCATTGTAAAAATTGTTGCACCCGAAATTGGAAATAAAATTTATGATGGTGCAGTAGGTTCAGCAGGTTTCTTGGTGGAAGCGTTTGAATATCTAAAGCATAGTAAAAAACTGACAACTGCCGATGTAATAACATTACAGAAAAAAACCTTTTACGGTAAAGAGAAAAAATCATTGGCTTATATTATTGGCACAATGAATATGATTTTGCACGGAGTAGAAGCGCCAAACATTGTGCATACCAACACACTTGCTGAAAACATTGCCGACATACAGGAAAAAGACCGTTATGATATTGTGTTGGCTAACCCGCCATTTGGTGGAAAAGAAAGAGCCGAAGTGCAGCAAAACTTTCCAATTAAAACTGGCGAAACCGCCAGTTTGTTTTTGCAGCACTTTATTAAAATTATGAAAGCAGGTGGCAAAGCAGGTGTAGTAATTAAAAACACTTTTTTGAGTAATACCGACAATGCTTCTGTTAGTTTGCGAAAACTATTATTAGAAAATTGCAACCTGCATACCGTGTTGGATTTGCCGGGCGGCACTTTTACAGGTGCAGGTGTAAAAACGGTGGTGTTGTTTTTTGAAAAAGGAAGTGCCACTAAAAAGGTTTGGTTTTACCAACTGAATTTGGATAGAAACCTTGGCAAGACCAATGCCTTGAACGAAAAAGATTTGAATGACTTTATTGAACTGCAAAAAACCAAAGCCGAAAGCGAAAACTCTTGGAGCATTGCAGTAAAAGACATTGACCAAAAAACTTTTGACCTCTCTGCCAAAAATCCAAACAAAAAAGAAGAAGCCGCTTTACGCCAACCGCAAGAAATTTTAGAAGAAATGAAAGCATTGGACGAAGAAAGTGCTGATATTTTAAACTCAATTTTGGAACTGATATGAAACAAGGTTGGGAAATAAAACAGTTGGGAGATGTTTGTGAATTATATCAACCTAAAACTATTTCAACAAAAGAAATGGTTGATGATGGCGATTATCCTGTATTTGGGGCAAATGGAATTATTGGCAAATACGATAAATACAATCACGAAGAACCACAACTACTAATAACTTGTAGAGGTGCGACTTGTGGCTCAATCAATATTTCAGAGCCAAAATCTTGGATAAATGGAAATGCAATGGTTGTTAGACCAAAAGATAATTCATTGAACCTAAAATTTACTGAATATTTATTTCTTGGTGGAATAGATATTTCAAAAACCATAACTGGTGCAGCACAACCTCAAATTACAAGGCAGACACTTTCACCAGTTTTAATTTCTTATCCAAAATCTCTTCCCGAGCAACAACGCATCGCAGCCATATTAGATGAAGCCTTTGCCGCCATAGCCAAGGCAAAAGCCAATGCCGAACAAAACCTCAAAAACGCCAAAGAACTTTTTGAAAGTTATTTGCAAGGCGTGTTTGAGAATAAAGGGGAAGGTTGGGCAGAGAACTGTTTGGAAGAGTTGGCAGATGAAAAATGCACATTGTCTTACGGCATTGTTCAACCAGGAGAAGAATACGCAGATGGCTTGCCAGTCATTCGTCCTACTGATTTAACAAGTAGATATATAAGTTTAAATGGACTAAAAAGAATTGACCCGAAATTAGCCGATGGTTACAAAAGGACTAAATTAATTGGTGATGAGTTATTGTTATGTGTTCGGGGAACAACGGGAGTAGTTTCAATTGCAACCGAAGAATTGAAAGATGCAAATGTTACAAGAGGCATTGTTCCAATTCGCTTTAATTCAAAAATCATTAACCAAGAGTTTGGGTATTATTTGCTCATTTCAAATTACATTCAGAAACAAATCAAAGCCAAAACTTATGGTGCAGCATTAATGCAAATCAATATTGGCGATTTAAGAAAGATAAATACACCCTATCCAAATCTGAAAGAACAAAATTTGATAGTTCAAAAACTCGACTTATTAAGAATTGAAACGAAGAAACTTGAAGCTATTTACCAAACCAAAACAAATGATTTAGAAGAACTCAAAAAATCTGTTTTGCAAAAAGCATTTAGCGGAGAATTAAAAACAAATGTAGTAGCAGTATGAGTGAAGAAAAAATAAATAAAAGCTTCAGACATTCGGCAGCATTTGGCAAACGCATAGAATATTATGTTATTGGTTTGATGCTAAAAGAAGGTTTGGATGTTTTTTTACCAATGGTGGATGATGATGCCATTGATGCAGTGATTAAAAAGCCTGATGGTTCTTTTGTAGAAATTCAAATAAAAGCACGTTCAAAACACGTATTATTTGGCGATGGTGCTTTATTTGCAGCAATCAATCACGACTACCGAAAAAACTATTGGTTCGTATTTTATTCGGAACGAATAGACAAAATTTGGATATTATCTTCAAAAGAGTTTATCAAAGAAGCAGTTCAAAATAAAACAGGTAAAAACGCAGGTAAACGTTCTATTTGGTTTAATGGTAAAAATACTAAAGCCCAAACAGAACACGTAAAACCTCAATTTGAAAAATATGTTGCAACGAATTTTAATCGAATTTTGAAAGATAATCCAGATAAAACAAGCAAATAGAATGAGACTTTTTAAAATATTTTTAGCATCACCAGGCGACACGGACGCTGAAAGACTTGCAGCAGAAGAAGTAGTGGATGAAATAAACAAATCAATTGGTTCAAGGGATAATTTTAGACTTGAATTACTAAAATGGGAAAACGATACTTATCCTTCTGTAGGCGAAGATGGACAAGATGTAATTAACAAGCAGATTGGCAGCGACTATCAAATTTTCGTTGGAATTATGTGGAAGAAATTTGGTTCACCAACCAAACGAGCAGGTTCAGGCACAGAAGAAGAATTCCAGCTTGCTTATGATAGATACACAAATAAAAAAGACATTCAAATAATGTTCTACTTTAATTCTGCTCCAATCCCACAAGATGCAGATTTAATGCAAGCACAAAAAGTAAAAGACTTTAAAAAGAAAATTGAAGAATTAGGAGCATATCATAAACCGTTTGATGCCGCAAAAGACTTTGAAAAAAAGTTAAGAATGGATTTGACGCGGTATGTAAAAGACATCTTAATTGAATCTAACAAAGTGATTGAATCAACTGTTGTTTCAACAAAGCGTCAAGTAATCCCTGAAATTAAGGAAAGCTTTAAAGTTTTTTTAAATGACCTTGAAGCAAACTTTGCTCATAGCAAAGTTGATAATTTACATCTTGATGATGTTTATATAGCACCTGACTTGAGAGACTTGAACAATGGAAAAAAAACTAACACTGTAAAGGTCGATAATCTTGATACATTAACTGATGCCATTGATGTTGAAGGAACTAAATTTGCCTTTTTAGGCAATGATTCATCAGGTAAATCTGCTAACTGCAAGTATCTTTTTAAAAAGTATTTTGAACTCGGACTTTATCCAGTTTTAATTAGTGGTTCTGATGTCGGTTCAAACATTCGCCCTGAAACTTTACAAAATCTAATTGAGCAGAAAATTTCAGAGCAATACGAAATTCCATTTAAACATTCGGAAATTGACGATTCAAGAGTAATCGTAATAATTGATGACTTTCACAAAGCAACCAAAGGCAAAAATAGATATTGGCCTGCTTTGATGAAAAATTTAGAAGACCTTTATCATCATATCATTGTAACTGGTAATTCTTTAATGCCAATTGAAAACCTAAATAAGCAAGATGCCTTAAAGAACTTTAAACTTTATTCAATTTTAGAATTTGGTCCAAAATTCAGATATGATTTAGTAAACAAATGGAATACGATTGGAATTGAAACAAGGTTTATAGAACACAACGAAATTCTAAGAAAAAATGATGCTTACATTTCACACATCAAGGCAATAATCGGCAAAAATTACATTCCCGCTTATCCTTTCTATTTACTTTCAATACTTCAAGCCCTTGAAAGCGGAAATGTTCAAAATCCGAATTATTCAATTCACGGCTTTTACTACGAAGTATTAATAAATGAATGCTTTAGCAAAGCGATAAAGGATAAAAAAGAAATCAGCCTTTACTACAACTACCTGACGCAATTTTGTTTCTTTCTGTTTGAACAAAAAGTTAAAGATGTTTCGCTAGAAGAATTTGACTCTTTCCATAAAATGTATTGCGAAAAGCACGATTTATCATATAGAAAGGAAACAATTCTTGAAACATTTGATTCTGCCAAACTCCTATACGTAAACAATCGAGTTTACGTCAAAGAGAAATATGTTTATTACTTTTTTGTAGCTAAGTATATAGCCAATGAAATAGCTAATAAGGAAGAAATAAAGGAAATAGTTACTAAAATGTGCTATCGTTTATTCCGCGATGAATACGCCAGTATCATAATGTTTGTTACCCACCTTTCAAAAGACAACTTCATAATTAGCGAACTTGTCAAAATAGCTAATTCTTTATTTCCAGAAGCGAATGTTGCACAACTGCAAGATGATATAAAAGAAATAAATGAACTTGTTGAAAGCATTCCCGAACAAGTCTTAGAAATTGTAAACGTAGATGACCAACGAAACGATGAACTTCAGGAAGAAGAAGAATTAGAAAAACTTGAAAAGGAACTTGAAGAGGAAAAAACAAATTATGACAACTTCTCCTTAGATGATGATATTTCAACTATTGACTTTTTCGCAAGCATTACTAGAGCATTAAAAACTATTGATATTTTAGGTCAAGTTGCCAAAAAACATTGGGGTGAATTAGATGGTGAACAAAAATTAAGTTTAGTTACAACAACTTACAATGTTGGCTTAAAAACACTTGATTTCTATTTACAACTTCTTCAAAGAAATTCCAAAGACATTGTAGAACACATAAGCCAGTTAATCAAAGAGAAGCATTTTAAAGATAAACACAGTTTAGAAAAAGGAATTGAAGAAGCATCTAAGAATTTTGTTTTTAGACTTTGTTTTATGACTTCCTTCGGAATAACCAAAAGAGTTTCAAATGCAATTGGTTACGATAAATTGAAAAATACATTTGACAAGGCATTAGCAGCACAACCATATAATTCAGTAAAACTAATTGACTTAGCAATAAAATTGGGCTATTCAAGCATTGCAACTCAAATTGAATTGATAGAAGATTACAAGGACGATATGGAGAAAAATAAACTAAGCACAGTGGTTCTTCAAAATCTTGTAATTGATTATATGTATATGTTCGACACTGACTATAAAACAAGAAGTAGAATTTGCAATAAATTAGGTATAAGTGTTCAGGAGCAAATTAAAATAGACCAAACTTCTACCGTAAAGAAAAAAGATTAAAATGAACGAAGCAGAAACAAGAGCAGAACTCATAGACCCGAAGTTAAAAGCTTGCGGTTGGGGCGTTGTAGATGGCTCTAAAATCCTTCGTGAATACAACATTACCGCAGGTAAAATACAAACAGGTGGCGTAAGAGCAAAAAAACTCACTGCCGATTATGTGTTGGTTTACAAAGGAATTAAACTGGCAATAGTAGAAGCCAAAAGTGATGATTTAGGCGTTGGCGAAGGTGTGGCACAAGCCAAACAATACGCAGAGAAACTAAAATTAGAAACCACTTACAGCACCAACGGAAAAGAAATTTATAGCATCTGTATGAAAACAGGTGTAGAAGGTTTGGTTACCGATTATCTAACACCCGAACAACTTTGGAATAAAACCTTTGCCGTTCAAAACGAGTGGAGAGAAAAATTTTCTGCCATTCCGTTTGAAGATATTGGAGGAACAAAAGGAGCAAGATATTATCAGGAAATTGCAGTAAACAATACTTTAGAAGCTATTGCTAATAATCAAGAACGCATTTTATTAACCCTTGCCACAGGCACAGGTAAAACATTTATCGCTTTTCAAATTGCTTGGAAATTATTTCAAACACGTTGGAATTTAAAACGTGACGGAAGCCGCAGACCACGAATTTTATTTTTAGCGGACAGAAACATTTTAGCCAACCAAGCCTTCAATGCTTTTTCAGCATTTCCTGAAGATGCTTTGGTTAGAATTAGCCCGAAAGAAATTAGCAAAAAAGGAAATGTGCCAACAAACGGCAGCATCTTCTTTACCATCTTTCAAACCTTTATGACCAATGCTAAAGTGGTAAAGAAAATAGAACCAATCGAACCAGTTTCTTTAGCGGCTGAACCTATTGTTGAATTTGGAACGGAACAATACAATTTTGGTCAATACCCAAAAGACTATTTTGATTTTATCATAATTGACGAGTGCCACCGAGGCGGAGCAAATGATGAAGGAAACTGGCGAGGAATTTTAGAATATTTTTCGCCAGCAGTTCAGTTGGGTTTAACAGCGACACCAAAACGCAAAGACAATGTTGATACTTACAAATATTTTGGCGAACCTGTTTATGTCTATTCGCTGAAAGAAGGTATCAACGATGGTTTCCTTACGCCATTCAAAGTAAAACGCATCAAAACAACGCTTGACGATTACATTTATACAAGCGATGACCAAATAATTGAAGGTGAAATTGAAGAAGGCAAACTTTACACCGAACCCGACTTCAATAAAATAATTGAGATAAAGGCAAGAGAGGCAAAACGTGTTCAGATTTATATGGACGATGCCAACCAAAAAGAAAAGGCAATTATTTTTAGTGCTACGCAAGACCACGCTGCCGCAGTTCGTGATTTGGTAAACCAATACAAGAAAAGCACCGACCCGAATTATTGTGTTCGTGTAACAGCAAACGATGGAGAAATAGGTGAACAGTTTTTAAGAGAGTTTCAGGACAACGAAAAAACAATCCCGACCATTTTAACTACTTCGCAAAAACTTTCAACAGGAGTTGATGCAAGGAATATTCGCAACATTGTTTTGATGCGACCAGTAAACTCAATGATAGAGTTTAAGCAAATTGTAGGACGAGGCACACGTTTGTTTGATGGCAAAGACTTCTTTACAATTTATGATTTTGTAGATGCTTACCACCACTTTGCCGACCCTGAATGGGACGGAGACGCTTTGCCTTGTGAGGTTTGCGGACAATTGGTTTGTGAGTGTCAAACTGGACCAAAACCACCGGCACAACCTTGTAAAGTTTGCGGACAAACACCTTGCATTTGCGAAAAGAAACCGAAAGAGCCTTGCGAAATTTGTGGTGAAATGAATTGCAATTGTAACAAGCGACAAAAAATAAAAGTGAAGTTGAAAGACGGAAAGGAACGTGAAATACAATCAATGATTTCAACTTCATTTTGGAGTGCAGACGGTAAACCAATTTCAGCAGAAGAATTTTTGAATAATCTGTTTGGCGAATTGCCAAACCTTTTTAAAAGTGAAGATGAATTGCGAACACTTTGGAGCAATCCACTTACCAGACGAACACTATTAGAAAAATTAGATGCAGCAGGTTTTGGCAAAGATGAATTGACAACTTTACAAAAACTCATTGACGCTGAAAAAAGCGACTTGTTTGATGTGTTGGAATATGTGTTTAACAGCGACATAAAACCAATGACAAGAGAAGCAAGAGTAGCAGCAGCACAAGCGACAATTTTTGCATTGCTTGACAACAAACAAAGAGAGTTTATTGAATTTGTGTTGAGCAAATACGTTGAGACAGGCGTAGAAGAACTTGACCAAGAGAAACTACCAATCTTGCTGACAAACAAATATCAATCGTTAGAAGATGCCAAAGACATTTTAGGTGACGTTGCAAACATCAGCAGACTGTTTATAGAATTTCAACAGCATTTGTATAAACAGAAAGTAGCGTAATGACGGGACACAGCGGACATATAGCCAACGCATTTGCAAGCACATTTTATTTTTTGCCGACACACAAATCAACGCTAAAAAAATAAAAAGAGCTTGCAAGCCAACTCACGGGGGACAGTGCAAACTTGACACGACAGACCTTCGACCAGAGAATACCACTACCCATAACAGCACCTACCCAAAAGGCGGGGTTTCGTGTTCCAAAGACAGTTTTGTGTTTAATCAAACATTAGTTTTTCAAATCAAGTTTTGTGGTAAAAGTCCCGCCCTTCGGGTAGCTGCAAAACGTTGTATGAAACCATTGAGCTACACGAAGCGTAAATAAAACGCTGAAAGTGAGATGGAAAATAGAAATAACGTTCTGTATAACCTTGAAGCGGAATTTAAACTGTCGAGGAATTGTTTAATTGATAACATAAAAAAAGATGAAAAAAATATTTTTCGTAATGGCAATTACTTTGTTATGCTCAACTTCAAGTTTTGCAGAATGTCGTTCGCTAAGTCTTGGATTTGTTACTATCATTTCAGGAACTACCTTTCAAGATAATTGGGAGTGGGTTGACAATGGTACAACTTTTGTACTCGTTAATAATCCAATTGAAGTACCTTGTAGTGCTGGAAACAGATGGCAATGGTTTTGGGAGTAATTAACTTATTGGGGCATTAATGCCCCAATATTAAATTTTTAAAAAAATGAAAAAAATAATTTTTATATTAACAATATTAATATCTAAACAAATCTATTGTCAAAAGGTAAAAATTCAGGTATTAAATCAAAAAAATAATCCTATTGAAAACGTTCAAATTTATGCTGACTCAACACTAATTGAAAAAACAGATAAAGAGGGATATTTTAATATAAATTTAAAAAAAATAAATAAGATATCTTTAGTTAAAGAAGATTATTATGACACAATAATAAATTTAAAAGATATAAATAAAAATATTTATTTAAAAAAAATTAATGCAATAGTTTTAGACGAGGTTATAGTTACTAATCTAAATGCTAATACTGTTTTAGACAGTATTTTAAACAATATGAAATTAAAAAATGTATTGATTACTCAAAATTTACATTTTTTTAATTGCTTTACGACTGGAAGCGATACGCTAACATTTATTAATAAGCGACTAATTCATAAGAATAGAGATGGTTATTATTGTGAAAATGATAAAAATATAGTTAATAATTTCAATGTAACAAATGGAAATAATGCAGTATATTTTATAAATAACAGAGAAATTAGTTTTAATCAAGATTACCGTCATGTCAATCCACCATCAATTAGCTATGAATACCAAATAGTTATTAAGTATCGTAAAGGATTTGATTATTCAATAACAAAAGCAGATGGTTTTTATAAAATAAAATTTGAAAATAAAAAAAACAATAAAGAATATCCATATAGTGGCTACATTATAGTTGACTATGATGACTTTGGTCTTTATGAATTTAGTTGTAAATCTACCATTGATGATAAAAATAAAAGAAATATTATATTTAGGGACAAAATAATTAATTTTAAAATCCTTTTTGAAGAAAGTTTTATTAAATATACTAAAAATGAAAATGGCAAATATGAATTAGTCACCTATAGCTTCGACAGCCAATTGCAAATACTTGATGGCACATTTAAAGGTAATATCTTTAAAAATATATGCAGAAAAGAGCCTACAATTCCATTTGATGCTTCTACAACGAAAAAATTTGATTTATTAACTTATAAAATTCTAAAATGAAAAAATACCTAAAAATCGCATTAGTTCTATTTCTAATTATAATTTCCTATTTTTTCTATTCAAGATTTAAGTCAATTTCTGAAATTCCTTCATTTGAATATAATACTTTAGATAATGAAATCTATTCTAATAAATCTATTGAAAAATCAAATAAAAGAACAGTTTTTGTTTACTTTTCTTGCAAATGTGATGATTGTAAAGAACTAATTAATGATATTGAAAATTACAAAAAAATACTTCACAATAACAAAATAATATTAATAACAACAGAGAAAAATAAAGATGTAATTGAAAATTTTGTTAATTATGAAAAAATAAAACAATTAAATATTCCTTTATTAATTGACGGAAAAAATAATTTCCCTTCTGATTTTTCATTAGGAATTTCAATAGATTTACCAAAAATAATAGTTTTTGATGAAAATGGAATTTTAATTAATGATATTAAATCACTAGATAACCCAAAACTATTAGATTATAAATAAAATGGCATCATACAACAGCAGTTTGCAAAAATGGCGGGTTTTGGGCTTAATTTAAAGTTGGTTTTGTACTTGTAAAGTCAGTGTTTAACCGAAAGTTTAGGCTTCCTTAATCCGCCACTTCTGCAAGCTGCGAAACGTTGGCAGAAAATTTATGATCAAAGTTGTCCGAAAAAACACTTGAAAAACTTTGATTTATTCAAGAAAAAGTACGAAACGGTTATTCACATAACACGGAAATAAAACTAAAGTATGCTAACGGAGCGGAACAAAACTAACCTTTAAATTGTTCCTAAAGTTTTCGCTCTTAATGGCAAGAAATTGCAAAAGGAATAAAATCAAAATTATGAAATATACATTATTCAAAAGAACAGGACTACTTTTAACTTTAGGATTGTTACTTAACAGTTGCCAAAACGAGGATTATAATTCTCTAAATCAATCTTCAAACACTGTTTCAGAAAAACCAGAAATTTCGTTTGAATCAATAAATTTCAATGAAAACGGTAAGTTAAAATTGAAATTTGCAGAAGCTTTTTCGAATGCATTAATTGCAAACAAAGATTTAAGAAGATTAGTGAAAGAAGAAGCACTAAAACAATTTGACAAAGATTATGACGTGCTTTACGCACTGGTCAAAAACCAAAGTTTAACACCTACTGAATATTTAAAAACTAGTAGCAATAAAACCTCCAAAAATCTTTTACAAAAATCAGCTAACGCTCTGACTTTGAGAGAAGCTCTCTTGCCTTTTTTTAGTAGTGAAGCTGAATTATTAGAAATCGAGCAAAAGCTACCATTGTTAACTATTTTTGTGCCGGAGTTACCATTAGGATATTTTTCAGCAGAAACTTGGGATATAAATGATGAAACACAAATTCCTGATGTTGCATTACGGCTGACAAATACTAACGATATACCAATTATTGGTAAAGATGGTAACAAATACGTTATAGAAGCTGAACTAACACCAGGTTTCCCAATTGTAGTTATTAAGGAAAATGAGAGAGTAAGAATAAATAGATCAAGCTCGAATAAAAACTCAAAAACAGCTCGACTTGCTGTTGTAGAATTTATAGACGATAATTTTGATCCATATGCTTCTGGTAATAATACTGTAATTACAACAACAAATACTATTGACCAAGTTTTGATCGATTCTTACAATGTTTGGGTGAACTATGCATCTGGCGGTTGGCAAAGAGATTATATTTATTATGGGTTAACACCAAATAAACAATCAGGAGCCATTAATGGAGGTAAATATAGAGAACATATAACTTCCTTTAAATTATCTGGAAACGATCCAGTAGTAGCTTTTAACGGCATTGCAAATATAGAAGATCCAAAACAAGTTACTGATTACAGACTCAATAGTTCTTCAGGATGGACAGATGGAAATTTTGAATTTTTAATTTATTGCTACTATGGAGCAAAAGCATCTAATTTAGGCGCATCGGACACAAAAGGATTCTCAGCAAAACCGTCTGATTTATTTGAATTAAAATATGAGGCATATAGTAGATTCAACTGGCCTTTCAAAAAAACTTACATTCGAACATCTATAATTAGTTCAAAAACTATAAATTTCTTAAATAATAATTTTGGTACATTATTACAATTTCAAACTTGGGATTTAAATAGATTTGCAAATGAATGGAAATTTTCTTTTGAAGAAGTGGACGATCCATTAGAAATTACTAATCAGCAAGTTATTAGTCAAAAATTCAATACGAATCTTAATTTAGATACAACATTGGGTGAAATAGTTAAAGTAGGTCTGAAATTTGGTATTTCTTTTGAAGAGTCAAAATCAAACACTTATACCGTTAAAAAAACTACAAAAAGTAATAACTTATTTGATGTAGTAGTCCCTTTTTACGATAATGTTGTAAACAAAAATCAAAACACAGGACAAATAATACCAAGATCATATAATACTGGTAAAGTAGAATTTGAACTAAGACCAATACAAGTTCAATGGTAATTATAATAAATAAAATCTCTCAAAGTAAATACTTTGAGAGATTCTTAATAAAAACAACTTCGTTGCTTTTATTATTATTTATATTCTCTTGCGATAAAGACGAAATTAAAACAGAGGTAATTGAAAAAATACTTGACATTACAATTGATAATGAGAATATAAAAGTAACTAATAGTTCAATAAATTCTAATGAAAGTTGTAATAGTCTATTCGCTAGTTGTAGGTATCAAAACTCTAAAGACTCGGGTTTTAGAATCGAATTTAGATTAAATAAAAATGGTGCATTAAGAAATATTACACTTTTTGACTACCGAAATAGTAATTCTCAATATGAATCAGCCGATTTTAATCCAACAGGTTTAATGGATATATCAAACTTTAGTTATGATGAAACAAAAAAATATCTTCATTTTGATTTTAAAGGAGAGCTGTTAGAACAAGCTTATAGTGATGAATTAGATGTTGACAAAAAGAGAAAACATATAGAAGGTTCAATAACCATTAAAGAAGTTAGAAACACAGAATGTAATAGTTTTATTCCTAATCTAGATTTTGAAACAACTAATTTAAGGTTTTTGAACAATAACAATTTCGGGAATTACGATTCGGGATTAAAAACAAATCCTTATCAATTTTATTTTTATTCAGATAACGGTTATCGAACCATTTTTAAATCAAAAGTAGATTTATGGCATTTAGAAAAGGGCACTTACAACTTTGACCAAAACAACATCGAAAACAGAATTGATTTTGAGCAATATATTGGTATTTTTAGAGCAACACAATTATTATGGATTAGAGATATTGACTGGAAAAAATACCAAACATCTGGCAGTTATACCATATTAGGACATCAAATTATAAATGGACAGAAACTCACCAATGGAGAATTTAATCTTCAAATTTTTGATAATGGAGTATCAAAACACAATATAACAAATGCAAAGTTTGAAGTTGTTGGGTTTTAAATATGTACCAAAAGACAAAAAATCTTCTGCCAACAGCCGTTTTGATATAGTGGGGTTTCGGTCATAAACTGAAACTCCATTTTGTATTTTAAAATTCAGTCATCATCTGAAAGTTTGGGCTTATTTTATCCCCACCATCTCAAAGCGGCGGGACGTTGGCAGATATTTTTCAAAAACCGAGTGGAATTAAATAAATAAAATTAAAAATACCTAAAAATGAAATTAAAATTACTATTGTTCTTTACTTTTTGCATATCTAATGCCCAAATGAAGCCTGTTTCAATCACATTTAGAAATGGTGAAATTTTAAAAGGTATAGGCAAAACGAAAGCATACACTTTTAAATACAAGATTGACGAAAATGCAAAAGCACAGGAATTTGAATTTTCAACGATTAAATCTGTCGAAGTCGAAATTTCTTATGGTGAAAAAATAACTTATAAATTTTTTCAAGTAAAAGATTCTGAAAATTTTATTGCGGTAAAGGAATTAGTTTCAGGAAGTAAAGCAGAATTATACACAACTTCATTCTCATTTAATACAGGTGGGATGGGAATAAGCGGAACGGGAATGGGCGGAATGGGGATGGGAACTCAAACCGTAACTAATTATTACATTAAGAAACCAAATGAAGACAAACTCACTGAAATGGGAGCATATAGTCCATTAACAAACGATTTAAAAGCTCGAGTAAAAACATATTTTTCTGATTGTAAAAGTTTAATTGAAAAATTAGAAAATAGAGAATTTAAAGTTAGAGAAGGACTTGAAGATATTGTAACTTTTTATAATAAAAATTGTGAGTAAAAATAAAACATCTGCCAACAGCAGTTACACAAGATGCAAGGATTTAGTGGAATTGCCGTTTCGCATTGAACTTTTTACTTTATTAGAAAATATGCAGTCACGAAGCCTTGCACCTCGTGTAGCTGCGGAACGTTATGCCTCAGTTTAGAGAATCGAAAAAACGAAATAAAAATGGATAAAAAATTTTTAAAAGAACTATTTAATAATCTTGAACAATCACAAGAAAAAAAA
>Ga0209107_10001175_pt1 | contig 14559 bp, 13 predicted proteins | sample LakErihyJuly2011_2_FD_187460 | JGI IMG/M metagenome (GOLD analysis project Ga0209107, IMG submission 187460) | Freshwater microbial communities from dead zone in Lake Erie, Canada - CCB hypolimnion July 2011 (SPAdes) (version 2) | ecosystem: Environmental > Aquatic > Freshwater > Lentic >... | reverse complement strand
CGGCAAGGCCAGTCGCCAGCATGCCCAGCGTCTCGCCGATGTTTTCCCTGGTGCTGCGCAAGTGGATCTCTACGGCTCCACCGAGGCAGGTTATATTTTTGTAGGCGAGGCATTTAAGGATGATTCTCACGTGATTGATGACAACGTTTTTGTAGAAATTGCGCCATTTCTGAATCAGCCCGACGTATTTCAAATTTATGTGACCACACGCGATCGCGAGGCGATGCCGCTACTGCGTTACCACACGGGAGATATCGTCCGTCGCACGCCAACGGGCTATCGCTTACTCGGGCGCGAGGCAGGGCTTTATTTACGTCCTGATGGAACGCTGGTGTCCCCCACGGAAATTGATGAGGCCCTGCCAGCTGGTTTTTCCTGTTGGCACTACAGTCTCGTGCAAACGTCCGAGAACCGGTGGGATTTCCATTATGTGGCCGACGAGATTGCTCCAATGTCGCTAGAGTCAGCCGTGGCGGCTGTACTTGGGGCAGGGGCGCGCGTAGTGGCTTTTAGGCGCCGCTTCATCGCCCCAGCCGCCAGTGGGAAGTTTGCCCTCCTAAAGCCCCTCGCTAAGTAGGCCGATTATTGTCGGCATGGATTCAAGATGTAGGTGCTGCTTCTGAGGCTGTGTAGCGCTTCTAATACAAGTCGTTCCACCTTAGCGGGGCTGAGCCTTACCTTTACATCGCTAGGGGCGCGGGCAAAATTGTGTCTATGCCATACTGCGGTTAACGACCGTCTTTTGGTGTATTTCGACACACTGAACCTGCCCCCCCCCTACGCGATGAGCCTTATCGGTAATTTCTTCACTTCGTCCATCGGGCGAAAACTCCTTATGGCCGTCTCCGGCCTGATCCTAGTGGGATTCGTGTTCGGCCATTTGGTCGGCAATCTCCAGATTTTTGGAGAGCCCGATCGGATTAATGGCTACGCTCACTTCCTCCAGTCCTTAGGGCCGCTGCTTTGGGTGGTGCGCCTTGGGCTCTTGGCTACAGCTGCAGTTCATATTTGGGCGGCGGTCGTACTCACGCTCGAAAATAAAAAGGCCCGAGGTGCTCAAGACTATGGGGTCAAAGGTTATATACGCGCCACCGTCGCTTCGCGCTACATGCGCCTGACCGGCCTCGTGGTGTTGGCCTTTATTGTTTACCATATCGCACACTTTACCCTCGGTGCAGTCGATAGCGCCAACTATAAGTCGCAACTCCCCGCATACACGCTGACCGAAGACGTCCGCGAGTTCGGTTTCCCCTTGGCCGCCAAAGGCACCGAAGTCCACGACGTTTATAGCATGATGTTCCTGAGCTTCAGCAACCCGCTTATCTCCGGATTCTACATTTTGGCGACTGGATTGCTCTCGTTCCACTTGTTGCACGGGTTTGAATCGATGTTTCAAACCTTTGGTCTGCGTAACCATCGCTGGAGCTGCTGCCTACGCCGGTTTACCACCTTGCTCTGTTTTGCTTATTTTGTCGGTAACCTGGCTATTCCTGGAGCTATTTGGCTCGGTCTCAATGCACCCCACGCCGGCACCCACGCCGCCTCTGCTAGCGCGACCCCTCACTGCATCAGCTGCGCCGCCAAGTAATCACTAACGCATTTCGCTCTACCCGCCATGGCCCAACTCAATTCCAAGATCCCTTCCGGCCCTCTCGCCGACAAGTGGCGCAAGCACAAGACCGAGATCAAGCTCGTCAATCCCGCAAATAAGCGTAAGTACAAAATCATTGTCGTCGGCGCTGGCCTCGCCGGTTCCTCCGCCTCCGCCACACTTGCGGAGCTTGGCTATCAGGTGGAAACCTTCGTTTTCCACGACAGCCCCCGCCGCGCGCACTCAATCGCCGCTCAAGGTGGCGTCAACGCCGCCAAGAACTATCAGAATGACGGCGACAGCGTTCACCGCCTGTTTTATGACACCATCAAGGGCGGCGATTACCGCGCTCGTGAATCCAACGTTCATCGTCTCGCCGAGGTGTCGGTTAACATTATCGACCATTGCGTCGCTCAGGGCGTGCCCTTTGCCCGTGAATATGGTGGTCTCTTGGCCAACCGATCCTTTGGTGGTGCTCAAGTTTCCCGCACCTTTTACGCTCGTGGCCAGACCGGCCAACAGCTCCTCCTCGGTGCCTATTCCGCCCTCTCCAAGATGGTTGGCCAAGGAGCGGTTAAACTCCACGTCAACTCCGAGATGCTCGATCTCGTGGTCGTCGACGGCCAAGCCAAAGGCATAATTGTCCGCAACTTGGTAACCGGTGAAATCTCCCGTCACTCAGCCGACGCCGTTATTCTAGGCACCGGTGGTTATGGTAACGTGTTTAACCTCTCCACCTACGCTCGCGGCTCCAATGTGACTGCCTCCTGGCGCGCCTACAAACGCGGCGCTTGCTTCGCCAACCCCTGCTACACGCAGATCCACCCGACCTGCATTCCCGTTTCCGGCGAATACCAGTCCAAGCTTACCCTCATGTCCGAGTCGCTCCGCAATGACGGCCGCATCTGGGTGCCGAAGAAGGCTGAAGACGCCAAAAAAGCTCCCGCCGACATCCCCGAGGATGACCGCGATTACTTCTTGGAGCGCATCTATCCGAGCTTCGGTAACCTAGCGCCGCGTGACGTTTCGTCCCGTGCCGCCAAACGCATGTGCGACGAAGGTCGCGGCGTGGGCGCAACCGGCCTCGGCGTCTATTTGGATTTCGCTGAAGCGATTCAGCGTTATGGCAAACAGGCCGCCGGACGTGCCAACCTCAGCAATCCTTCCGCCGTGAAGATTTTGGAGTTGGGCGAGGCCGCCGTTAAAGAACGCTACGGTAATCTCTTCGATATCTACCACGAGATCACTAACGAGAGCGCCTACAAGCAGCCCATGCGCATTTACCCCGCGGTGCACTACACGATGGGCGGCCTTTGGGTTGACTATAACCTTATGTCCAACCTACCCGGCCTGTTCGTTCTCGGTGAGGCCAACTTCTCTGACCACGGTGCGAATCGCCTCGGTGCCTCCGCGCTCATGCAGGGTCTGGCCGACGGTTATTTTGTCGTACCTTACACCATTGGTGACTACCTCGCGGGCATCAAACCGGGTTCCTGCCCTTCGGCCGACGCGCCCGAGTTCAAGGCTGCCGAGACTCACATTCGTGACTTCACCCAACGACTGCTTAATGCCAATGGGACCGAGCCGGTTAACTTCTACCACAAGAAGCTCGGTAAGCTCATGTGGGACTATTGCGGTATGTCGCGCTCCAAGGAAGGCCTTGAAAAAGCGCTCGTTGAAATCGCCAAGTTGCGCGCGGATTTCTGGGCCAACGTGAACGTCCCCGGCTCCGGTGACACGCTTAACCAATCCCTCGAACGCGCCGGCCGTTTGGCGGACTTCATCGAGTTGGGCGAACTCATGTGCCGTGATGCTCTCACCCGCGAAGAGAGCTGCGGTGGTCATTTCCGTGAGGAGTACCAATACCCCGATGGAGAGTGCAAACGCGATGACGAGAACTTCGGCCATGTCGCCGCCTGGGAATTCCAAGGCGAAGGCAATACCCCGCTGCGTAACGTTGAGCCGCTCAACTACGAGTTCACCAAGATGAGCGTGCGTTCCTACAAGTAAGCCGCGCCCCAACCTACCGCCAACCCACCAACATCCATTCCCATGGTTGCACATCAAGTTTCCGAGAAAAACATCTCCGTCACGATCCGCGTCTGGCGCCAAGCCGGTCCCGCCGCGCCCGGCAAGTTCGTAGATTATCCGGCTAAGAACCTTAATCCTAACATGTCCTTTTTGGAGATGCTCGACGTTATCAATGACGACCTCGAGCGCCAAGGACAGGTCCCGATTGCCTTCGCCCACGATTGCCGCGAAGGCATTTGCGGCACGTGCTCGCTGGTCATCAATGGCAAGCCCCACGGCCCCAACAGAGCCATCGCAAGTTGCCAGACCTACATGCGTTCCTTTGCCGACGGCGAGACGATCATCGTCGAGCCTTACCGCGCCGCGCCGTTCCCGATTGTTAAAGACCTAATCACCAACCGCTCGGCCTTCGATAAGATTCAGCAAGCCGGTGGTTTCATCAGCGTTCGTACAGGGTCTCCCTGCGACGCCAACGCCATTCCGATTCCCAAAGAAGACGCCGACTTGGCAATGGATGCCGCACAATGCATCGGTTGCGGCGCCTGCGTTGCTGCCTGCAAAAACGCCTCCGCCATGCTGTTCGTTTCGGCTAAGGTCTCTCAACTCGGCCTGCTTCCTCAGGGCCAGCCCGAGCGCGATTCCCGCGTACTCAACATGGTCGCCAAGATGGACGAGCTTGGGTTTGGTAACTGCACCAACCAGTACGAGTGCAGCGCCGCATGCCCGAAGACTATAAGCCACGACTTTATCGCCCGGATGAACCGCGACTACTTGAAGGCCAGCTTCCGCCAAGCCTTCCGCGCCAAGAGTGACGCTGCCTCTGGCGGCGCCTGAGTCGCGAAAGTGAAGTGCCAGTTACAAAGCTGCGTCGTAGGGACGCGGTTTTTTTGTTTCTAAATGGTGGCTGATTCGGCGAGTCGGAATGCTTGGGGTACTGCCAATGGCTGCGTGCGTTTAGGCTTTCCCAGAACGAAACGACTCCGTCGTCCCGCTACGCGTTTAAGCATCGGACACACTCCGAGTGTAGCAAGATCCCGGATCGATTTTGCTACGCGACAGGAAAGTCTAAAACAAGCCACCCGTTCGTATTACTTCTTTACGCACTGATTAGGGGTACTGTGTTGATTCCAAGGGGTTTTCGCCAGCAGCAGGCCCATGCCGCAATAATCGGTCACGCCGGCAAAAATCAGGCCAGCGCCTACACACCCGGCCAGCCACACGAACCCCGGGTGCACCAATTGGGTCAAAATCGCCCCGCTTAACACCAAGGTGCCGGCGGCGATGCGCACTTGGCGTTCAAGGCTGATGACGCGACTGGTGCCTCTTACAACGGGTAGCCCCGCGGCGATCCACGCGAGTGTTCCACCATCAATAACCACGGGATGCGTGTACCCAAATGATCGGAGTTTTTCCGCCGCTTGGGTGGCTCGTTGCCCACCACGGCAAAGGAGGTAAACCGGCTGCGTTAAAGCTGCGCCACCCACTTGGGTCAGTGCCTCGACGTTGAGGCGGTCGAGGGGAACGTTGACCGCCCTTGCCGCATGAACCTCGTTAAACTCGACCGGCGTGCGCACATCGATGATGAGCGCCTTCTCAGCGCTGGTAAGACGACTTAGTAAGTCTACTACGCTTAACGATTCGGTATTCATGCACCATACCTTAGTCGGCTTTTGACTAAAAACCAATGTCGCACCTGCTTCATTTGAAAATTAAAGTGAGGCCTTATTGAATCCTATTTTATGTCGTTAATTGTTTTTTATCAATCGCTAGTATTAAAATTAACTTAGTTCATGACTTAACCTAGGATTGTGCTTGATTTCAAACCATACTATTTCAGTTTGGTTTAAGTTCAACGCGCATGAAGCTCTCCAAAAAAGGTGAATACGCCCTTCGGGCCCTAATTGATCTCGGTATTGCTGCCGAGGTGGGGCGGCCGCTCGTGCAGGTGTCGGAGCTTGCTGAAAAGGAGCGGATACCGGTGAAGTTCCTCGAACAGATCATGCAGCTCCTCAAGGAGGAGGGTTTTGTTGAGAGTCGGCGGGGAAAGTTCGGCGGCTACCGCTTGGCAAGGCCTGCCGCCAAGATTACGGTGGGCAGTGTGGTGCGGGTGATCGACGGCCCGCTGGCCCCGATCGGCTGCGTGAGCCACTCGGCGTACGAGAAATGCAGTTGCCCTGATGAGGTGCACTGCGGCTTGCGAATGTTGATGCTCGATGTGCGCAACGCCATCGCCGGTATCCTCGACCGCTACTCTCTGGACGATGTTGTCGATGTGACGTTGCGCAAGATGCGGCGCGACGAAGTGCCCCTTCCGTTTTCCGAAGCACTGGTCCCCGGCCGCGCCGCCTACCAAAATTCAATCCGCTCCCCGGACCGTCCCGACCTCAAGCCCGTCGCCGGCCTTCTTTCTCAACTCTTTCCTGATTATAGTATTTAACGCTAATCGCTTTCTCCATGAGCACCACTTCCTCCCTTTCTTCAGAATCCACATTACCTGCCTGGCTCGCTATCGTTCGCCAGAAGGTTGAGTCCCTGCGCTACGGAGTAGTCCAGATTGTCGTTCACGACGTTCAGGTCACCCAGATCGAGCGCACCGAAAAGAATCGCCTGCCGGGCCAGCGCGATGCAGCTGACTAATTTCCCCTCACTTTCGCTACCGGACAAACCGGGGCGTTTCTTATCCAATAGACGCTAACTCAAGTTGATAAACTAAGTTGCACAGGGACTCGACCGGGCCACCGGAGTACTCCCCTGATCTGAAAGAAACACCATGAAACCGCTTCAATCCGCCGTCCGCACGGCCTTTTACACCGCTCTCGCCGCCGTTAGTTTGACGGCCTCCCTGCCGGCGCAAACCGCCAGCGCCAGCGATCTAGACGCCCTGCGCGAACAGATCCGCCTGCTCGACCAAAAACTCCGCGTGCTTGAGCGCAACACCGAGCTCAAGGACGAGGCCGCCGTCGCCGCTGCCAAAAAGCAGCCCAAACTGACCGTCGGCGATAATCGTATCGAGGTGGTCTCCGCCGACGGGGCTAACTCGCTGCGTTTACGCGCCTTGGTTCAAGCCGACGCACGCTTTTATTTGGACAATGCCAACGCCGCTCAAGACGGATTTCTATTACGCCGCGCCCGCCTCATTTTTGATGGTAAGTTCAACGACAACCTCCAGTACACGGTTCAGCCCGAGTTCGCCGGAAGCACCGTTTCGATTCTCGATGCCAATGTAAACGCGTTGATTACGTCTGGTTTCCAGATCCGTGTTGGTCGTTTCAAGACCCCAATCGGTTTGGAGCAGCTGCAGTCCGATCCGGTCGCTTTCTTTAACGAGCGCTCGATCGCTACCAACCTGACGCCCAACCGCGATGTCGGCATTCAGTTCTGGGGCGAACTTCTCGACAAACGCTTAAACTACGCCGTCGGCGTGTTTAACGGCGTGCTCGAAAACGGTAATTCGCCGACCGCCAGCACCAACACCGAGGGTGACTTCACGACGGTCGGCCGCCTTTTCGCCACCCCTTTCATCAACGACAAGGACTCTGCTCTGAAGGGGCTTGGCTTTGGCTTTGCCGCCGGCATCGGCAACTACACCGGCTCGGCGCCGGGTATTACCTACCGGACGGACGGTCAACAGACGTTCTTTGCCTACGAGACGGCGTCTGGAACGCAAACACCGGCTAACACGACCCAATCCGTTGGTCGCTCGCTCACGGTTTCCCCGCAGGCTTATTACTACACCGGCCCGCTCGGTATCTTGGCTGAGTACGTTTCCGCAACGAGCGAACTGGCCCGTGGGACCAACTCCCGCCAGATCACCAACACCGCCTATAACCTTTCGGTCGGTTATGTGCTGACGGGCGAAGATGCCAGCTACACGGGCTTGAGCCCGCGTGAGAGCTTTAAGCCCTCAGCCGATACTTGGGGTGCGTTTGAAGTGGTGGGCCGCGTTGCCCAATTGGATGTCGACAACGATGTCTTTAAAGGCGCGACGCCACTTGCTGCGACCACGCAAGCCACCAAAGTCACCGCTTTGGGTGCTGGTCTGAACTGGTACCTGTCCAAAGCCGTGCGCGCCAACTTTGACATCACGCAAAATCAGTTCGATTTCCAAGGCGCACGTCCTTCGACCGGCGTACTCTCCGACGACGAACTCGTGTTCAGTACGCGCTTTCAAGTTTCTTTCTAATTTAAACCCACCTGGGGCGTGATTCGCGTCGCGCCTCCTCTTAAAAAACTCCCATTACGACTCTGGTTATGAAAATTAAACGTATTTTCGCTCTCCTCGCTGCCGTCGCCCTCGCCGGCACTGCCCTCGCCAAAGACATCGAGCTGCTCAACGTCTCCTATGACCCAACACGTGAGCTCTACGTCGACTACAACGCAGCTTTCTCCAAATACTGGAAGGCTAAGACCGGCGACAGCGTCACCATCAAACAATCTCACGGCGGCTCCGGTAAACAGGCTCGCTCGGTGATCGACGGCCTGCGCGCCGACGTCGTTACGCTGGCCTTGGCCGGTGACATCGACCCGATCAGCGAAGTCGCCAGACTGATTCCGTCAGACTGGCAAAAACGCCTGCCAAACAACGCTTCGCCCTACACCTCGACCATCGTTTTCCTGGTCCGCAAGGGAAATCCCCTGAGGATCAAAGATTGGGACGATCTGGCCAAACCGGGCGTATCCGTCATCACTCCCAATCCGAAAACCTCGGGTGGCGCACGTTGGAACTACCTAGCGGCATGGGAGTTTGCCAAACGCAAGCTCGGCAGCGACGAGCAGGCCAAGGGCTTTGTGGCCAAGCTGATCAAAAACGTGCCGGTGCTCGATAGCGGCGCGCGCGGCTCGACCACGACGTTTGTGCAACGAGGTATCGGCGACGTGCTCATTTCCTGGGAAAACGAGGCCTACCTCGGGCTCAAGGAATTTGGCGCCGACAAGTTTGAAATCGTGACCCCTTCGCTGAGTATTCTGGCCGAGCCACCGGTTGCTGTGGTGGAAAAGGTCGCCAAAAAAAAGGGCACGCTCGAGGTAGCCACCGCCTACTTGGGGTACCTCTATTCAGCCGAGGGTCAGGACATTGCTGGTAAGCATTTTTACCGCCCGACGGATGCGAAGGCTGCGGCGAAATATTCAAGCCAGTTCGCTCCGATCCAGCTCTTCACCATCCAAGACGCCTTTGGTGGTTGGGCCCAGGCCCAGAAGACACACTTCGCTGACGGCGGTACTTTTGACCAGATCTACCTGAAGCAGTAATCGCTGCCGAAACCCTTGCCATCCGGCGCGAGCTCGAAAGCATCCCCCTTCATCGCGCCTAACTCGCCCTTATCGCCCACTTCGTCATCCGTTGATGTCCACTCGTTCTTCACGTTCTATCCTGCCCGGTTTCGGCCTTTCGCTCGGCTTCACGATCGCTTACTTGAGCCTCATCGTGCTGTTGCCGTTGTCGGCGGTTTTTCTGAAAACCTCGGGCATGACGTGGACGGAGTTTGTGGCGGCGGTGAGTTCACCCTTTGTGATCTCGGCCTACAAGGTGAGTTTTTTCGCCTCCTTGGCGGCGGCCTCGGTGAATGCCGTTTTCGGCCTGATCGTGGCGTGGGTCTTGGTGCGCTACACCTTTCCGGCCAAAAAAATCGTCGATGCGCTGGTTGATTTGCCATTTGCGTTGCCGACTGCGGTGGCCGGCATCGCATTGACCACGATTTATGCGCCGACTGGCTGGATCGGACGCTGGTTGGCACCCTACGACATCAAAATCGCCTACACGCCGATCGGGGTTTTTATCGCCCTGACGTTCATCGGTCTGCCCTTCGTGGTCCGCACGCTCCAGCCGGTCATTGAGGAGCTGGAGCCTGAGTTGGAAGAGGCCTCCGCCACACTGGGTGCGAATCGCTTTCAGACTGTCTTCCGGGTGATTTTGCCACAACTGACGCCGGCGCTGATCGCCGGTACCGCCATGGCCTTTGCCCGCTCTCTGGGCGAATATGGCTCAGTTGTTTTCATCGGCGCCAACCTGCCGATGAAAACCCAGATTGTCCCGCACGTGATTTACGAAAAACTGGAGCAATACGACTACAAGGGGGCTACCGCCATCGCCACAGTCATGTTGGTGACCTCGTTTATCCTGCTGCTATTGATCAACCTGCTTCAAAAATGGAGTCGACGTTACCACAAGATCTAGGCCGCCCTAAGGAGCAACGTCCAACATTGAACATCTAACTTTCAACGCCCAACCCACCCAATCTGCTCCTTTGAACGTTCAATGTTGAAAGTTGAGTGTTGGATGTTCTCCGGCTTCCGACCTCCGATTTCTGCTTTCATCCTTCCTCCGCCTTTCCGACCCTCGCCATGTCCTCCGTCGTCACCCAGCTTCATAAATCCGGCTCCCCTCACGGGCACGCTTCCCGCGTGACCCAGGATGCGGCGTGGGTGCGCTGGCTGCTCACGGCGGTGGCGCTGCTCTTTTTGCTGGGCTTCGTGCTGCTGCCGCTGCTGGCGGTGTTTGCCGAGGCGCTGCGCAGCGGCTTGGGGGTGTTCTTCGCCGCGTTTACCGACGAGTACGCGCTGGCCGCCATCAAGTTAACCCTCACCACCGCGTTGATAGCCGTGCCGTCCAACGTGATCTTCGGGTTGGCCGCCGCTTGGTGTATCACCAAGTTCAGTTTCCCTGGTAAAAGCGTGCTGATAACCCTGATCGACCTGCCCTTTGCGGTTTCCCCGGTGATCGCCGGCTTGATCTTCGTGCTAATGTTTGGGCTGCAAGGCTGGTTGGGCCATTACATCAACGCCGAAAACCCCTGGTTCCCGTGGCTCCAGGCGTGGCTCGCAGAGCAGGATTTTAAGATTATTTTCGGCACTCCCGGTATCGTTTTGGCCACGATTTTTGTCACCTTTCCCTTTGTCGCCCGCGAACTCATCCCGCTCATGCAGGCTCAGGGCACCGACGAGGAATACGCCGCCGTGACCCTCGGCGCCAGCGGCTGGCAGACGTTCTGGAGAGTCACGTTACCCAACATCAAGTGGGGGCTTTTTTACGGCATTATCCTGTGCAACGCCCGAGCTATGGGGGAGTTCGGTGCTGTTTCGGTGGTGTCCGGCCACATCCGCGGCGAGACCAACACCATGCCCTTGCACGTTGAGATTCTCTATAACGAATACCACTTTTCCGCCGCCTTCGCCGTCGCCTCCCTCTTGGCTTTGCTCGCCATCGTCACCCTCGTCCTCAAATCCGTCATCGAGTGGCGCCATAGCCGTTCCTGATCCGCACCTTAGACTTCCGCCTTCCGTTCGCCGCCCGATCCCGCATGAGCATCACTGCCAAAAACATCAAAAAAACCTTCGGTGCCTATATAGCTCTCGACGGCATCGATCTCAATGTGCCTGCGGGCAAGCTGGTCGCGTTACTCGGTCCTTCCGGCTCGGGTAAAACCACGCTGTTGCGCATCATCGCCGGGCTGGAATTTGCCGACGCGGGCAGCGGCCAGATCGATTTTCACGGTGAAGACGTCACCAACGTCCCAGCTGGCAAGCGCGGGGTGGGCTTCGTGTTTCAGCACTACGCGCTATTCCGCCACATGACCGTAGCCGAGAACATCGCCTTCGGCCTGAACGTGCGTAAACGCGCCGAGCGTCCCGCTAAAGACGAGATCGCCGACCGGGTGAACAAACTGCTCAAGCTCGTTCAGCTCGACAACCTCGGGCAGCGTTTCCCTTCCCAGCTTTCCGGCGGCCAGCGCCAGCGTGTTGCCTTGGCCCGCGCCCTCGCGGTCGAGCCCAAGGTGTTGCTGCTTGATGAGCCGTTTGGCGCGCTCGACGCCAAGGTCCGTAAAGAGCTGCGCCGTTGGCTGCGTCTGTTCCATGACGAGATTAACCTCACCACTCTGTTTGTTACTCACGACCAAGAAGAAGCTCTCGAGATCGCCGACGAGGTTGTCGTCATGAACAACGCCAAAGTAGAGCAAGTCGGCACACCTCAGGACGTCTACGACCATCCGGCATCGCCCTTTGTTTACAACTTTCTAGGCAACGTGAACCGCCTCCAGTTACCCTGGCGCGGACTCGCCCCAGAGGGTTCAGGCGGGCCGTTCACTGACACCAAGATCGCTTACGTGCGACCCCATGAGTTGGAGATTTTACGCTACCGGGTGGGCGTTGAGGGCGAGGTCGCCGTGGTCGAGACGATCCATGCCGCCGGGGCGGTGGCGCGGGTGACTGCGCGTCGTGGCTCCAACGAGTTAATCGATATAGAATTGGGCCGCTCCCAGCTTGAAGAACTCGCGCTCCAACCCCGCGACCCCGTGCTGCTGCGGGTGCGTCGCAGTCGGCTTTTCACCGAGGACTACGCGATTTAAGCAACTATTTCTGGTTTGCCCTGACTATTTCCCGATTCCACCGTTCGTCACTTTTTAACCCTAACACCACTATCACCATGGCCCGTATTTATAACAGCATCACCGACACGATCGGTAACACCCCGCTCGTTCGCCTTAACCGTACCGCAGCCGCTCACGGCGCCCAGGCCGAAATCCTCCTCAAGCTGGAGTTTTTCAACCCGTTGTCCTCGGTTAAAGACCGCATCGGCAACCACATGATCGAGGAAGCACTCAAGTCCGGTCGTATCAACCAAGACACCATCCTCATCGAGCCTACCTCGGGTAACACCGGTGTCGCGTTGGCCTTCGTCGCTGCCGCCAAAGGGCTTAAGCTCATCCTCACCATGCCTGAGACGATGTCCTTGGAGCGCCGTAAGCTGCTTAAAATCCTCGGTGCCAAGTTGGTTCTCACCGAAGGGCCCAAGGGCATGAAGGGCGCGATCGCCAAGGCCGAAGAGCTCAATAAGCAGATACCCAACAGCGTTATTCTGCAGCAGTTCGCCAACCCCGATAATCCCGCGATCCACCGCGCGACCACCGCCCTGGAAATCTGGAATGACACCGACGGTTTGGTTGACATCGTTGTCGCCGGCGTGGGCACTGGCGGCACCATCACCGGAGTTGGTGAAGTGCTCAAAGCCAAAAACCCCTCGATCAAGATTGTGGCGGTTGAGCCCGCTGGTTCGCCGGTGCTTTCGGGGGGGGCGCCCGGCCCGCACAAGCTACAAGGCATCGGTGCCGGCTTCATCCCTGCCGTGCTCAACACCAAGATCATCGACGAGATCATCCAAGTGAAGGAAGACCAGTCCGCGCCCGTCTCCAAGCAGGCGATCAAGCTCGACGGTATTCCGGTGGGCATCAGTTCGGGTGCCGCGATTTTCGCCGCGCTGGAATTGGCCAAGCGCCCTGAAAACAAGGGCAAGAAAATCGTCGTGATTATCCCTTCGTCTACCGAGCGTTACCTGTCCTCTTGGCTGTTCGCTGATGTGGACGTTGAGAGCGACAACATGGCCGAGTTCATTCCGGTTGCGGTTGCCCACTAACCCGAGAAGCCCGGAGCCAGTCGCTCCGGGCTTTTTTGTGTCTAGTAGGCAGTAACATTTAACTTGTCGCATCCTGAGCCTTCTTAGAATCAACACCATTCAACAAACCCTTTTAGCCGCGAAAGAACGCATAGAACGCATAGAAAAAGAGTGCTTATTCTTTGCGTTCCTTGCGTTCTTTTGCGGCTAAACTGCCTTGGTTTTTATCCGACACTTTGAATGTTACTGCCCACTAGCGCAACAGCCCCAACGTACCGAGGACGAGGACCACCAGCACCGTAATCAGCGTCACCAACCAATACCAGCGCAGGCCGTTAACATCACTGCGGGGGAGTTGGGTGCGGAGAGGTGAAAACTCGTTATCGCTCGCGGTTTCATTGTCATTATCGGGCAGATCGAGGCCGTCGTAGATCGAGGTCTCACGCCAACCCGTGCGTTCATCGGCACCACAGCTGGGGCAGGCGTGAGCGGTGCGCGGAATGGTTTCTCCGCACTGGGCGCAGTACTCGGGTGGCACGGGTCGAACCGGAGCGGGCATGCTTGCGCTTAGATTTCGGCAGACGTGTCGACTGCGGTTTCTGCGGCACCTAAGTATTTACGTTTCACTAATCGCCAGACGGTGACGAAAAAGGCGCTCAGGGGAATCGCCAGCACCATACCTAGGATGCCGTTGAGCGCGGTGCCCCAGAAGAAAATCGACACCATGATCGCCATCGGGTGCAGACCGGTGCGGTCGCCCATGATCTTAGGTGTGAGGTACCAACCCTCGGTGGCTTGCACGATGGCAAATACCCCCAACACCAGCCCCACCAGCGACAAACCGCCGCTGGGTTGCAGCAATGCCATCGGGAGCGCCACACTCAGGCCGAGGATGGTGCCGAGGTAGGGCACGATGTTGAGTACGCCTAAAATTAATCCAATAATCAGCCCGAATTTCAGTCCAACCAGTGAAAAACCGGTGGCGAGAAGCGCGCCCATGATTAGGCCAATCATGAGTTGCCCACGGAAAAAAGAGACAACAATGGCGATGAATTCCCGCGCGAGAAAAACCACGTCGTCGCGCAGCGCCGGCTTTAGGAAAGGGAGCTGTTTATCGAGGTTGTTGGTCGGTTCACGATTGGAGAGCAGAAAGAAAAACAGGTAGATTGGCACCACCGCTAGGTGGGTGATAAAACTAAATACGTTCAACACACCCAAGCCTGCCGATTTGAGCGACGGAAGCGCAAGAGCACCGAGCTCATCGAACTCACCAGCAAGTCGTTTGACGATGCTGTTCACCGTTGGGTTTTCCATTTGCCGTTGGCCCAGCGCCACCCAGTCGGGATAGTGTTGCTGAAAGTAGGCTAGGGCGTGGCTCCAGAACTCAGGGATGAAGGCGATTAAGGCAAAGATCTGCTCAAGCAGGGCGGGTATAATCGCAAAAAGACCGGCGGCCACCACCAGTGCGAAAAGACTGTAGAGGGTCGCCACGGCACTTACTCGGCGTAGTTTGAGTTTCCGTACCAGCAGCACAACGGCGGGGCGCATG
>Ga0209107_10001174_pt1 | contig 14566 bp, 15 predicted proteins | sample LakErihyJuly2011_2_FD_187460 | JGI IMG/M metagenome (GOLD analysis project Ga0209107, IMG submission 187460) | Freshwater microbial communities from dead zone in Lake Erie, Canada - CCB hypolimnion July 2011 (SPAdes) (version 2) | ecosystem: Environmental > Aquatic > Freshwater > Lentic >... | reverse complement strand
ACCAAGTGTTACACCAACACAAACGGTTACACCAACAAAAACGGTTACACCAAGTGTTACACCAACAAAAACGGTTACACCAAGTGTTACACCAACACAAACGGTTACACCAACAAAAACGGTTACACCAAGTGTTACACCAACAAAAACGGTTACACCAACAAAAACACCGGCATCGGTAACACAGACACCAACAAGTACGCTAACACCAACACCAACCGCTACACCAACTTTAACACCAACACCAACCCCAACACAATTTAATAGTAAATGTACTCGAGGACACATACCAAAGGAGACCGTATACTCATATGCCTCCTGTTGTTACCCTTATGAATATATAACTGGAACAAGTGGGCCTGATACTGATGGATATGATATATGTTATTTTGCTTATTCAGCTTCTACAGGTGTTACCACAACTTACGTTCCTTGTGAAGAATCAGGATTAACTAGTTGTTGTGAAATTATCTTGGGTTACGATTTAAGTGACCAATTATTTGCTTGTAATGCAACAGGAGGAACATACTATATAAGTGCCGAATGTTTAGCTATGAGTTGTGATTTGAGTGGTGCTCTCGCAATCTACACAGACCAATATTGTACTGTACTAGCAGATGACGGAGTTTATTCAGATTTCACTAGTTATGGTACACAAAGTGGTGGAGTTTTTGCTTTTGTTGGTCCATGTTAATAAAAAACCCCCACTTTAAAGGTGAGGGTTAAGAATAAGTACTTTTAATTAACAATAATTTGAATATGATTTTTCCTCAACAAATAAGGAACCATATTTTAAATTAATTTCTTTTTTAATTTCAGCTCTTTTATCATTTGTTGTGTATACCGACCTAGCAAGTTCAATAAATTCAGCATCAAATACCTTATCTCGTTCTTTATCACGGATATCATCTTCAATCTTCCAAAGAACTTTGTTAATTGATAATAATTCCAAATACTCAGGTGATTCAGTTGAAATTTCCAAATCATTTTCAACTATAGATAAAAGATAATCATATTCTTTTACGATGTTATCTAATTTACTTGGGTCAGTAATGTTTTCTTTTTTAATTTGAAGGATTGTTAACTTGTCGACAATTTCTCCGTGTGATACTTCTATTTTCATATTTTTAATAATTTATAATGGTAATGAATTAAATACTTGTAATGAGGTTATAGATTTTTGACAAATGTGTTGCCTTTCGGTTCCTTTATAAACAGGACACCAATCCCAATCACCTGTATCAAAAACTAATACAGGGTCATTCCAACATTTAATACAAAGATTGTTGGAAACTCTTGTAACATTTTTTGTGAATTCATGGTCATTTTCACTAAACCCTGAAATCATGACCGTTTTTTTATTTAAAGCCCAATTGACCCAAGAAAGTCCTGAACTTAAACCAATAAAAAATTCTGCATGGTATAAACAATTAAATACATCATACCAATCTTTACTGGTATTACTAATTGTGTCTTTAATATGATAATTTTTTAATGATAGTATTACTACTTCATAACCTAAATCTCTCATCATTTTTGATAAAGAAACCCAATTCTCAAATGGCCATTCTTTACAACCTGCAGTTGATTGAGGACCAAATACCACATATTTAGGTTCAATTGGTCTTTTCTTTGGTTTATAATTTAAACCATGATTAACTTCTTTAAAATCTAAACCTAAAATATCTGTTGCTGTTTTTTGTAATGGAATTAAATTTGGTTGATTTGGATGTAGACTAAAGTTTTTCCAACCATTATTATCATCTCTAAACCAACCTAATTTGTAAATTACGTGACAATTAGTTCCTTGACCTGGATTAATGAATTCAATATCCTTATAAGATTCTGACCCCTCAAACCATTCATTATGGAAAGTACTTAAAATGACTTGACAATTTTTTTGTTTCATAAGTTCAATTGCGTATGGAGCCCATGCAATTGTATCTCCAATAGATTTAGATTCAAATGAAATTAAAACTCGTTTGTTAGTTAAATCTAATTTGTCAACAATCTCACCATTTATTCGTATTGTCCAAGGTATAAAATATTTTATACCACATGAAGTCCACATATTATTTGATATTGTGTCGGAAAATCTAACTTTACCTTCACCATCAATAAATTCTATAAAGTAATTTTTACCATGACCTCCTTTGATTTCAACTCTTGGACCATCTAAGTAAGTAATAATTGTTTTATTGGTGTCTTCCACTTTAGGTTTGTTTTCTAAAAATTTGTTAATTGTGTTTATACCTATTTCTGCAACATATTCCCAATTAAATTCTTTTCTAATAATTTCAGATTCCTCTAATGCCATCTGTTTATAATGTTGATAATTAGTAACCACATTCCACATTTGTTTACCTAAATCGTTAAAATCAGGTTCGTAGTAATTCCCAACAGAATCGTTAAAATGACTGTATGTGCTTGCGTCCACAGGTTTTTCACCTATAATTTTAACGGGTAATCCTTTTCCTTCCGCAAACTCTAATTGACCCGAACAATTAGAATAAATTGAGGGTACACCACATGCCATAGATTCGATTAAAGGTAAATTCCATCCTTCAGACCTTGCACACGAAACAAATGCGTCGCAAGATTTTAGTAGTTTAATATATTCTTCTCTTGGGGGAAAATGTAATATTTTAATTCTATTATCGTTTAATCCGTAATGTTCCAATCTTTCTTCTGTAGTCTCCATACCATCACCTGAGAACGGATTGTCAACTGAAATAATTAAATCGACAGGTTCGTCCTTATCAAAAGTTTTGAGAAATGTTTCAATTATTTCTTTAATTGATTTTCTATAATCCCATCTACCAGCTAAAAAGAATTTAAATCTTCCATCTGATGTTAATTCGTGTGAAGTTTCTTCAGGGTAAAATGTATTGACATCAACACCTTCAGGAACGACTTTAATTTTATTTGGGTCATACCCTTGAGCAATAGTACAATCTCTTTGCCATTTTGATGGTACCCATAGCTCGTCAAATTCTTTTAATTTTTCAAAATAACCTTCAGGTTGTAATGTTGATTCCCAAACATTATATGCTATTTTTGGACCGTAGTATTTGTCATAGAATAAATGGTGATTTGTTTCACACAATACAATATTAACATCGGGGAAAAACTCTTTAGAAGGGTCTTCATACATTTTGTAATTTCCTCTTGATTTATCGGCATTCCAAAGAACCTGTTCATATAACAATTTTCTATCGGTTTCGTTAAAGTATGGTTCATTGTTGTGTGGTTCAGGACTCATACCATCCCAACTACTACCAACAGTAAAATTTCTAACTTTTATCTGAGTATATTTTGACAGATGTCTAAAAAAATCTCTTGTATGTTGATTATAACCTGTGTTCCCAACATAAGAACCGTGAACGAATAATTTTTTCATTTTTATGTAATTACTTTTATTGAAAAATAAGAAATATTACCTATAATTCAATTATTAACCAAAAAAAATAATGACGCCAATTATAATTTTAGATGCATTTGTGACTGATAAACAAGAAGAGGGAACATTATTGAATTTTATTGATTCAATAAAAACTACTGGCGATGATTTATTATTAATGTCTAACACAACAACTTCAAAAGAAGTTCAGGATAAAGTTGATTATTTCTTTTACGACAAACAAAATCAATTGTTTGTTGAAGAATATTTTAAAAACACATTAAATAAGATAAAAAATATATAATATGGCACAAGGAGTACATAAAATAACTGAAGATTTTGAAAGAGCACTGTGTGATTACACAGGAGCACCTTACGCAATTGCATTAGACAACATGAGTAACGCAATATTTTTAGCGTTATATTATGAAAAAAATATAAAGAAAACATTGACTGATGAAAAAGTTGATTGCCCATCAAAGACATACCCATCAGTGCCGTGTGAAATTATTCATGCTGGTTTGAAAGTAAATTTTACCCCTATTGAAGGAGAAACAATTAAAGGTGCTTACCAATTATCTCCAAGTAATGTTTGGGATTCTGCGTTAAGATTTACCGCTGACATGTATATTCCAAAGTCACATATGTGTCTTTCATTTACAGGACCATACAAAACATTGAAGTTAAGTAAAGGTGGTGCAATTTTAACTGATGACCATAAAGCGATGTTATGGTTTAAACGTGCAAGATTTAGTGGAAGACGAGAGTGTTCATATCACGATGATAATTTTGATATGTTGGGTTGGAATTTTTATATGACGCCAGAACTTTCAGCAAGAGGTTTATTGATGATGTCACAGTTTTATGATTTAAAGGGGAATAAAAAACACATGGATGATTTGGAATTACCTTATCCTGATTTATCTAAATATGAAATTTATAAAAAATAATATGAGAGATTTACGTGGTTTAATTGTTAATGATGAATATGACCAAGGAGGTTGGTGTTATGATGAAAAAAGAAATTTTATACATACTTTAGTTAATTTAACACTTAGTAAAGTTTGTGTTGAAATTGGGGTATATAAAGGAAGTTCTTTACTTTCTTTCGCAGAAGTTTTGGAAAAAAATGGAGGAACTATAGTTGGAATTGACCCGTGGTCTTATGAAATGTCCAAAAATGAGTTATGGGATAAAGAATATGAAAATTATATATATAATGAACTTTTAAAAGGACAAGAAACTTTTGATAAGTTATATGATAGTGTTTGTGAAATAATTCAAGATAATGATTTGTCAAAAACGATTAGTTTAATTAGAAAACCATCTCAAGATGTTTTTAACAATTTTGATATCGAATCTATTGACATACTTCATATTGATGGTAATCATAATGAAATGAATGCCTCAAGAGATATTTTGTTATACTTACCACTAATTAAAAAAAATGGTTATATTATTATGGATGATTCAAATTGGGATGGGGTTAACAATGCTATAAATAAATTTTTAATATTAAATTGTGAACTAGTTCAAGATTTTGGTGGGTTTGCATGTTATAAAAAAAACAAATAATATGTTTTACACGAAAGAAGAATTAACTGAAATGGGATTTAAGTCATTTGGAGAAAATGTTTTAATATCCGATAAGTCCTCAATTTACGGGGCTAAAAATATTGAAATCGGGTCAAACGTTAGAATTGATGATTTCTGTATTATAAGTGCAGGTGAGGGAGGAATTAAAATTGGTAATTATGTTCATATTGCGTGTTATGCACATTTGATAGGTTCGGGTCAAATTATTGTTGAAGACCACGCACAAATCTCAGGCAAAGTCTCAATTTATTCGTCTTCTGATGATTTTTCAGGGGATTATTTAGTAGGACCTACAGTACCAAAAGAATTTACAAACGTTAAAAGTTTAACCGTACATCTTAAAAAATATGTAATATTAGGATGTAACGTTGTTGTATTGCCTGGTGTTACAATTGGTGAAGGAACTGCAATAGGTGCTCTAAGTTTAGTTTCAAAAAGTTTAGCTGAATATGGGATATATGGAGGAAATCCGTTAAGATTGATAAAGGAAAGAACAAAGGGGATGCAAAAATATGAGATATAGTAATGTTGGGATTTTGGGAACTGGTTCATACTTGCCTCCAAAAATAGTAACTAATAAAAAAATTGAAGAGACTGTAAACACAACTCATGAATGGATTAATACTAAATTAGGTATTAACGAGAGACGAGTAGTTGAAGATGAATTACCGTCTGAGATTGGATATCGGGCGGCATTAAACGCTTTGGAGTCGGCAAATCTTACAATTGATGATATAGACTTAATTATTGTTGCAACTTCAAGTCCTGAACAAATATCACCATCCACCGCATGTATTATTCATAATAAATTTAATATTGAAAAAAACATACCAGCGTTTGATATAAATGCCGTTTGTTCTGGATTTGTATATGCGATTAATTTAGTGTCACCATTAATTAGTTTTGGTGTTTATAAAAATGTTTTAATAATTGCCACGGAAGCATATTCTAAAGTCACCGATTGGAATGACCAACATTGTGTATTTTTTGGGGATGGAGCTGGAGCAGTTGTTATTGGTTCATCTACAGATGGTTGGGTATCGTGTGAGAGTATCGCCAATGGTAAAGATACTGGTATGACAGGATTTAAGTTACCAATTGGAGGTCCTTTTATTATGAGAGGTAAAGAAGTTTGGGACCAAGCAATTAAAGTTATACCTGAATCTGTTAAGAATATTCTAAAAATTTCAGACGTGGACATTAGTGAAGTTGATATGATAGTTCCTCACCAACCAAGTATTAACATACTTAAAATAATTGCTGAGGATTTGGGAATTCCAATGACAAAAGTTAAAACCGTAATGGATAAGTATGCAAACATTGCGGGAGCCTCCATTCCAATTGCTTTAGATGATGCAGTTAAGAATGGTGAAATTAAAAAGGGGGATACAATTGTCTTAACTGCTATTGGTTCTGGTTGGACTTGGGGTTCTACAATATTAAAATGGGTAAAATAAATTAATATAAAATGGAGATAGTTTTAATTACCGATTATTCAAATACTAAAGATAAAAAACAACATCTTAGAAAATTAATAAAGGATGTAAAACAACATTTTGATGTTTGTTTAAATAGTCATTGTGTATTACCTGATTATATTACAGAATCTGTCGACCATTATATTCAAGATATTAAAAATCCTTTTTTGATTGATAATAGATATAAGGGGATTAAATATTTTGATGATAATAATTTCAGAGTAATTTTTAAAGATTATAGGTTACCTGCGTCTCACTTACCCGCAATTATTAGACAAATATTACCATCATTAAATTATCTAAAATCTTTTGGTTATGATATTGTTCATTTATTGGAATACGATTCAGATTTTATATCTCCAAATTTGTTTAATTCAAACTCAAAAATCCTTACACAATATGATTGTGTAATTTATAGGGATGCCCATAGATTTATCTCAAATACATATAGTATAAATTTAAACAACTTTTCATCACAAGATTTAATTTACAATGAGGAAACAGTGAATAATTTGTATAAAAAAAATTACACTGAAAGTATTGCATATGCGATTGAAGTAACTATGGAAGAATTGATATTTAATAATAAAAATAAAAAAGAACTGTCGATAGAATCATTAAATGATAATTTAATTATTGGTAAAGAAGATTTTGATACTGAAACATTTTTTTCTAAAATTGATTTTACTTTTTTAAAGATAGATGGGGTTAAAAAATATTTTATTAGAAATGGTAATGATTTTGAAATCGTGGTTAATTTAGTTATTAATGACAATTTAATTATTACAAAAAATATCTCACAGGGAGTATGGTTACTTTTTGATTTACCTCTTGAAAATGAAATAATCACTTCAAAATGTTTTATTAACAACTTATTATATTTTGATTTAGATTTTACTAAAGAAGAAAATTTAACACTAATTGAAGATGCAAAAATTATTATAAAATAACAAATTATGAACTTAGAAAACAACGGTAAAATAAATTTTTTGATTGGTATATATACGCCATTTTCAAGAGCATTGACAGGCGGAATAGTTGCGATGCATAAATTGGCATATGAATTAGCGGACAGAGGTCATAATGTGTATATCTTTTGTGAACCAGAATATCCCCATCCAAATATAAAAGTAATACCAACAACTCTAAATAAAGAAGAAGAATTTCTTGAGTGGTATAATTGGGAATTTTTTAATTATAATATTTCTAATACTGTTGCAATATACCCACAAATTGGTAGAGGAAATCCATTTAATACTGAACATGTTGTAAGATGGATATTATACGATACTCAAGAAGATATTGAAAATGATTATGGTGTAAATGATATTTATTTCAATTATGTTAACTTCAAAACTTTTAGAAAAGTTGAACATAAACAATTAACGGTGTTAGATTATAAGTTTAATGATTTATATCAAACAAATTTTGGTAAGAGAAAGGGGTTTTGTCATATAATTCATAAACATACGCCACCAAATGGTTTAGATATTTTTAATAACTTAAATTCTGTTGATTTAACAAATTGGAAAGTTAATGGAGCTTATGATTATTTAAGAGATGAGTTAAACAAATATGAGTATTTTCTAACATACGACCAAAAAAGTTTTTATACTTTGGCGGCGGGTTTATGTGGAACTAAGTCAATCATCTTAAACCCTGGACAACAATATGAGTTTACAAGTAACGCGTTAACTGTTGATAGTGATTATAATAAAAATATGACACCAACAGAATACAGATTAAAAAATCCTGCGCAAATGTTTGGAACCGCCTATGGGTGGGATGATATTCAGTGGGCAAATAATACAATAGGTATGGTTAAAGACCATTTAGTTGAACTTGAAAAACTTGATAAAAAAAGTGTTGATGATTTTGTAAAATATTGGGAAAATAAAATATTATGATAAATTACAGTATACAATTTAATGGAATAGATGAACTCAAAAAATGTTTTCATTTTTCTCAAAATTCTAAAATCAATAGAAAAATTATTTTAAGAGTTTATAACAGTTATTTAAATTATAAGGAATATGAGGAAAGAATGGAACTTATTCCAAATGTTAATTATTGGACTTACGTCTCTTCAAATAATAAGAATCGTTATGTTGAGTTTAGGGATGAAGACACTTTAGAAATTGTTGGATTATTTGGTTTAGATGGTACACACGATATTGAAGATGAAGATAATTTTAAATATGTAAAAACAATTTTTAATGATTTAAAACCAGGTGAAAAACATAATGTTTATTGTGTGTTTAATGAACTAACAACTCATAATGTTTATAATAATGAATATGTTAGTGTTGAAAAAAATGATTTAGTTATTGATATTGGATTTAATTATGGTTTATTTTCACTAACAAGTTTAAAATATAAACCATCTAAAATTATTGCGTTTGAACCAAACCCAAAATTAGTTAAAACTTTTACAGAATTTTACAATGGTAACATTATAACATTACATCAAAAGGCGGTTTCTAATGAAAATGGCCGTATTGTTTTTTATGAAAATTTAGACCCTGGTATGTCAAGTATTTTCCAAGAAATTAATAATATTACTCGTGGGGAATCATATGAGGTTGAAATTGTTAATTTTAATGATTTTATTCTTCATAATAATATAGATAAAATTGATTATCTTAAAGTTGATTGTGAAGGTGCAGAATATAACATATTTGAATCTATACCGTTTGATTTTTTAAAGGATAATGTAAAAAAAGTTGCAATAGAGTTCCATCATCAAATTAAAGATAAAAAGGTTCAAACGCTAATCAATAAACTTAAAAATTGCAATTTCGCTCTTAAAATTGTTTATGAAGAAAATTCAAATATTGGATTAATTTATGGAAAAAAATAATATACTTTTAATTCAACTTTGGTTAGGTAAAATACCTGATTATTTTTGGTATCATTACGAGACCACTAAAAACTTAATTGGTTTTAATTTTATATTATTTACAGACCAAGAAATTGAATTGGATTCTAAGAATTATACAGTTATTAATACAACAAAGGAAGATATTGAATTAAAACTATCAGGTAAATTAAATTATGAAATTAAAATTAAGAACAATAAAAAAACTTGCGATTTAAAGGCATCTTTTGGTGATTTATTTGAAGAATATTTTAATGGTTATGATTATTTTGGATGTTATGATATAGACACATTGTTTGGTGATGTGTATCGTCATATATTACCTTACATGGATAAGTATGATTTTATTACTATTGGTGAGGAAACTTTTCATAATAGGTTGTCAGGTCCATTTTTAATTATGAGGAATACCAAAGATATAAGAACATTATATAAAAAAGGTGATTTTATTAAATGTATGTCAAACAATGAGGTTGAATGTTATGAGGAACATACTCTAAGTGATTTGGCAAAAGAGGATTACAAAATTAAAATTGTGAACTCAATGAACTGTGAAACAAATAATGGAGGTAAAAACACATATGATGTTCATTGGAGTGGAGGAAAACTAATCATTAACGGAGAAGAAAAAATCTTTTACCATTTTTATCGAAAAAACCATACAATATTCCAAAAAGTTGGGAATCAAATTTTTGGTCGATATGATAAGAAATTTGTTGAAGATTTTTATTGGGTGTTTGGGTTTACTGAAAATTACTCGCAAACAATCCCATATTTAATGGATTCGATAAATAAATACTCTAATCGAAAATGTGTAATTTACTCTATTAATTTTGACTACAACATTTCAAATAAATTTTTAACTAGTGGTCAATTTATATTTAAACGAATTGATATTGAGACAGGTAAAAAAGATTCGAGAGGGAGGGACGAAAACATAATCAGTTGTAAACCAAGATTAATGTTGGACGTTATTAATTTTTTACCTAATAAAAAATTCATTTTTATTGATAGTGATGTTTATTTAACAACTGCATCAGACGACTTTGGAAAATACTTTAATAACCTTGAAAATTACCCATTAATTAATCAACATACGCACGATAAATTATATATGTGTAATATAATTGAAGGTGAAGAGTGGACTAGTACTATTGATATTTTAGCTGAAGCAACAAACACAGAAGTAACCGTATTTCCAAGAAGAAAAACAAATGTAATGTTATTTGATGAAGACTCTAAATGGTTTTTTCAAGAACAACTACAAATGTATGATGAATATAAAGATAGCCGACCAGGTATTTTCGCATTACATGATGAGGATTCCGCAAATGTGATTTTATCAAAATATGGTTTAACCAAATCATTACACCTATGTGATATTGAGGAGTCTTCAAATATAAATATGTCCAAAATTACAGATATGAATAATCCGTTTCATATGACAGGACTTTCCAATTATCTAATATTACCAAACCACCAAAATGATGTATTTTGTTTTCATGGTTTAAAACATGAATGGCAATATAAAAACATCCAAAATGATTATGGTAATTCTGTGATTGATTGTGAAGAAATTTTGGTTACATATAAAGACAATACTATGTCATTTGAAAAAAATTCTTTTTTGACTACCAAAAAAATTGAAGAAAATGTTGATTTTATTATTAAAACAATTGATGGTCAGGTAGTATCAACTCTACCAAATCAAAACTTATTTCAATATTGGTTATTTTATATATCAGGAGTTGAATTAATTAGTGGGTGTTATTTGATAGAAATAGTTAAGACAGAAAGTCGAGTAAAAATTTATAATAATTTGTTAGTTGTTAATAATGGATAATAGAATAATTTTAGAACCTGAAGTTAGAATACCTTTTTTTGTCCTATTACACCAATTAGGTCAAAATGAAACTGAGTTATTATATCTAAAAGATAAATTACCTAAAAATTCTTTATTATTATCAATAAGGGGTCCTCGTGATTGGAAAACTGAAAGAGATGATGGTTATGGATGGTTTGACATATTGGGAAATCAGTTACATAATTTTTCGAAAGAGGATGACATTGAAATGTGTTCAAATTATATTAATACAATTATTGAAGAAACCGTACAAAAATATCCATTACTTGACGACCCAATTTTTATTGGAGCTTCGCAAGGTGGTGTTGTGGCATTACATGCATGTGTTGACCATAAAATAAAGTGCAAAGCGGTTGTATCTTTATTAGGGTTTTATGAGTTTAAACTCAATAATAATCAATTAAGTAACATACCTATTTTAATGATAAATGGTGAACTTGATAACGTTATACCGTATGACTGGGTTGAAATAAGTAAAACACATTTAAAACCCAAAAACAAAAATGTTACAGATATTTTTTTAAAATCTGGTCACCAAATAACAGAAGAAATGATTGATATTTCTATGTTATGGATACACAAATTACTCTAATAAACTAAATTTATTTTATGATAGAAAATACACATTTATGGAAATCCGACCGAGGAACTTATTTTGACCGAAATGTTAACATAATTTCTTGGAGTGATGAATACGAAATCCACGTAGGGAAATACTGCTCAATTGGAAGAGATTGTAATTTCTTTTTACATGCAAATCACAGACCAGATTGGATAACAACAAGTTCTCAATTATGGGGACCAGTCACTCCTGAAATTGCAAGTATGCATATGCAGATGGGACATCCAGCATGTAAGGGAGATATTACAGTCGGAAATGATGTTTGGATTGGTGCAAACTCAACAATAATGTCAGGAGTTAAAATTGGACACGGAGCAATTGTTGCTGCAGGTGCATTAGTCACGAAAGACGTTGAACCTTATTCAGTTGTTGGTGGAAATCCCGCAAAACATTTAAAATACCGATTTACAGAAGAACAAATTAAAGACCTATTAGATATTGCTTGGTGGGATTGGGAAGAAAACAAAATTAAAGAAGAGGCCATGATTTTATGGAGTCAAGATATAAATTTTTTCATAGAAAAACATAAAAAATGATTACAGTTACATATAACTCAGAAGGTATTAAAGTTAACGTTGGTGAGATTAGTAAGTATAATAAAAACTTACCATTAAGATTGAAAATTAAAAAACACGTCAGTGGTGAGGAACAATGGGCAACCGATTTGAATGATAATTGGTTTGCAACATTCCCAAATACTGAAATGTATGATGTTGAAATATACGACACCAAGGATAAATTAGTTTATAAAAAAGTGTGGGATATTATGGAGCATGGAAATCATTTCTATAAGTCTTTATGGATGTTTAACAAGGGTATTTTGTCTAATGGTAAATTCCCAAAGGGATTGGTTGTTGGAACTCACGATGGTGAATTTGGGGAATGGGTTCCAATAGTTCAAAAACGTGAATGTAATGTTGTGTTAGTTGAAGCGTCAGATAAACAATATAATAAATTAAAAAACAATTACAAAAATAATTCAATGGTTAAAACCGTTCAAAATTTAGTTACAGTAAATGGAGGAGAAGTTGAGTTCTTTGAAGGTGGTGAGGGATATACAAATACCGTAGTTGAAAATGTTATTAGACATTGGGAAACAGAAGAAATTAATTCAACAAAAAAAGATTCAATTAATATTACAGATTTAATCTTAACTGAATGTGATGGACACATCGATTGGTTACACCTTGATGTTGAAGGTTTAGACGCTCAATTAATTATGGGAATCGATGAATCAAAAGTTAAATTACCTAATTTTATTATATTCGAAGATTACAATTTATCCGATGAAAAAAAGATTGAAATATACTCTTGGTTTCATGAAAAAGGATATAAAACATATTCCGAAGGTGGAATTTGTGAGGCGGTAAAATAAGTTATGATATATAATCCAAAAATATACGTAGATAAAAGTCCCGTTCATGGTTGGGGGGTCTTTGCAAAGGAAGATATTATGGAAGGTGAAGTGTTTGAAGAATGCCCTGTCTTAACTTTACCAATAGAAAAGGGAGAAGTAACTTCTTTATTAATTGATTATAGATTTAATTGGCCACAAGGTGGTGAATGGGATGAACAAGTATTTCCTTTAGGTTACGGTGGTCTATATAATCATAGTGAAAATGCTAACGCCTATTGGGTATCAAACCTTGAAAATAAAACATTTCAATTTATTTCCCATAGAGAAATAAAGAAAGGTGATGAGATATTCACATGGTATGGTGATGTTAGTTATTGGAATGACGGTAGAAATCACACATCAATAGGTTAACTACTTTTTATCCTTAATTTTATTAAAAGTGTCCATCAATTTAAGACTATCTTGATAGTTTTTTTCAATGCGACTCAATTCTTTTTCGTCGACAACATACTCTAAAGCATTATTGTATGATTCTTCAGCTTCCTTGATTATTTTTTCTATTGTCTTAATAAGTTTCATCTAATATAAATATAGTTGAGTGGTGTGTTTATTTATCTTTTGATATTTCTATTTTTAATTTGTATAAAAACTCATAACTGAGTTATTTATATATAATATAATATCTTAAATGAGTAGAATAAATTATACGGAATTATAACAAATGTCGACGCCAACTCCAACGCCAACGTTAACACCAACAGAACCATACGATGTATATCTATTTTTAGGGTGCAATGACAACACGTATTTTAGGTTTGAAAATGTGCCGGGAACATTACTTGATGGCGATACGTATTTAATTAATGGACCTAATTTTAATGGTTATGCTACGGTTATACCATATGATGTGCTAGGTGTGGTATATAATGGTAATGGTTCAACATTTTTATTACAGTTTGGTTGTCCAACCCCAACACCTACTAACACACCAACAAATACGGAAACACCTACTAATACACCAACAAATACGGAAATACAAACTAGTACACCTACTAACACACCAACTATAACCCCAACACCAACTATAACTCCAACAGAAACTAATACTCCAACACCGACTATAACCCCAACCCCAACTATAACTCCAACAGAAACTAATACTCCAACACCTACTATAACCCCAACACCAACTAATACCCCAACTTTACCGAATGAATTAATGCCGATAGATAACTTGGATATTATGCCAATGCTATTTGACGAAATCTGTAATCCAACATATTGTTTTAGAACAACACTACCATCTTTATCGGGATATAATGGAAATTATGTTGAAACAGGGACTTATAACTCTAATTTTTATTATGAGGG
>Ga0209107_10001173_pt1 | contig 14571 bp, 10 predicted proteins | sample LakErihyJuly2011_2_FD_187460 | JGI IMG/M metagenome (GOLD analysis project Ga0209107, IMG submission 187460) | Freshwater microbial communities from dead zone in Lake Erie, Canada - CCB hypolimnion July 2011 (SPAdes) (version 2) | ecosystem: Environmental > Aquatic > Freshwater > Lentic >... | reverse complement strand
ATTCGGCGGCATAGGCGTAATCAACACCTGAGACGCCGGGGCCGCCGGGGTTAATGATGAGAGAGCCGATGCGCTTTGCTTGATCTTGGGCTTTATAACGCAGCAGTGCGATTTTAAATGTGCCAATCTTTAAATCAGCATAATCGATAGGTACGAGAAGGTCGGCGCAATCAAATGTTTCGTAGCAACTTTCCCATGCCAATTTTTGGTTTTCATACTTAGCAAGGGAAGAAAGTGGTTTCTCTATCATGTTAGCCGTGCAACCACTGAGAATTAGTGCCAGGGATGTTGCGAGCGCAGTTAATAAGTAGCGGGGTTTAAGCACTAGGCCAGCCGACACATTAAAGCTTCAAGGGTAAGTAAGGGTGCTGCATTGTGGCTCAAGTTAGTCCGCGCTTCCATAATGGCATTGATCTTTTTTACCGTCATATGGGCAGGGAATTTATGCGCATATGCACTTATTTCATCGACGATGTCGATGTTGATAATGGAATCAGTGGCGCCAGCTTGCACCAGCATTACATCGCGATAGAAAGTTGCGATATCAAGGAGTGCGCCATCGATTGAATCGCGCACGGCGCGAGTAGCACGTGATTTCTGTTCTTTCTCAAGTTCTTTAATTGCCTTGGCGCCACCTGTTGCCATGCCGCGGCCAGTTGCACCTTTGCCATATGCCTCGGCAAGTGATGCAGTTTCTTTTTCATCACGTTCTTGCGTTGCAGCGCTTGCCTCTTGTGTTGCTAGATCTACAAGTGTTTGCGCAGCAACAAATGCGGCAGCGATGGAATTTAACTGCAGAGGCAACTTCATAACTTGGGCGCGGTTGCTGCGCACGTGTTCGTTGGTGGCGATGTAGCGAGCGCGGCCGATGTGACCCTGTGAAACGCGCGCTGCAAAATCGGCCATGGCAGGTGAGATGCCATCGCGTTTTTCGAGAACTTCGGTGACATCTTGATTTGATGGCGTGCGCAGTTGCAGATGGCGACAGCGCGAGCGAATTGTGGGCAATATGTCATGCAAAGTTGGGGCACAGAGCAACCAAACGGTGCGAGCGCCAGGTTCTTCAATCGCCTTAAGGAGCGCGTTCGCTGCAGATTCGGTCATGCGGTCGGCATCTTCCATAACGACTACGCGCCAGCCGCCCATAGATGGGGCCCAAGATGTGCGGGTCAGAAGATCGCGGATCTCATCGATCTTGATAGACAAGCCCTCGGTGCGGATGATCTCCACATCGGGATGCCCCGAGGTTTGAGCGCTATGGCAGGCCTGACACGTGCCACAGCCCCCCTGTGGGCAGATCAGAGCTGCGGCGAAGGCAACAGCTGCCGATGAGCGGCCACTGCCGGGTGGGCCAGTAAATATCCAGGCGTGGGTCATACCGTGTTTAGAAAGGTTTGCGGATTCTTCACCGCTGCGGGCGGCGGTTACCGCGCCTTGCAGAATCTCGGTGATGTGGGCTTGACCGACTAATTGGTCAAAGACTGAAGGTGCGTTCATTTCTTTTTAGCGGTCTTCTTAACCGGCTTTTTAATTGATCGCTTAATTGTTTTCTTTAACTTCTCTCTCGGCTCTTTTATCTCGTGTGAAATGGCAGGAATCGTTGAAATACGATTGATGATCTCATTGTGGATCTCATCAATTGATTGGCGGCCATCAACAACTAAATAGCGTTCTGGATCAAGACGGGAGATCTGCAAGAACTCTTGGCGTACTCGTTCGTGGAAAGCCAGCGGTTCGGCCTCTAAGCGATCACGATTTGTTAGGCGACCGATGCCGACTTCGGCGGGCAGATCGATAACAATTGTTAACGTTGGGAAAAGTGATTCAGTTGCCCAACGGGAAATACGAGCAACTTCACCCGGCGATAAAACACGGCCGGCGCCTTGATATGCAATAGATGAATCAAAGTAACGATCTGAAATTACGATTTCACCGCTGGCAAGTGCGGGGCGGATAACTGAGAAGACATGATGGGCGCGATCTGCGGCATATAAAAGTGCTTCTGCGCGCGGGCTGATTTCACCAGTTTCATGTCCGAGCAAAATTTTGCGTAAATCTTTTCCTAAATCTGTGCCGCCGGGTTCGCGCGATAAGACAACTACTTCACCACGATCTTCCAGCCACTTCTTTAACAGCTTTGATTGTGTTGATTTGCCGGTGCCTTCTCCGCCTTCAAATGCGATGAAAGTTCCTTTGCTTGGCGCACCAGTAATTCCGCCGAGTTCACCTTTGATCGCATTTGAAATATCAGACCAGAGAGAAACATTGGGGCGATCTTTCATCTGGTGATAAGAGATCGCGCCGATAATTGCTGCAATAACCCCGGCTGCCAATATGGTGGCTTGTGCGCCGTTGAAGTTAATTGTGCTGTTTTCAAATTCGTAGGTGCGAACACCGAATGCTGCGGCAAGGACTGGCGCAACGGCTAAGACTGCAACCAGTGTGATGCGGATAAGTGATTGCACGAAGGCAAAGGTGCGACCGCGCACTTCATCTTGGACTTCCATACCCAACATGGTGAAGCCGGTAACCCAAGTAACGCCGCTAAATGCGCCGAGGAAAATCACGGTAAAGACGGCCATTACAAGGTTTGGGATCAGCGCGAGCAGAACAAGAAAGAAGCCGGCAGTTGTCAGTGATGCGCCAAATAAACGGCGGCGGGAGAATTGAGCAAATATTTTTGGGCCAAATGCGATGCCGATGGCAAGACCAGTAAAGACTGCGCCAAATAAAACACCGTATGCCGCATCGCCGCCACCAAGATCGCCAACGAATGTGCGCGCCAGGCCAATAACCGCACCTGCTGCAAAGAATGCACCAATCATGCCAACTACTAGGCCACGCACAATCTTGCTTTGACTAACTGCTTTCCAACCATCGTGAAGGGATTTTAGAACGCCTTCATCTTTAGCTGTCTTAGCAGCGGCGCCCTTTGGAATTTCTTTAAGTCCCCAGATTGTTACCGCGGCAAAAGCAAAACTAAGAGCGTTTACATAGAGTGCGATATCAATTGATCCACCGATGGTGAATGGGAATAAGGACTCAATTGCATTTGCAAACAAGGTAAGGAGTGAGAACAAGACTGCGGCAATTGGAGCTGTTCCATATGCGGCTAGTAGTGAAACTTGATTAGCGCTTTCTAATTTCTCTTTGCCGACTAAGTTGGGAACTGTTGCCTCTTTTGCTGGTGACCAGAAAAGGGTTAAACATTCGACCAAGATCATTGCGGTGTAGAGCCAGAAATATGTGTTGACAATTGGAATAGAAATATAAAGTGCCGCGCGCATCACGTCGGCTGAAACCATTAACTTACGGCGATCAAGGCGATCAGCAATCACGCCAGCAATAGGCCCCAGGAAAACTGCTGGCAATAAGCGCGCGATAAAGACGCCAGCGATTGCAAAGTTTGCAGTTGTATAAGACCCACCAGAAAGTTGTTGCGCCATCGCAGTTGTTGCAAGAAGTCCGAGCCAGTCACCCAAAGATGAGAAGACCATCGAGTTCCAGAGCTTGCGGAAAGCGGGGATCGAAAGAACGCTGCGGGTTTCATCCTGCGCGGGGGCGGCAGGGGTGGGCAGACTTACAGGCATGAAATAAGTCTATAGGGCGCTTGTGATGCGCTTAAAGGTGGCAAAGAAGGGTTCTGGGATAGGTTCTCGGGCGTAGCACATTAAGTGGTTGTGCTACTGTGCTCACATGACAACGGCTGCGCGCAAACCAAAGACAACTGCTGCCAAGAAAACTGCGGCGGTAAAACCTGCCGCGTTGCGATCTGTCGGCGTTCGAGACTTGCGACAGAACGCATCAAAAGTATTGGATGCGGTTAAAGCTGGTGCGATTATTGAAATCACCGAACATGGTGTTCCAGTTGCGCGCCTTGCCCCAATTACTCGATCACTTTATGAGGAATACATTGCAAGCGGACTTATTAGACCTGCCGAGAATCCAGATTGGCGCCCGACTAAAAACCCAGTGAAAATTACCGGGAGTAAAACCTCAACCGAAGTGTTGATGGAGATGCGCGCTGAGGAAAGATATTGAGTTGGTATCTAGATAGCTCAGCGATTTTAAAATATTTATTTGCAGAACCAGAGCGTCCCGCGCTAGTCAAAGCTCTGACATCGCAGGCAATTTCATCTGAGCTCGCTCGCCTTGAAGTTAAGCGAGCCGTTTATCGGATCAATCCAAAAGATATAATTCTTGCAAACGAAGAGTTGTCGCGGATCAATTTTGTTTCAATTTCAAATCAAGTACTCGGCGTTGCTGAATCATTTACCAGCACCGTTACGTTGGCCACTCTAGATGCCATTCATGTCGCAACTGCAATAACTCTTGGTAAGGGGATTGAAGGAATCATCACTTACGATAAACAGATGATCACCAATGCCAGAAGTATGGGGATTAAAGTTTTATCTCCTGGTGCCAAGATTTAATTAGAAGAGACTGCGGATACTTTCTTCCAGGCTGTATTTAGATTTAAATCCCATCGAAGTTGCGGCTAAATCAACGTTGGCACAGAGAAATGCTGGGTCTCCGGCACGACGTGGGGCCTCAATAACTGCAGTATCTGACTTGTTTACCGCATCCAAAACTAGGTTAATGATCTCGCGCACTGATGCGCCACGACCTGTGCCAACGTTAATGATGGGTGGAATGACTTCTGTCGCATTTGCGGCAACCAAGTGCGCCCGTGCGATATCGCGAACATCCACATAATCACGCACACATGTGCCATCTGTAGTTGGGTAATCCGTGCCGAAGATAACCGGTGCTTCACCTTTATTTAACTTGCCTAAAACAATTGGAACCAAGTTTTCAACCGAGTTATCGAGCAGCTCTTGTGCTGCCGTACCAACCACATTAAAGAAGCGAAGTGATGTGCCGGTGTTACCTGGTGTATTAATAAATTCTGTAACCTTACTTTCGGCATCTAATTTTGTAGAACCGTATGGAGAAATCGGTGCCAGCGGACCATTTTCTTTGCATGGCTCCATTGTGTCGGGGCTGCCATAGACAGCAGCTGTTGATGAGAATAAGAATTTCTTAACACTATGCTTTTGAGCAAGCTTTAAAAGTTCAGTGGTTGCCGTGAAGTTAACTTCCTTGTACTCATCAGGCTTCTCAACTGATTCACCAACTGCCTTTAGCGCTGCGGTGTGAACAATTCCAGTAAATGCTTGATTTTTTAAAACATTCTCAATGGCTGTGTAATCACGAATATCAGCCACGTGCAGTGAAATCTCGTGGCCGTGTTTCTTGCTTAAGTAATCAACTCGCGGTTTCAAACCCTGGTAAAGCGAATCAAGCAGAACTACATCTTTACCGTCCTGAATGAAGAGATCAGCGATATGTGTTCCGATATAGCCCGCACCACCTGTGATTAGCCAAGTTTCGCGGGTCATGAGGTGAGTTTAACCCCTTACTTCTTCTTATATCCCGCAGGGCATTTTGGCTTTGTTGCAGTTACTTTCTTGGAGATTTTGCCTTTACTACATGTAATTGTTGATTTTTTGACTTTTTGTACAACCGGAATTGTTACGGGCTCCGCTGAAGTTGTGGGGGAAGGTGACGCCACCGACGGAGTAACAGGTTGTGCGCTTGCGCTCTGCGTGACTTTTACTTTTATAGTTGGTGCTGAATAGTGAAAACCGTTTGCTGAGAGAAAATACATTTCATTTTCAACTCTGCTTGAAGTTGTAACAATTTCTGAAATACCGAGTTCTGGATAGGACACTGAAATTACCGCGGTGGCCGACTTACTCAAATCAACTCCCCATAGGCATTGCGCAATTTTAATGGGAACTGCAACTTCGAAGGTTCCTTGATTACGTGTTCCATCTGCCTTAGATTCCATAGCTGCAACTTGCAGCTGGATCACCTTTTCATCGTTATTCCAACTTGGATATTTAATAACATCTCCATTTGACCAAATACTCATACCGCGTCCGTAATCACATTTACTCAACCAAGCTGCATTTCCGCTGCTCACGCCAGTTAGAGAACTCATGACAATGTTGTTCGTGATGTCAGCCCGCTGCTGATAATCAGTTGGCGCGACGTCATAGTATTTTCGCCATTTGAAAGATTTTTGGGCTGGGGTAACGTTAATTGTCATAATATTTTCGCCAATTTGGTTCTTCTCAACAAAAATAGATCCACGTTTTCCATAACCAATAGAAAACCCAAACTCAAATCCTTTCGGTAATTTGGCTTTGACCCGATATGAGTAGTCAGGATTTAGTCCCCAACCCGTTCCACAATAACTTGGGTTTTTAGCAGTGCCACAGACCCGATCGTCAACCAAATCTGGGAAGTCTGTATAGGTGTTGGGTGTATTCCACCAGCCGCCACCGAAGTCAAAGTTAATTTGATCTACATTTGTCGCACATTGGCCTTCGGCCCAACAATAATCTGTTCCTAAAGGAAAATAATACAATTTCATAATTGTATTTTCTGTGCCGTTTTCATGTTTTATACCAGGTGTGATCCATTCATATTTTTTTCCTATTAGAGGCTGTGTTGCAAAATAATCGACATAATCTCTAGACAAAGATTTATCTGTCCTGGCAAGAGTCACCTTTCCATCACTCCCTATAGCCTCTACAGAAATAACGCAGGGTATTGTCTTACTAATTTCGCACGGTTCCCACACAGTTATTGCAGAATCTTTAGCAACCGCTCCGGGTGGCGCGGTGAGTAAAGATGTAAATATAAAGGCACTCGTTATCGCAGACAAAATCTTTATTTTATTCAAGATCATTCCTTACTTCTTCTTATATCCCGCAGGGCATTTTGGCTTTGTTGCAGTTACTTTCTTGGAGATTTTGCCTTTACTACATGTAATTGTTGTCTTCTTCACAATCGGTGTAGTGATAGGCATTGTTGTTGGTGTGGCAGATGGTGTTGGTGTGGCAGATGGTGTTGGTGTGACTTTAGGCAGTTCTAGTTTGACTTTGATTTGTGGAGTTGAGAATGTAAAGCCAGCGACTTTGAAGTAGATCATCTGATCATCTTGTGAGAGCACTGATGTCGCAACATTATTAGTACCATCGGCATTAGTGACTGCGACGGTAGCTTTGGCGTTAAGAATGTTTTCGCCCCATAAACATTTAGCGAAATTTTTAGGAACCGCTAGGTTGAAATGGCCTTTATGAAGTGCGCCCTTGTGATCTAGGTGAAGTGAACCCACTTGGTATGCCAAGGTCTGTTCTGTTGCATCCCAGGCAGGAGGAAAGGCTGAATAGAGTGTGGCATTACTACTTACTAGGGCGATCTTGCCAGGCTCCATCTGGCAGTTACCGCTGCCATTGATTCCCCAAGTCACAGCATTCCACTCAGAAGTAAAACCAATTGGTTTCATGAGGGGTTCCCAGTATGCGAAAGATCCATTTGGATAAAAAGTAGAAGGTGAAAGCGCGTTTTCAATTGATGAGTTAAGAGTTGAAGTGCCTACATATGTTTGATTACCAAGCCTTGGATCTCGCTTTACACACATCTCTGTAAAGTTTGCATTGAGTTTCTGATATTCGCAGCTTAAGGGACCAGTGCGTGCAGTCAGCACTCGGGTTGGAGTTCCGGAGAGCGTGATCGTAGATCCATCTTCAGTGATAGTTGGGTCAAGAATTCTTCCGTTAAACCATCCGCCAACTTGCTCTTTAAACTTTCCCATTCGAACTTTTGCTTGATATTCAACATTAGTTGGAAAGTTATATGCGGTGCCATAGCTAAATGGCCACCAGTTTCCGCCACTGGATATTGGTTTGTCGAATTTTACAGGTTTAATTTCCATAGCAAAAGTTTGAGTGAGTTGATCGGGATTAACATTTTTATAGTAAGAAACAGAAGCGGTTACAGTGTAATTCTCACCTCCACCGTGGGTAGCACCGGGAAGATTCCATACCTTTGCATATCCACCTCGAGGTAAACCAGTACCTGGATTTATAAAGAAATCACGATACTGTGTCTCACCAACTTCAGTGAAGTTAGTGCCGGTGAAGATAGGATCCAATGGATTTGGTTTCCAGTCAGTAACAGAACCAGAAATCCATTTCTCACTTCCTAGATTTCTCCATGAGGCAGATTCGATGCAATATTCTGGAACATCAATTGAGCATGGTTGAAAGACGGTTGACCACACATTGTCTGGCCCTTTGGTTGTGGTTCGTCCTAAGTACCCTGCAGGCGTAGTGCCAAATCCAAGCAGTGTGTCTCGTGGGTAAAACATTTCAGCAGGTACCTTCTGATAAAGATAATCGGAAGAACTAATTGAAATATCAGTCTCTTCACCAGATGCAAGTGGGGTCATCGAGAAGGTCAGGGCAAGTGCGGTGGCAATGCCTGCTATTACCTGTGACTTCTTCATAAGCACAGATTAGAACTATTAACCATTTATTAAAAGGTCAGGATTAATCAGATTTTTTCTTAGCCTTACCAGTGGCTTTCTTAGCGGTCTTCTTTTTGGTCGCCGCTTTCTTTACAGTGTTTTTCGTCAGAGTTGGCGCGCTATCGCCCGCTTTAACTTTCGCAGCTTTCTTACGTGATTTCTTTGGTGATGGGCCGTTTTCAGCCTCCCACGCACGACGGCCGGCCAAGAGTTCTAGCGCACGTTCGATGGTTAGAGCTTCAAGAGTGTCACCACGACGAAGTGTTGCATTTGTTTCACCATCGGTTACATACATACCAAAGCGACCATCTTTAACGATAACTTCTTTCTCGGTTGCAGGATCTTTGCCAAGTTCTTTAAGAGGTGGTTTTGCAACGCCGCGACGGCGCTCTTTTGGTTTTGAGTAAATCTCAAGTGCTTCATCTAAAGACAGTGAGAAGAGTTGATCTTCACTTGTTAGCGTGCGCGAATCAACTCCAGCTTTTAGATAAGGGCCATAGCGACCGTTTTGAATTGTTATATCTTCACCTAGAGAGTTTGTGCCGAGGATGCGTGGAAGAGAAAGAAGTCTTAGCGCATCATCAAATGTGATGGTGTCTAGCGTCATTGTTGAGAGAAGAGATGCCGTCTTTGGCTTTGGGGCATCTTTCTTTTTGCGCTTCTTCTTTGGTTCACCTTTGTCATCTAGTTCTACAGGCTCTGGCGGAAATACTTCGGTGATGTAAGGACCGAAGCGTCCTGACTTTGCAATCACTTCAAGGCCAGTGCTTGGATCTGTTCCAAGTTCGCGTTCACCTGAAGGAGCGGCGAGAAGTTCAATTGCTTTTTCAAGAGTTAACTCATCGGGGGCAAGTTCTTCAGGGATGTTTGCAAGTTTGCGATCTTGATCTGGAATATTTTCTTGCAAATAAGCGCCATAGCGACCAACGCGAATTTCGATGGTGTCAGATAAATTCATTGTGTTTGTAGCACGCGCATCGATGCCACCGAGATCAAGTGAGAGTTCGTTAAGTCCTGGTTGGCCATCGATGCCGTAATAGAAATCACGGAGCCAATCAACGCGGCCAGCTTCACCCGCTGCGATCTTGTCGAGATCTTCTTCCATGCTGGCTGTGAAGTCATAATCAACGAGCTTGGTGAAGTGAGTCTCTAGCAGGCCTGTGACGGAAAATGCCAAGAATGTTGGAACAAGTGCGCGACCGCGCTTATATACATAACCACGATCTTGAATTGTTTGAATGATGGAGGCAAATGTTGAAGGGCGACCAATACCGAGTTCTTCTAACTTCTTAACAAGTGTTGGCTCGGTATAGCGAGCAGGAGGCTTGGTGTCGTGACCTTCGCAGTTGTATTCGCTCACCTTTATTGATTGACCCATTGTCATTGCAGGAAGTCGCCTATCACTTGCCTCTTCATCAACTTTTGCGTTCTCATCAACGATGTCATCGTAGGCTGCAAGGAAACCTGCAAAAGTAATTACGCTGCCGTTAGCGCGGAAGATTGTGGCATTCTTATCTGTTGTCTGGGCATCAAAGTCAACGCGCATCTGCATCTTCTTCGCATCAGCCATTTGAGATGCAACGGTGCGCTTCCAGATTAAATCGTAAAGCGCGAATTCATCACGTGAGAGTTCTGGAGCAAGTTCGCCTGGAGTTTTAAATGAATCACCGGCTGGGCGAATTGCTTCGTGTGCCTCTTGCGCGTTCTTAGATTTACCTTGGTAAACACGTGGTGCATCTGCAACATGGTCTGCGCCATAAAGAGATTTGGCGGCAGCGCGTGCGGCGTTGATTGCCTGTGCTGAAAGATTAATCGAATCAGTACGCATATAGGTGATGTAACCGTTTTCATATAAGCGTTGTGCAACGCGCATGGTTATCTGTGCGCCCCAACCAAGACGTGAGCCAGCATCTTGTTGCATCGTCGAAGTTGTAAATGGTGGTTTAGGGCGTTCAGTGCGTGGAGATTCCTCCATTGATTTAACGGTCAGTGGTGTTGATTTAAGTGAATCAACGAGTGCGCGGGCACCTTTTTCATCAAGTAATAAGATATTTTCAAGTGACTTTTCTTTAACTGCGCCATCGGCCCCGAAGTCACTTGTTGACGCCACTTTCTTGCCTTCAACAGATAGTAAGCGGGCGGTGAAGCCGAGTTCGCAAGTTGCATTTAGGTCCCACCAGGAGGAAGAGATAAAGGCCATGCGTTCGCGCTCTTTTTCAACAATTAACTTGGTGGCAACCGATTGCACGCGCCCTGCTGATATACGTGGCATGACTTTCTTCCACAGAACCGGCGAAAGGCGATAACCGAAAAGGCGATCTAGAACGCGGCGGGTTTCTTGGGCATCAATTAAGTTGTAATCAAGGTCTCGAGTATTTTCTACTGCTGCCTTAATTGCTTCCTTAGTGATTTCGTTAAAGACCATTCGTTTGATTGGGATCTTTGGTTCAAGAACTTCAACTAAGTGCCAGGCGATTGCTTCGCCTTCGCGGTCTTCATCTGTTGCAAGTAATAGCTCGTCAGCGTCTTTCATCAACTCTTTAAGTTCGGCAACCTTTGCGCGCTTATCGGGGTTGATTACATATAAAGGTGCGAAATCATTTTCAATATCCACGCCTTCTTTAGACCAGGCAAGTTTCTTAACTTCTTTAGGAATATCGGCGGCGCGCTGTGGCAAATCACGAATATGACCGACGCTAGCCTCGACGATGAAACCATCGCCGAGGTATTCGCCAATTTTGCGCGCCTTTGCTGGTGATTCAACGATCACCAGCTTCTTAAACTCTTTTGGCATCGATTCCTAAGCGGGGAAGTTCTTTTACTTAGTACTCAATAGAAGTTGCTTGGCGACGGCTGCGAATTAACGAACCGATGATAAGCAAGGTTGCAACGAGAGCGATGATCATTGATGTGCTCTGTTGGGTTGGAAGTGCGAAACTAACAATCGCAGGAGTAATCAATAGCGCAACCAAGTTCATAACCTTGATAAGTGGGTTAATTGCAGGGCCGGCAGTGTCTTTAAAGGGATCTCCAACAGTGTCGCCAACGATGGTTGCAGCGTGAGCATCTGAGCCCTTGCCACCGTAATTTCCATCTTCAACCATCTTCTTTGCGTTATCCCAAGCACCGCCTGAGTTTGAAAGGAAGACAGCCATAAGTGTTCCGGTGCCGATTGCGCCAGCCAGGTATGCACCAAGTGCGCCAACGCCAAGACCGAAGCCAACTGCGATTGGTGCCATAACTGCAAGGAGTCCTGGTGTTGCAAGTTCACGAAGTGAATCGCGCGTACAGATATCAACAACGCGACCGTATTCAGGCTTTTCAGTTCCCTTCATAATTCCTGGGTGCAACTTGAACTGATTGCGAACTTCCATAACAACTGCGCCCGCTGCGCGAGATACCGCGTTGATAGCAAGACCTGAGAAGAGGAATACAACGGCTGCGCCGATGATAAGACCAACTAAGTTACGTGGATCTGCAACATCTAGAACACCTTGGTATTGAAGTGCAACATCTTTGCCTTCACCGACTGCCTTGATGACTGCTTCCTTGATGGCATCGGTGAATGCACCGAACAAAGCAGTTGCTGCAAGAACTGCTGTTGCAATTGCAATTCCTTTAGTGATCGCCTTAGTTGTGTTACCAACGGCATCTAGTGAGGTAAGGATCTTTGCGCCTTCACCCTTAACATCGCCTGACATTTCAGCAATACCTTGCGCGTTATCTGAGATTGGGCCGAAGGTATCCATGGCAACGATTACGCCAACAGTTGTTAGCAAACCAGTACCTGCGATTGCGATTGCAAAGAGTGAGAGCGTGATCGATCCGCCACCGAGCAAGAAGGCGCCAAATACTGAAGCTGCAATTAACAGACCTGAGTAAACCGCTGATTCAAAACCAACTGAAATACCAGCCAAAAGCACTGTTGCTGCCCCTGTTTGTGAAGATGCAGCAACATCGTTTACAGGACGCTTGCCAACTTCGGTAAAGAAGCCGGTAAGTACCTGAATTGCTGCAGCCAGTGCGATACCAATTAGAACTGCGCCGAATGCAAGAACGCGGGGATTGATATTGCCAGCATCTTCCAAGACCTTAGGTGAGAAGTTTGTAAGTTGATCAAACTTTGCAGGTAGGTAAGTAAATGTTGCAAGACCGGTAAGGCCCGCAGAAATAATTGCTGATAAGAAGAATGAGCGGTTAATCGCAGTCATCGCTGACTTATCTGTGGAGCGTAACTTGGTGAGGAAAATACCAATTACTGCAGTAAGAATTCCGATTGCCGGAACGATAAGTGGATAGATCAAACCTTCGTTACCGAAAGCAGCCTTACCTAAAATAAGGGCAGCTACAAGTGTTACGGCATATGACTCGAATAAGTCTGCAGCCATTCCGGCGCAGTCACCGACGTTATCACCGACGTTATCTGCAATTGTTGCTGGGTTGCGTGGGTCATCTTCTGGAATTCCTTTTTCAACTTTACCAACTAGGTCAGCACCGACATCTGCCGCCTTGGTAAAGATTCCACCGCCAACGCGCATAAACATGGCAAGCATTGCAGCGCCAAAACCAAAACCTTCTAGAACTGTTGGTGCATTTTCGCGGAATATAACTACTGCGCCCGCTGCGCCAATTAATCCGAGACCAACTGTTGTCATACCAACAACGCCGCCGGTGCGAAATGCGATCTGAACTGCCTTCTCGGCACTTCCTTGGCGAGCAGCTTCGGCAACGCGCACATTTGCGCGAACTGCCAACCACATACCGTTGTAACCAACGAGGGCTGAGAAACCTGCACCCATTAGGAAGAAGATTGAACGGCCGATGCGAATTGAAGTTGTTTCAGCAGGTAGCGCGAATAGTAGGAAGAAAACAATTCCTACAAAATATGAAAGTGTGCGGAACTGGCGCGCAAGGTAAGCAGCCGCTCCTTCTTGTACCGCTTCAGCAATTTCGCGCATCTTCTGGGTGCCATCACTGGCTGCCAATACTTGGGCGCGTAATACCCAGGCGATGGCGAGTGCGAGAAGAGAAATTGCTAGGACTGCATAGGTGATATTTAGGTTTGTGCCAGCTACTTGCACATTGGACAGGGCGACAGATGCGCGCATTGGTTCTCCTCCATTGGAGAGTCAGGGCGTCCATTCGATGGCGGACACTGAGATGGCGAGAGTTTACGCATAACCCACCCCGAAATACTAAATTTAGATGGATATACCTCTTATATGTAAATTTTTCCGCTGGGGTCTTCCTTCTCGGGTCGGCTAACCTTACGGCGATGAATCTTTCAGTGAACCTCTTTGACGCCCATTCGATCATCTCGACCCTTGGCTTGGTCGGCATCTTGGCGATCATTTTCATGGAGACCGGCCTCTTAATTGGCCTCTTCTTCCCTGGCGACTCACTTCTCTTTCTTGCAGGCGTTGGCGCATCTGGGGCAGCCGCGAAAGTCTTTGATGGCGTTCAGATCGATATCGTGGCGCTGCTGATCGGTGCCCCATTGGTTGCAATCATTGGCTCACAGACTGGTTACCTAATCGGTGCTAAATATGGCGTCAAACTCTTCGATCGCCCCGATGGTCGCATTTTCAATCAAAAGAAGGTTAAGGCCACTGAGCGTTGGCTAAATAAATATGGCACAGGTAAAGCTTTGGTTCTGGCGCGCTTTATTCCCTTTGTGCGAACCCTGATTAATCCAATGTGCGGGGTTATAAAGATGCCCGCTAAGAAATTCTTTTTATGGAACTGTGTTGGCGCCATTTTATGGACCGACGGGATAATTATTGCTGGGTATTACTTAGGTGAAAGACTTGAAGGCAGTGTTGATAAATACCTACTGCCAGTTGTTGGGTTAATAATTTTGGTTAGCGTGATCCCGGTCGGAATTGAAATACTTCGCGAGTGGCGCACTAAGCGCCACTTAAGTTAATTAAAGACCTAGATCTTCTAAAGAATAAGCTGCGCGATAAACGTAGCCCGCATCAATAATTGCCTGCTTAGCGCCGCGTTCCACAATTACAGCAACGCCAACCACGATTGCGCCAGCCTCAATGAGTGCCTCAACAGCAGTTAATACTGAACCGCCAGTTGTTGAAGTATCTTCAACTGCTAAAACACGTTTACCAACAACATCTGGGCCTTCTATTCGACGTTGTAGTCCGTGAGCTTTTTCTGCCTTGCGAACTACAAAA
>Ga0209107_10001172_pt1 | contig 14571 bp, 12 predicted proteins | sample LakErihyJuly2011_2_FD_187460 | JGI IMG/M metagenome (GOLD analysis project Ga0209107, IMG submission 187460) | Freshwater microbial communities from dead zone in Lake Erie, Canada - CCB hypolimnion July 2011 (SPAdes) (version 2) | ecosystem: Environmental > Aquatic > Freshwater > Lentic >... | reverse complement strand
TTTCTTTCCTGGCAAGTATTTTCCAGTCAATACGCCTTGTGCAATTGGTGACCAAACAATCTGGCCAATTCCCTCTTTGATTGATAAGGGAACAACTTCCTTTTCAATAACGCGCCAAAGCATTGAGTATTGGGGTTGGCTAGAAACAAATCGAGTCCAGCCGTATTTCTTCTGAATATCTAATGCTTGGCCAATTTGCGTGGAATCCCACTCAGAAAATCCGATGTAATTTACTTTTCCTTGGCGCACAAGATCATCAAATGCTTGAAGTGATTCATCGAGTGGTGATTCGAAATCAAAGCGGTGCATTTGATAGAGATCAATATGGTCTGTGTTCAAGCGCTTGAGAGATGCGTGGGCAGATTCCATAATGTGTTTGCGCGATAGTCCACGATCATTTTTTCCTGGGCCCGTACCGCCGTAAACCTTTGTAAATAATTCATATGATTCACGGCGAACACCCTTGAGTGCTTTACCAAGTACTGTTTCGGCGCGGGTGGCTGCATAAACGTCGGCCGTATCGAAGGTTGTGATTCCGACATCGAGTGCTGTCTTTACACATTTGATTGCTGCGTCTTGCTCTACTTGGCTACCGTGAGTTATCCAATTTCCGTAAGAAATCTCTGATACATACATTCCTGATGAGCCGAGGCGACGATATTCCATGCATGAACTCTATTTCTTGTACGTCGTGATAACAATAGAAAATTAGCTCGAAAGTTCAATACTCATATTTTTATCTTGCGTGAAAAGCTCCAGACCCCAAGCATGGCAACAGGAATGGCAGCAAAGAAGCACAACCAGCCATAGCCAAGTGTGCCAATAATTACTCCTGCTAAAGCGCCACCACCAGCGCCCATTAGATTCATTAAGAGATCACTTGCACCTTGCGATGATGGACGAAGTTCATTTGTGACTGACTCTGAAAGAAGTGTCGAACCGGCAATAAGAGTGCAAGACCAACCCAAGCCGAGTAAAAATAGTCCCGTCCCCATTCTTATTACATCATCTGCAGCTGCAGTTCCTGAAACAAATGTGGAGAGAAGAAGAATGAGAACACCTGCGCGGATAATAGGTATGCGTCCAAATTTGTCACTCAGCCAACCAACCACTGGTGAAAATGCATACATCCCTGCAACGTGAACGCTGATCACTAAACCAATAATTGTCAGAGTTACTTCAACATGTGCCATATGTACGGGTGTCATTACCATTACAGAGACCATCGCAACATGTCCTATTGCAATTGCTGCAACCGCTATAAGTGCGCGTGGATTCTGGCTAATCAAGCGCAGCGCTTGCCGCGCAGGCAAGAGCTTGTTATCTATTTCTCCCTTATCTTCTATTTGAATAGCAGTGATATATGGATCTGGGCGTAGAAACAATTGAATAACAATTGCACTAAGACCTAAAGTAATAAGCGCAACGACGTAAGGACCTACCAAACGAGGAAGTCCCAAGACTTCTGCAAAATTTCCCGACGGCCCCATAAGGTTTGGTCCGGCAACTGCCCCGATTGTGCTGCCCCATACAACAAATGAAAGTTGTCGTGATCTAGATTCATCCGTTGCTAAATCTGTTGCCGCAAAGCGCGCTTGATACCCTGAAGCAGATGCTGCTCCAATCAAGAATGCACCAAGGAGCATAAAGATAAGAATTTCTTTTGTTCCACCAATAATTGCAGAGAGCGCACCGATAGCGCCCACGAAATAGCCAACTGAAAGCCCAAGGCGACGTCCACCTCTTTGTGTAAGGCGAGAAAGTGGAAGTGCCATAGCCGCTGCACCTAACACTGAAGATGTTTGAGCAAGACCTGCCAATGTTTCTGAATCTGTAATTGATGCAACAAGTAATGAGCCGGCAGCAACAGTTCCAGCGCTTCCGATACCAGCGAGTACCTGGACGGATGCAAGAACTTTGATTACTTTTTGCTGAATTATCTGTTTTTCATGATCAAGCATTTCAATATCGTATTACAAAAAATATTGAAATTACTCGACTAGCCTCGAATACCAGTCGTAGCAATAGATTGAATCAGGAACTTTTGAGTGAAGAGGAAAATCAGGAATAGCGGAACGATCTGCATGCCCACGCTGGCAAAAATCAAAATCACGTTCGTGTTACCACCCGGTCCAACTAATGATGCAATTCCTACTGGCAAAGTCATTTTTGATGCAGTGGAAATAAAAATATTTGGCCAGAAAAATTCATTCCATGAGGCAATAAAAAGAACTACGCCAAGAGCAGCAAGTGCGGGCTTACTCAATGGCAAAATTATTCTAAAGAAGATCCTAAATGCACCAGCCCCATCAATTTTTGCTGACTCATCGAGTTCCTTTGGAATTGACCTAAAAAATTGCCGGAGAAGAAATATTCCAAGCGGCGTTATCATCGCTGGTAAAAATAATGCAGCGTGATTATCGATTATCCCAATTTTTCTAAAAGCAACAAAACTCGGAATCACAGTTAGTTGAGGTGGAACCATAAGGCCTGCAAGTAAAATCATAAATAAAGTATCTCTACCAAAAAATTCTAGCCTTGCAAAAGCGTAGGCAGCCAGAGAAGATATAATCAGAGCACCTAAAGTAGATATCAGGGCTACTTTTAAACTATTTAGATACTGTTCAGCTATAGGAAATACCTCCCATGCACGCGTATAAGAAGAAAAATCCAGCTTTGATGGTAGCCATTTTGGAGGTATAGCAAATCTTTCCTCCCTACTTGAAATTGAAGTTAACAAAAGCCATACAATTGGCAGGATCCAAAGTACGGCAAAAATAAGAATTACAAGATTCGCAACCTGATCACTAATCTCTGATTTAAAATTGCGTTTAGCTTTCTTGGCATTTACAGTAATTGACTGACTCATCCTTCATGTACCCATCTCTTCGCAAACTTGAATTGTGTGAGCGTAACAATTAGCACGACAATAAAAATTGCTACTGAAATAACAGCACCATACCCAATATCAAAATTTCGAAACGCACTCATATGCAAATATTGCACAATTGAAAGTGTTGCGTTGTCAGGGCCGCCGCGAGTCATGATGTACATCGGCTCAAATATTTGAAAAGCACCAATAAACGCAGTCACGGATACAAAGAAAATAGCCGGAGTACATAGAGGAAATGTGATGTTCCAAAAGAGGCGCAATCCACTAGCGCCATCTACCCGAGCAGCCTCGCTAATTTCACTCGGTATCGCTTGTATGCCAGCCAAAATAACTATGAATGCAAATCCTAAAGTTTTCCAGAGGTCGATCATGATGAGAGTGGGTAGAGCCCAAGTGCTAGATATCAAAGTTGCTTGTGGAAATCCTACTTTCCCAGCATAGAAATCAATTACACCGAATGTTGGATCTAGCCCAAAACTCCAGATGATGGAGGTTGCCGACCAAGAAAGAAGGAAAGGGAAAAAGAATACTGTACGAATAATGTATGCAAAGAATTTTGGAATCCTTCTGTTGACAGCGACTGCAAGAATTAAGCCAAGTCCTACGTGAGTAACTATTGAAGCTATTGTAAAAATAAATGTATTTTTTACTGCTTCAAGTGCGATGGGATCTTTAAAAAGTTTTCCATAATTATCTAAACCCACAAATTTTGGTTGTGTAAAAAAATCCCAAGTGATGAGGCTGTAACCAAAGGCACCAATCAAAGGAAATAGAATAAAGCAGCAGAAAAATAGAATTGCAGGTGACAAAAACAGGAACGGTGTGAACCGTTCCTGTTTTTGTTTCGCCTTTCGAAGGGGCATTTTTTCCTACTCTGTTGTTTTGGAATTAGAGCAGCTTTGTTACTTCTTCCTGCATCTTCTTCATTCCTGCATCTGGCTTGATATTTCCTGCGATTATCTGTCCCCAGATATCTTCGATTGTACGTTGAGTTAGATTTCCTTTGGTTGGAGATGGGATAGCAGTTGCATAGTCAAGTGCTTTATAGAGTTTTTCTGTACCGACTGGGGAATCTGCAAGATAGTCTTGGCTTTCAGCGACAGACTTCAAGCATGGTGATGCCGTTCCACCCGACGTAGCAAATACTGTTGCACCAGAAGACGTACTTAGATACTTTACAAACTCCCATGCTGCATCAACATTTGGTGATGACTTCATAATTGGGAATGCTGCCCATCCGACAGGTGATCCGCGATTTGCACCCTTGTGTGGGAAATCGAAGATCTCGTATTTGTCGACTGCATTAGCTGCACGAACTGCAAGTACTGGCCAACGACCGCCACCGAAAACAGCAAGGTCACCCTTGATGCCAAGTTCGAAACGATCAAATGTGCCACCAGGTGCTGGACTTAATTTTTCAACAACTAATTGACGGGCAAACTCTGCCGCTTCAATCGCCTGTGGTGTGTCACAAGTTGCTACGGTCCAATCTTCATTCATCGTGCTGGCCCCATTTGTTGTTAGCCAAGGCATAATTCCCACAAAGTACTCAGCTGTAACTGGGAACATAAATGCACCAGTCTTCTTCTTTATCGTACGTCCAGCCGCAAGAAAATCATCCCACGTCCAGTCGTCAGTTGGAAGTTCAAGTCCAGCTTTTGCAAAAACATCTTTGTTGACCCATGCAGCCATACAGTTCATTCCACCACTTGGGATGTAGTAAGTCTTTCCATCCTGAGGACCATATTTTTTTCCGAATTCAACAAGTCGGGGATGTGTGTCGGCTAACGCAATATCCATTTCTTCTTGGTCTCGAGCGATCAGGTCGTCAAGTGCTAGCACAACTCCTTTATCTGCGAATAAGAGAGCACCCTCTGTTGCCAAATTGAGAACGTCATACTTGGCTCCTCCAGCCAATTGAACCGCAACAGTATCAGCGTATTCTGCCCAACTAGCAGATGGGATAGCCTGCGCAGTGAAATCTATCTGCGGATATTTTTCTTTGAATCCTGCAAATAATGCATCCCAAGATTTTGCTTGATCCGCGCTACCGTTAAAAACGAACGAAACTGTTGCTGCATCAAGATCTTTTGGTCCATCATCTTTTTTACTGCAGGCGGCTAATGCTGCTGCAGTAGTAATTCCTGCTGCACCGATGCCTGCGCTCTTTAGAACCGTCCTCCGTGAAAAAACTGATTTTTCTGGAAGGGTTTCAGTTACATTTTTATCAGTCATTACTTCCCCTTATTTCTCTGTTGTGTCACGAATAACCCACTCGTAATGAGAGTCTTCAGGTCGAAAGAGTGACTGTCAACGAACATTTATGCTCATTTAATACAATAGAAATGCTAATAATCCCTATAAATCTATTGAATTCCCCTTAGATAGAAGTTGTAAATTCGACAAAGTCCGATTCTCAAAACCTGGCATTTCGATGGACTTTAATCTAAGAATTCCTTCAAGGACCGTGACTGTGATCTTCTTTCCATCACTTTGCACAGTGCCATAAGCATCACCCGTGAAGAAGGGCAGCGCCGCCGTAGATTCCCTCGTAAATGATAATTTTCCAACTCTGCCATCGTATTGTTGACCAGTCCAAGCTAGAATTCCGCCCCAGCTAGCCATCGCACGCGAATAATGATTACCGCACTCTGCTTCATTGAATGGGCTGCGCTTTGCGCCGTCGTACCTATCGCGAATATTTGAAATGCAGTCAACACCTTCTGCTTCCATACCTTCATAAATCATGCCGATAGCTGCGCTGTATTCAAATCCAGTCATAACCTCGTTGAAGTAAGGAAATGGTCTCTTAGGTCTATTTCCTCGAGGATAAGATGCCATAACTAATGCTTTTTCATCACCCAAAACGTAATTTCGCATATGGTTAAATTCCGAGAAGAATTCATCACGGTAATTGAACTTATAAATTGTTTCGAGTGTTTTCTTGATATTTTCTTTTTTAGCCAAATATCCCAAGCCACAAATGTGCGCTAAAAATTGACCTACTAATTGATCGACTAAGCAACCTTCTCCTAATTGAAGTTCGGGATCATCCATATCGGATGCCCCCATCGAGGTGTGTCTGAGCCCTGGATAAATTAGATTTATATTTTCGGGTGGAACAATCTTATGAATGTAATAATCTCCATTAAATAACTGGCTATCCATGTAGGCACTGCCACTTTCAAAGAGTTTTTCGCATTTGTTTGCAAACTCTGTATCTGAATTTTCAAGTGCCATCTCTTGGGAAGCCTTCAGCGCTGCTAAGTACCAGAAGCCCATTTGTGGATTAGGGCCATAGTATTCAACATCCATTGTGTTGTGCTGTGCGCCTTCCATAACGCCATCTTGGTCAGCATCCCAACTTCCGGGAATCCAACAAAATTCCAATGATCGCTTAGCTGCTGGCCAAAGTTTCTTGAGCCATTCTGAGTCTCCAGACAATCGCCATTCTCTATAAAGCTTAACTATGCAACCCATCTGACCATCGGCTGCGGCTAGTTGCCACTCGCGGGCATATTTTTCCAAGGGCAATCCAATGCGAAAACTCATTAACCCATCAGGGCGCATTGCATGAAGGAATTCGAGTTCGCGCATATCGCGGGCAATGGAACCGAACAAATGAGACGATGCTTGTTCATAGTTCCAAACATGCGTACAACTTCCGTGACAACTTCCCTTTCTGTCACCAATTCCCTCCCAACCATAATAATGTCCATCGGCAGTTTGGAAAAAGGTCTGACTTCTCAACGTGCTTAGATTAAAGAGCGCTGATTCTTTTATGGGTTCAGGTAATTCAGATTGCGTGATTGAAGTAATAAAATCCAAACTTCTCTTCTCAAGATCTGGCAGCTTATCGACTACTTGCAATGCGCTATCCCATGCATCCTTGGCTTTCGCGGAATAAGCATTTCCAACCACATCATCGCTGTAAAGGGCTTGTGAAATATCTCCGTAATCTGTACTCATCCAAGCGTGACGATTTGGGAAATTCCATGAAATAACAAATCTAAATGTTGTAGACCCGCCAGCAGGAATTTTACGAATATCAGCTATAGAAGCGACCGGTGAGGGCAATTCGCCTGGCTTTGGCATAAGCGCAGAACTATTCTCATCAAAGAGTGAATCGGTATCTGCAAATCGATTATCTAACTTTCCATCCTCTAAAAAGTCATCCCAAAATTCGAGAAGTGAATCTCCCCATGAATAACTTGCCCAGGAAGTTCTATGAGAAACATTCTCACCTTCGATTAGTGAGAGTGCCATGGTGCCGTATCTCTCTGAATCCTTAGGAACGCCATGACTATCAAAGAGAATTCCGGAGAGTTTCTTTGAAGTCATAAAAGAATTGAAATTTCTAAAATGCTGGAATCCCTCACGAAATGGATGATAGGCGCTTGGAACGATTGGTGATGAACCATCTTCTCCAATGAAATTTTGAAGATTTCCAGCAATAGAAATATCTAGAGAATTCTTCGATAAATTCTTTACTGAATACTCAAGGACTGCAATTGGCAGACTGCTGCTATCGGCATCTGTTGGTATAAGCGGATTGAAGGCTTTGATTTCTACTTCAATTGGAAGATTTGGATCACTCAAAGAAATCTTTGCAAAGGGATATGTGGCTTCAAATGTGCAGGATTTAAATCGTGGCAAACCATGGTGATTGGCACGTGTGCCATATGCGCCTTCATACTCACTAACGTCAATTGGGCCTTCTAGTATTTTGGCGGTGGCTTTAGACTTCTTGTCGCTATCTTGAACTCGAATACAGAAAAAAGAATACTGAGGTATAAAACCTTTTCCCGGGCGGTTCATTACTTCCCAATCTCGCAAATCTCCTTTTCCACCTATAGAAAAGGTCCCTGTCCCAATACCTCCTAATGGCATTGCAATCCTGCGAAGGTTCTCCCCAGAATATTCTTTGAGTGCGCGCCATTTCTGATTATTAGTCATTTAAGCCTCCGAGATAATTGATGAGTAGCCGGAAAATGAAACTCCTGAACTTAGGATTACATTTGAATATGGGGAAAAATCACCTGTCCTAATGACAGCCTTTGCACCTTTTACTTTTTCTTTGAGAGAGCTATGAGGTATTGCAATCTTTGAAGCATGTGGAAATATTTTCTCTACCGCTAAATATTGTGATTTATTCATTGCATTACCTTCTTCGGCTACATAGAACTCTTCAACTTCTAATTCAGAAGAGAGCAGCTTCAAAATTTGTAAAACTGTGGGGATATCCTTATCTACTACTAGGTCTATACAGTCGGCATCGATTGGAATCGGTAAGCCTGCATCAGCAACGACTAAGAGATCGTAATGGCCCATAGTTGCAAGCACTCTTGAGATCTCCCTGTTGAGGATTCCTTTTTTCTTCATAAGCTTCCCGTCTTTCATTGGAAGCATAACTTTCTAAATAGGGAAAAAGGGTGTTATTTTTGCTAGCAAAAATACATCTAATTCATTTTCTAATGCTCAGGTAGTGTGCTCTCTTAGGACTATCACAATGTAGGGAAGGGGATGCAATAAAATGGTTCTCCTACTCAATCTTGAGGATGCTGGGCAGAGACGCAATGTTGTGGCTGAAGTCCTTGCTGGCCTTCGACTAGGTGAACCCGTCGCAATCCCCACAGAATTTGGCTACATCTTTGTGTGCGAAGCAATCAATCCATTTGCTATCAAGCGTCTCAAGGCTGCAAGGAATGATCATGGTTCAATCGGATATCCCATTCTTTTTAGTAATTTAGATCAATTGATGAAATTCGCCATTCCCATCCCCGAAACTCTAAAAAATGTACTAGAGGAGCACTGGAGCGGCCTTCTGACATTAGAAATTGAAAAATTGAATAAGAATTGGGATACAGGCGATGGGTGCCATGGTAAAACATTTTATGCTCGCTCAACCTGTGATCCATTTATTCTAGAAATATTGAACTCTTATGGTCCACTGACAATTACGAGTGCCTCTGCGAAGGGATGGCCTTCTCTAGAAACTCCTGAATCAATCGAAGAACATTTTTCTGGCAAGATTCATAGCGTCATAGGAAATGGTCAAATAGCCCAAGCGGGGCCTACAACTGTTATTAGTCATGAAGCTGGTGATATTCTCATATTGCGCGAGGGGGCAATTGGGCAGAAGCAACTTGAGCAGCAATTCCCAGAAATAAATTTTAGGTCGCTGACGGAAATTTCTGAACATGCAAAATAAAAAATACTTATGGCCGATTTTGAAGTCATATACAGGCGATGATCTTCGAAAGATATCAATGCCCGTTGGAGGAATAGGAACGGGAAATATAGGACTTGGTGGCAATGGTGGGTTAGTCAATTGGGAGATATTGAATCGACCTTCTTTCAAAAAAAGCCCTGATGTAAATGCATTTCTCATTAGGGTCGAACAGAAAGATCAACCTCTTTTTACAAAAGTTTTGGAGGGGCCTCTCGACACCTCTCAATATGAAGGCCCATTCGGAGCCGAGGTTCGAAATCATGGAATGCCGCGTTTTCGTGAGGCAACCTTTATGGGGGCATACCCTTTTGGGCAGGTGAAATTAGAAGACAAAAATTGCCTCGTCCAAGTCACAGCGCAATCCTTCAATCCGCTTATACCTTCAGATTCAGATGCAAGCAGTTTTCCAGTAATGGTGCTTCGTTATGTAGTCGAAAATACTTCAAAAGAAAATGCAATCGTCTCTATAGCAAGTAATATCTCAAATTTTATCCGTCCATTTGGCGGTCAAGATTTTTCCTACGTCAACCACAATGAATACATCGAAAATAGTGATTTCTCGGCAATACAGTATTCATCTGAAATGAAGAATTCAAATGATGAAAATTATGGGAATTTCTGTGTAGCACTTTTGAAACCAGAAAGTCCAACATACCGAACTTCGTGGGCAGATTTAACTTGGCGTGATTCGCTTCTAGATATGTGGGACGATTTTATTGACGATGGAAATTTTGATCTAAGAAAATCAGTGAATGTCGAACCCACTGGCTCCCTATGCGATAAGCGGATCATAAAGCCAGGCGCTGTTGAAGAGTTTACTTTCTTAATTTCATGGTTTTTCCCAAACCGAAGGGGATGGTCTATTGAAGGCGAGGATGGCACCAGTCCTCCTGGTACCAATATTGGCAAGTATTCAGATCTAATAATTGGAAATTATTACACAACACAATTCAGCGACTCTGTTGATGTCCTCAAAAAATTCATTCCCAGACTAGAGGATCTTGAGAATCGCTCCAAAATATTTGTCGAAGAAATACTGAACACAAAATTTCCTGAACCTTTACTTGATTCTGCGCTGAGTAATCTATCTACTCTAAAAACCCAAACAATCTTTCAATCAAGTGATGGTAAGTACTTCGGCTGGGAAGGCATTGGGTATAACGCTGGGTCATGTTTTGGTAACTGCTCACATGTGTGGAATTACGAACAAACAACTGCATTTTTGTTTAGCAATATTGCTAAAGATTTTCGTGAGACTGAATTCTTATATGCAACAAATAGAGATGGTTTCATGTCCTTTAGGGTTACCTTTCCATTGGATGGGCTACAAGCTTGGCCAATCGCTGCAGCCGACGGGCAGATGGGTTGCATCGTTAAGCTCTATCGCGAGTGGACGCTAAGTGGAGATACACAATGGTTGCGTTCATTATGGCCCGCAGCGCGTAAAGCATTGGAATTCGCATGGATACCTGGCGGATGGGATGGTGATCAAGATGGTGTGATGGAAGGCGTTCAACACAACACCATGGATGTCGAGTATTACGGACCAAACCCGCAGATGGGTTTTTGGTATCTGGCTGCTCTTAGAGCGGCCGAAGAAATGGCAGCTGAACTAGGCGAAGAAGAATTTGCTGCTAAATGTCGGAAACTATTTGAAAATGGCAGTGCGTGGATAGATAAGAATTTATTCAATGGCTCGTATTACGAACACAAAATATATCCATTGCAAGATGGCCAAACGATTGCTCGCGGTCTACGCCACGGAATTATGGGTGCTCAAGATACTTCTGACCCAGAACTACAACTTGGTTCAGGATGTTTAGTTGATCAACTTATCGGACAATTTTTAGCAGATATAACCGATTTGGGTTCACTTGCCGATACAGAAAATATCAAAACTGCAGCGCAAAGTATTTTGAAGTTTAATGAAAAAACAGATTTATTCGATCACTTCAATCATATGCGTAGCTATGCATTAGGAGATGAAAAAGGTTTGCTAATGGCCACCTACCCATTGGGGAATCGACCTAGACGCCCCTTCCCTTACTTCACCGAAATGATGACCGCATATGAATACACAGCGGCAGGAAATCTAATTTATAGCGGGGAATTCAATAAGGGAGTTCGTGTTATTTCAAATGTTAGAGAGAGATTTGCTGGAAAGACAAGAAATCCTTTTGATGAAGCAGAATGTGGACGCCATTACTCTCGAGCAATGATTGCTTGGGGGTTATTCTTAGCGTGGACTGGTCAAAAATTTAATGCGAAAAAGAAAACACTTTCCTTTAGAAAAGAATTAGAAAATGCCAGCCTACCTTGGTTCACAGGAGCTGCTTGGGGCACCGTTACCCTTGAAGGCCAAAAGTTATTGATGCATATATTTGAGGGCTCTGTCGATATTGAAACTATAAATTTCAAGGGGCAGAAGTACACAAAGAATTATGAAAACTCAGGTAAGGATTCTCAAACTTATTACTACTCAAAATAGTAAAAATTTTATTGAGTAAGATTTAATCTAATTATTGCAGCTCCCGCTTCGGCACGATTCTTCACACGCAACATGGCATAAAGCTTGACTGTTTCATATCTCGCTGCAGATTCCGAATAAGAAAGAGCACGCGCAATCTCTGTATTCGTCTTTCCTTCTGAAATCATGGCAGCTATTTTTTTGAGTTTCGGGGTAAGTTTCAAATCTGCAAGTTCTTTCTCAGTGTCCGCATCTAAATCTTTTTGACCAGATACCTTTAGCTCAGTGCTAGAGGTGTGATCAATAGCAATACCGACAATTTGTGCGACGCATGAGAAAAAGTCTTGGATTCCTTCATCACATTCAACTTCTTTTTCAAAGAGAAATTCTAAAGTGCCCCATATTTCGTCTTCTGAAGTAATTGGAAGGCAAACAAGTCCTTGTATCTCTGGATTAATGTTACAAATTTCTGCACCTTCGTCGCTGTAATTGAGCAAAGCACTTCGAGTTTCAAAAAAGACTCCAACATTGAATCTGATCGCTTCTAGTTCAGGCGCTTTTGAATCAACGGTAATTCTTATATGTTCGGCTAAAGGGATATCATGGTTTGAAATCTGAGTTACTATCGTAAGTTTATTTGTAGATGTAATTTTTCTGAGACAAATTCCTGTTAGCCCCCAGCTATTAGGGCATCGCAAATAGAGATTTTGAATAAAGTTTTCAACATGGTGTGCCTTTTTCGCGAGCATGAGGCTTTCCTTGAGAAAGTTTAGGATTTGCTCTTCTCTTGATGCATTCATCGGGTTAGACAATGCATACACAACATTTGGCATATCTAGCCGACCTGAATATCGAGGGCCACTCGTAGATTTATCTTTACGCGCGACTAGCATTAGTTCATCCTTGGCAACATAAGAGTGAATTCTGTCTTGACTGGTGTGATTGCACAAGAGTTTTCAATCAAATCTTCAAGATGAGGTAGTTTTTTGAGCCAATGGAGACAGATCTGCGGGTTAGTAATCGCCATTTATGTCTGCTCTTATTACTAATGAGTATGAATACAGCAAGATTCATTGCTACATATTGCGAGAGCTCAAAACTGCATTTACCCTTAGGTATTCCAAACAAGGGTGGTCGCGATGAAGTACAAATCAGTAAAGGGTTTACTAACAGGTGATGAGTCACTAATCCCTGTAACTTTTATCGATAAACTTGAAGATATTTTGCACGGCTTTCTCGGAATCGTACTCTTTATAATTTCTGTATTAGCCGCTGGTTACACCCTGCTACGCCTCATTGAAACTCGTCCCTTTTTCCCATTGGGAATGATTCAAGGAATTAATGACATTTTGTTTGTTGTAATTATTCTAGAAATTATGCGCACCGTTATCGTGCGATTTACAGATGGAGTCTTCCAATTAGATAACTTCTTGATTATCGGCGTTATTGCTGCAGTTCGACACATTCTTACTGTCGGAGCATCACTTACGATGGAAAAAGAGAAGACAACGGAATATTTCAATCGTTCATTGATGGAGATGGGCGTAAACACTGGAATAGTTTTGGCACTTGTATTCGCATTATTTTTAGCACGTGCAGCGCGTGCAAGATCTGCCTCAAAATAGCGCTCAATTCTTTGGATTTACTCCCAAGCGATAACAACCTCACCAACTTGATAGGCAGCAACAGGATGGTAAAAAGGCATTGGCTCCTCTTGTTCAGCATGCACTAATTTCAGATTCGGAAATGCCTGTAGTAATTGCATAATTCCTTCTTTAATCTCTATGCGAGCTACTTGTTGGCCAAGGCAACCATGAAGTCCATTACCAAAACCCAAATGACCAAATGCGTCACGAGTTAAATCAAATCGATACGGATCCGGATACTGTCTTTCATCATAGTTTGCCGCTACAGCAGAGACAGAGACTGATTGACCGCGAGCAATCTTTACTCCACCTACTTCAACATCTTCCATCGCGGTGCGAGGAAACATTGTCAAAAAGACTGCACTCACTCGCAGCATTTCTTCAATTCCTCCATCAATCAATGTGGGGTCTTCTCGCAATGCCTTAAGTTGATCTGGATGCCTTAGGAGAGCGAGAATTCCTGTAGAAATCATGTAAGCAACGTTATCTCTTCCAGAAACCATTAATGAAAGAGTTAGACCTTCTATTTCGTTTTCCAGAAGTTCTGATTTCACTAGATCACTCAGGAGATCATCCGCAGGGGACTCTTTCTTGAAAGCTAGAACTCTTCTCAAATATTCAATTTTTTCACTCTCTTCGGATTTTCCAACAAATAATCTTTCATAATCACCGAAAAGAAAATCAGGAATTCCAAGAACGCGAGCATGACCGGCTGCAGAAATTGGCTCAGAATAGTGTTCGCTTAGATCAACTGGTGAGCCCTGGGCGATTAGGTTTTTGATCTGTTTGGAAACTATTGCTTTGATATCAGATTCGTATCCTTTTGCTGATCGAACTGAAAAACGACTAGTAGCCGCTCGCCTAATCTTTAGGTGTTGTTCGCCATCTAAAAACAGCAAATTCCCTGGGTCTAGATCACTCGCAGTTGCAAGCTCGCCATCGACGATGTTGATACCAGGTGCAGCCTCTTCACGGTCAATATGATGTAAAGGCATTCTGATTGGTTTTTGGCTGAAACGTTTATCTTCCAGGATTAGTTTCGCTAATTCATATCGCGTAACAACGAGACCTTGATGTCCATCCTCATATTCCAAGGGTGTAGCAGCACCTTCTTTGCGCCATTCATCAAATACGGCAGAAGGGCTTAGAGGAGATCCATCAATTGGTACTTTACGAATCTCATGCATAGGACATTTACTAGCGTCACTATCCGATAAAGGTTCGCTCATTTTGAAATCTTATAGTTATGACATTTACTTGGCTAGGAGTAGAGAAAAGAACTGGTGGCGGGTGAAGGATTTGAACCTTCGAAGGCAGAGCCGGGGGATTTACA
>Ga0209107_10001169_pt1 | contig 14588 bp, 10 predicted proteins | sample LakErihyJuly2011_2_FD_187460 | JGI IMG/M metagenome (GOLD analysis project Ga0209107, IMG submission 187460) | Freshwater microbial communities from dead zone in Lake Erie, Canada - CCB hypolimnion July 2011 (SPAdes) (version 2) | ecosystem: Environmental > Aquatic > Freshwater > Lentic >... | reverse complement strand
AATTCTAAATCGGCTTCGCCATTTGATGGGACTGTGCCGTCAAGCTTTCCCCACTTTACTACGTACTCGTCTGTTGCTCCGCCATCGAACTTAGTAACATCCATGGAATCGGCTAATTGAAGGTTGCCAGGGTTCATTGTAGGAACCTTGGTCTTCTCGAAAACAGGATTCTCATTCTTCATGGAATTTTCACCCTGTAATTTCATTTTTGGATAAGCCATTTCGCCTGGATATTGATTTAATTCTTCACTATGTGTAAAACTAGCTGACACCTCAACGTGCTCTTCATCAGAAGCAAATCTCTTTAAGATTTGTTCTCTTTCCGCACGGCGAGCAGCTAATGATTGTCTATTCATCACTTTTTCTCCTCTGCTTGCTGTATGCATTTTTTGCTCTTCGGAATCATCTTCCATTTCATCATCTGATTCATCATCCATTTCATCATCATTAAAATGAACTTCTTCATCATCAGAATCTTGTCCGCCTAATACCTTGTCGAGCGCTTCTTGCACAGCTTTTTGTGCGGCGTCAACCATATCAGCGGGAACTTCAATCTCAAAAGTTGCGATATTGTCATCTTCTACTTCGCTTGCATCTTCATCCATTTCCATGGAGTCATCATCACCATCTAATTCTTCAGTGTCATCTTCTGACATGTCATTTTCTTCATCGTTGTGGGTGTCTTTTGCGAAGTCTGCAGTTTCATGGCTATCACCAAGATTAACAAACTTATTCATTGCTTCTTCAGTAAAACCTGCTTCTTTTGCTAAGTTCGGAAGATACTTTGCTCTGATAGCATTAGCAACAATTTTTGCTTCATCTTTTGAAAGAGATGCGGTACGTTGCATATCAGCTACACAGGCTTGGAAATCTTCTTGATCTGTTGCTTTAATTTCAGCTATACGAAGAGCTTTAAATCTATCTTGATTACTAGCTGTCTTCTCAAATTTTTTCATTTGTTTGCTGCTTCCCTCATTTATTCAATGCTCAATCACTCAGCAAAGTGATTGTTATTGCTAAATATTTTCTAAATAATTAGTTTTTTTACCTGCTTATTTATTTTCTTTTACACTAAATAAGGGGATTATATTAATCATTAATCCCCTTATTCTTATTAAATACTAGTCAATCCAAGTAATTGTCACATCGAGCTTTGTTGGATTGTTCTTGTTAGCCGCAACAGTTGTTTTGGAAATGTTTCCACAATCATGGCAGAACGTTGTATCCTTAACCTTATTGGCTTTTCTGTTTCCACAACTTGGGCAGACCATGCCAAAAGGCATTCTCCTAGATGCGGTTCTATTAAAGCCTTCTTGGGCTGACTCAAGATAAACATCTGCGTCAACAGTTGCAGCCAATCTAAACATTGCTTTAGTGTTCGCCATAGCTGGCATTCCTGGCATTGGTGCGCCAGCAGCTGGAGCACCTGGAGCAGCAGGAGCTGGAGGAGCACCACCGGTCATAGCGCCTGGAGCTCCCATTGGTCCGCCAATTGGGCCTTCTGGTTCTTCTCCTGGTATTCCACCTTCTTCTTCTTCAGATTTTTCACCAGGTGAAACAATAGTCAAACTCATTTCAATTTTGTACTCTGTTCCACATGTTTCACATGTTGCATTCATTCCAGAAACGTTTGTGCTTGTTCCGCCACAACTTGGGCAGACAACACCAAAAGGCTTCTTTTTACCAGGCTCGCTGATTGAATCCATATCTTGACCATCTTCACCCATTGATGCTGCCATAGGGTCTGTTGTCAATGTACTAATTCCAGGACCACCCATTGAGTTTGCATCCATTGTTTCAGGCATTGCAGCACCAGCTCCAGCGCCTTGCATTCCAGGTGCCATTTGAGCATATCTACTTAAGATATTGTTTCTTCGTTCAGTTCTTGCATATTTAGCTGCATCAGACATAACGATTGGTGTTTCACCCATCTCTTCAGGCCCCATTTCTTGGTCTTCATGACCTTCAGCAGAGAAAGACTTTGATGTTCTAGATGAAACTGATGCTGTAATATCACCATAAGCAGAAACATTTAAATCTGTAAATGAGAATGTGTTCGGATCAACTTGGAATCCATGCCCTTGTAAAACTTCCATAGCCTTTTGTCTAAAAGCATCTTCAAAACCTTCGTCACTTGGTTTTAACCCATCAAGATCATCAGTTCTACAAACAAATCTGATTACATCTGATGTTTCTTGCGTGACTGTCATTGATGCAGTTCTTTCGGATTTTAATTTAGTTTCAATCGCTTTTTCTACTAATCTTTCAGCTAAATTGCCGTCAGCACAGATCTTCTTAGCTGCAGTAACAATTGATTTTGTAGATAAATCAAAATTAGTTGCATAATCTGCTAACCATCCAACTACATTTGTTGAAATATTAGCTTTAGAAGCAACTCTTTCACCCCAGAATTCTCTTCTAGCTCTTGATTTAAGTCTGGCATTGGTTGCAGTAATTGTTCTTGCCTTATTGACAGCTGCGATAAGTGCTTTTTCATCCATGCCGTCAACTTCATCTACAACTTCTTCAGGTGTAGCGCCGCTTTCGCCAGCTGACATTGCCATAGCAGAAACAGCTGACTTAAGGTCTTCTTTAGAGATAAGGTTCTCATCACCATCAACTGCTGATTGAAGAGCGGCTTTGAGTTCTTCAGACTTTGAAGGAGCTCCCATGGCTTCATCTGGTGAGCCAGCAGCTCCTGCCATTAGAAGTTCGGCCATTCTTGTAACGCCTTCTTTTGTCATCTCGCCTTCTTCAACAGCTACCTTAAGCGCTTCTACTAAATCTGCAGAAGAAACACTTGCAGAAACTTCAGAACCAAGTTGTTCTAAAACAGCGGAAACTGGGCTTGATGGTTCAACATCTTTCTTGAAGAAATCAGCTCTTGCAGCATCATCTTCACGAACATCGGCACCAGCAGCAGAAGTTTCAACCATTTCTGGGAGTTGAGCAATTTTGACAAGCTTTGCAGATGCTTCAATAATTTCATTAGGGGTTGAATAAGAAGCAATTACAGCTCTTCCTAAAGCCTTAATTGTAGAAGCCATAACTTCATGTGCTGCAGCTGTTCCTTCTACTCTGCACTTTTGAATTCTTTCATTAAGGCCTTCTTCAGAAACACCCTTATGAGCTTGTGCAACTAATTTTGATAAAGCTTCATTAACTTCAGCATCATTAACCTTATGATCGTAAAGTCCAGCGCTCATAAGCGCTTCTTCACCATACTGGGCATTGTCTCTTCTTGAGCTAAAGTAAGATCCAGAGAGCTGTTCTTCTCTTGTTTTATCCGCTTGTGGTGATTTGTATTGTGAAGATAACCCTTCAGATAATGAAGAATACGGTACACCCTTTTGTAACCCAGAGAGCTCTTCTTCCTTGACATCACTATCAGCATGTGGTGCTCTAAGTGCTGTTTTAGAAAAATCGTTTAACAATTGGGCCGCAACTCTAGCACCTTGACCAGACTCCATTGCAGTTAATTGTTGCTCGTTTAAAATTGGCTCCCAATTTGATTTTTGTCCATTAGCAAATCCGGTAATAGTGCCGTCTGTTGAGAGAACTACACGATTACCAGCCCCATCCTCAACCTTAAAATCGATTGTAACGGCGGCTGCTAATTTTTTGCGCTGTTCTTGCGCTATTTTAGCAAAATGATCCATTTGATTATTTCCCTCCGCCCTTAGAATATGGGGCGTATTGTTTCTAATATTTTTGTTTCGTTCATTAGCAACTCTAATAACGTTGTTGGTAACTGAAGCCAAAGATGTTTTATCACCCAAAGCTTCTTGTAATTGCACTAATCCTTGAGATAATTTTATAAATGAATTATCTTCTTTTTTATGATTAGTGCTTGCAAATATTTCTCGTCTACCATCACGAGAAGCCCAAACCAAGTGAGAATTAGAAGATGCTAAAGCTACAGCACCTCCAACTCCTTGCGAATCTTTTTGTAAAACTGATGGTTCAATCATTCGTCCAACATTACCAGCAGATGTGTAACTAGCTTGAGCAACTTGTGGGTTTGCTGCTTGTGCTTGTGGCTGTTGTGCTTGTTGTTGTTGTTGTTGTAATTGTTGTTGATTAATAGCTTGAGGTTGCTGTCCACTGCCGACATCAATTCCATCATCAATCATATCTTGCATAGTAGTTTGCAAATCAGCCATTGATTTTGTAATCTTTCCAACATGTGCAAGATCAACGTTATCTTTTCTTGCAAACATGTTCATGACTGCTACTTCTAAGAAATTAAGTGATAAATTAATTAAATCTAAAATATTTAAACCACTTGATGGGTCAATACCTAAAGCTTGCAACACTGCCATGACTGTTGCATTTTGACCAGCACCTTCGCCAGCCATTAATACACCACCAACTAAGTTTCCAGCATTTTGAGCTAATTTTAAGGCAGTTTTGGTAGTGGACTCTGCCACTCTCATACATTCAACGTATGCAAGCCTTTCTGAAGAATTGGCAGGAGTGGCATCAAGTGCAAGTACGATATTAGAGATTACTTCGCTTGCCTTCTTCTCAACTTCTCCAGCTGCACTTAAAATCTCATCTACATCGTAAATTTCTTGGATTTCGCAAGTGTCAAAAGCTCCATCTCCAACACAAGAAAGCTCAATGAACTTAAGGTCAAAGTTTTCTTCATAAATGGCTTTGCCTGAACCATTTTCTTTCTTGCCTTTCCATTTTTTAAGACATGTGCAGTATTCTTTTTCAGTATATGCTTTGTTTCTACATTTCGAACAAATACCATAAGCAACTGAACATCCCATAGAAACATCATGAATTACACCAGTTCTAATATTTCTAGCAATGTCTGGGTAAGCTTCTTCATCTACAAAGAATGTACAGTAAACACAATTTTCTGTTTCGTCCCATTCAGCATAAACAACCATGCCTTTAGCTTGCTCAATATCATCATTCTTGTGATTGGTGTAAATAGGTACGCCTTCGAATGTTTTGTAAGCAGGTAATTTTACGCCTTTTACTTCAGCTTCTTTTAACAGTTCTTCTTTTGAAAAATAATCTCCATTGTGATTAACTGTATCTGCATCAATAGCTCTTGCTCTGACCCATAAAAGCTTGGCGTTCTTACGTGCCTTCATTTCTTTTACGATATCAAAATCCTTGTATTTTTCTAATACTTCTGAAGGATCTGCATATAAGGACTGAAGACCAATTTTTGCCGCTTCTCTCATTTGTTTTGACGCAGTTTTAAGCATATACTCTCTTGCAGTATTTCTATCTTGTTCGGTAAGAAAGCTATTAATAGTAATAGATCCTCCCTTAGCTGTTCTATACATAAATAATTATTTCTCCTGCAATTTTGTAATGCTGAAATAAATAAGACATTTACTTAAAATCCTTCTAGTTGTAAGAATAAAAATCCTGTTTAAAATAAAAAACCTATCCTTATAGATAGGTTTTTTGTACAGATTTAAATCTCGTTTAAATAATTTCTTCCTGAGGTGTTGAGCCTGATTGTCCTGTCTTTTTTCTGATTGCTTGCATGATTACATTCATAACATCTTGAGCATGATCATTTAATTCTTTATCAGTAAATCTTAGAATTACCCAGCCATTTGCGGCCAATTCAACATCTCTTCTTTTATCTTTAGCAATTTTTTCTGGATTGTTGTGCCAGATTTCTCCATCCGCTTCAACGCCAATATTTAATGAAGGAATTGCAGCATCAAGTTGATAGTCTCCAGTTGGCCCCGCTGAATATTGAGCATATAATGGGAATGGCATATTTAATGAAAGTAACAAACCATAAAGCTTCTTTTCGATAGAAGTAAACATTTGTGCTTGAGGTCTTTCTAATTTCTTTTTCGCATAAACTTCACGAGTTTCTTCAGAATTAGCATAATTATATTGCTCTTGTTGTGCATACATATTATAAGCAACAACATTAGGACCACCAAATTCTAATGGAATTAATGGGGTGCCAAAACCCTCATAGTTTTCAGGTAATGAGCCAAGCAGACCTCTACCAGAAACTGGAGATAGGCTCTTGATAAAGCCCTCATGCGCTGCAGATTTAAATCTTCTTCCAGCTGTTCTTATGTTAATTAGACTATTTAAACTTTCAAGCCTTTCGTAATAGATTTCATTGATGACTGAAGAAGCTAATCTATAATTTTTCAAGTAGTTAGAAGCCATTGGCATCCCTGGCATACCACCTGGAGGGGGCGGAGTCATTCCCATTCCAGGAGCACCCATGCCCATGTCTGCAGGATTTGGAGCGCCAAAGCCTTGACCAGATACTGCACCAGATTGAAAACCATTATTCATGTCAGTATTCATCAATGCAGGATTCTGGACAAAATTAGCACCTTGTTCAAATCTTAATCTTTCAATTTCTTGGTCAGGATCTAAGCCAAAAGCTTCAATAAGAGTCATATTAGAAATGACTCCATTTGAGTTTGCAGTAACAAGCATTTGCAACTTACCAGTGTCGTCTCTTAATTGAAGATCGTCAAACTTAATAGTTGGATAAATGATTTCTTCTTGGCCTCTTTCGCCTTCAATAGTGAAACCATTCCATTGAGATACCGGCTTAAAGACTGATTCCTCAATCCAGTGAGCAACTTCTCTACGGAATGTTTCAAGTCTTTGTGCCATTGCCAAAAGACCAACTTGAGCATTGCCATATGTTGGACCTTCGCCATTAAGAAGAGCTTTGTTAAGCATTACACCGTCTAAAATCTCTTGATCAATTAGTTCATATTCATTTGTAAGCTGAAGAACCTTACCAGAAGCACCAACATAATCAAAGTCAAATGCATGGTGAGTAACTAGAGTAAGGTTAGGGTCATTAGCAATTGCTGCTAATTCTTCTTGAACACTGTCTAAGTCTTCTTGAGAAGCTGGGCGAGTATCATTACCAACCTTAACAACTTTGACTGGCAAAATATGTCTTTCAGCAACAATCCACTGTGATTGTCGAAGTTTGTCTTTGTAAGCAAGTGTTGGAAAGAGTGGTCTAATTAATGGAGTACCATAATCTTCCCAGGGATTTGAACCATGCTTAAAGTGATGAATTGAAATTGGGTTAAGCTTGATTGGGTCACCCTTCATAATCATCTTCTTGACACCATCAGGGATTGAATCGTAAAGTTCTTTTGGGTTTCTCTCGTTTACAATTCTAACTTCTTCTGATGAAGGTCTATAAGCATACATACCAGGTTGATCAATCATTCCTGGAGTTTTTAGAACGCTGTCTGGATTTAAAATTGATATGGACTTCCAAGTTGCACCATCATGTTGGCAATCTTCACCATCTTGATTGACATTTGTACCATGGCAATGAGAGCAATCGAGTGAAAGTAATACAAAGGTATCTCCTAAAAGATGGTAAACCTTAGATATTTCAGGGAGCCATTTTTGGAAATTAAGCTTTTGAATTAATTTTTCAAAATAATCTTTTACGTAAGAAGATGAGCATTCCAATTTCCAACCAGAGAAGGGATAGTTGGTGTAAAAATTGATGGCTGCAGCAATTTTTGGCTCATTGTTTCTCCACCAGTTTGCCCAAAGATAAACTTCACGACGAGCATTTGGGATTTGAAATGATGTAGGTGTTAAAAACGGAGAATAAAAGTTAGGTGCAGTGGTCATGGTATTATTACCACCACCCATGTTTGCCGATCTTGAAACAGAAGGACCCATCCCATTGCTAATTCTTGAATTAGCATATTGTCTATCTGGAATGGAGCTATTTGCTATTTTTTCTCCGGTTACATTTTGTGCTGCTGTCTTAAGTACATTGGACAATGTAGGTGCATCTTTTGAGCTCATGTTTTAATTTATACCCACATTCAATTGATATTGAAAGTTAAACCCATCTCATGTTTGATGGTAAGTCCTCTCTTTCTACTGGTTTGCCAGAATTGTATTGATCAATTCCCCTTACTAACATAGCACCTTGGCCTTTTTCATATGTTTGCATGTTGATAGGCACTACATAATCTTCATTGAGATGTGAAGATCTTAGTGCCACTTCCATTGGAACCATCCAAGGTGGTTGATGATATGGTGATTTTAATCTATGAGAGTTTCCAATTAGTTGGTCACCGATTACACCACCTGAGTCTGATTGTGCCTCAGAGCCTCCAATATGATGAGTTCTATAAACTAAAAGATCCCACAACTCTTTTTGTTGTTCTCTTGACATTTCATAGTAATCATCTATTGTGTTGCCCATTTCTTCCAAAAGATGCATGAGTTCTGAGTTAGTTTTTTCAAATCCAGTAATTTGCTTTTCATATACTTCCTGGGTAGCTAATGGGTCTCTGCCATCATTAACCGGAAGAAAAGGGGCAGATTTAATCGCCCCTCCGCCAATATTTTCTCTTGCAATTTTGTACCACATTTTAATCTTCTCTTGATTCGGATAAAATATGATCTAAACCAAACTCACTTTCGAATCTTTTTAAATCATCATCAGAATATTGATGTCCCCAATTATCTGCTTCGGTGGCTAAAAGTTCTTCAATGGTTTTATCAATTTTTTCATTAGTTCTTTTTTCTTCTAAATGTGAATCAAAAGAATTAAGGTCCATTTTCTTCTTAGCAGTTTTATTTAAATGCCCTGCTAAATTGAGATCATCACCATCACCAGCATTTTTATTAATTTCACCAGATATATGAACAGGCTTGCTTTCATTAGCATTTAGGTCATGGATGATTGAATCTTTTCTGTCGCCTTTTTGGTCATATAAGCCAGCATTATCAGCCAAGTTAGATTCCATAACTTCTGAAGCATCTACTTTGTTATTATATTTATCAACCAACCTATCAAACAAAGATTTCTTAACTTCTTCTCTGTTAGGCATTTGATTTTCTATTGTTTTAAGATGATCAGATTGTGAAGTTCTTTTATTTAATTTTTTATCATCAACTAAATGTCCATAGAGTGATGGCTTTAATTCATCAAGTTGCTTTTCTCTACTTTCACTTGTGTTGGATGAATCTCTCTTAGAAGACTTTAATTTAGAATCCTCGAACATTTTTTCATATCCGATTTGGTCTTCATGAGTTTTTCTTTCGCCATCTTTGATATTAAGTAAATTGGCTTCATTATCTGGGTGTCTTGTAACATCTAAATTACCCATAACAACATCATGGGATTGGAAACTTTGCTTCATCCATGCTTCGTAGTTACATCTGACATTTCCATCTTTATCTTGTCTGGAATCAACACAATTCCATCTACATTTTGATACTTCCATAGGAACAGCACCACCAAATTCAACAATGCCTTTTGGGCACATTAAAATTGGTTCGCCATCAGTTGTTCCTAAAGTTGTATATGCCACTCTTGTATTTCTTGGAGTGGTAATTGATTCATACATATTCTTGATTGTTTGTGCTGCTTTTGCAATATAAACATAGCCACCAGCAGTAACCATCTTTTCTGTTGAATCTAAAATTAAATTTTCTTCTTTATTAGCCACTCTTCTCAAAGCATCAATTTGTGTTAAAGATTCAGCTTGCCAAAAACCAGGGCTTTTTCTAGGTAATTTGCTTGCAATCCTTTCCATCTTTACTGCTTGGTTATCAATTTCTAATGTTGACTGTAAAGATGCAAAAATAGATCTTAAGCCTTTTCTCATTTCAGCAATTTTGGTTTGATTTAAAACTGATGCCATGTGTCTCATTGCTTCTTCAGCTTGGTCTGGTGAATCAATCTTAAAAACCTTAACCACATGCTTAGGACCACCCATATTCAAAAATTGTTGTGAAATTGGGTCGGATCCAAAATCGGCTGTTTCTAAAACATCGAATGGATTTGGTATATTTGATTTTCCAATATTACCAATCATGTCTCCAATCATTTTTAGAATATTATCACCACCAATAAGCTTAGCAATATTTTTAGGGTTATGTGTGTGTAATTTGGTTTTAATTTTATAATTCTTATTTGATTCCATAATGTTACCCTAAATCTAGTGCTTTTAGATCCATTCCTCTATTATTTAATTCTGATTTAATTTTCTTGAGTTCAGCTTTAACACCATCTTTATTTGCAGCATCTTTTCTATCGCCTTGTGGTGTATTTTTATCGTATGTGTTTAAATCTTCAAGAAAATATGCTCTTGATAAAAGTTCTGCAGTTGATCTTTTTGAGAAATCTGGTTCTGTGTCGTAATCATATCCAGCAGTCTTAATTGTGTTGAAAGCTGATGCTTCTTTTTTCTTTTCTAAAACTTTGTCAGATTTTTCAGAGCTATCTTGATGCTTCTTCTTGTTGTAGTCTTTAACAATATCAACAGCTCTTTCAATTGTTTCAGCTGACCAATATTTTTGTTTAGCTAAATATCTAACAATGTCTTTCTTTTCAACACCATGGTCAAGCAACTTTCCAACCTTGCCCATCAAAACTCTAAATGGATTACCTCTAGTTTTTTTCTTTTTCTTTTGAGCTTCTCTATTATTGAAATGACTGGCTTGACTTTCCATTTCGCTTTCCTCTTGTTTTTCTTCGTTTTCTAAATGTGTTAGTTTTTTGTACATTGTTCTAGCAAGGTCTTGAACTGTAGGGTCATATTCGCCTGTGCTTGGATCTTTAGTTCTTTTTCTAGGGTCTTGGGCCATATCAATTGCTGTAATCATTTGGCTGATACGCTTTTTGTATTCCGGCCTTGTAACTCTTTCAATAATTTCTTCAAGATCGGTTTTAAGATCTAAAAGTTCTTGATTGCTTGAATTAATAATCTTGTTTAAAAGTTTTGTCATTTCACTTTTAGTAACACCACTCCCACCATCTGAAGATAATGCAATATTATTAATACCAGAGGCGGGATTTGATGCAATACCACTATAAGTGAATCTTTTAATCATTAATCAAGATTATCCAAATTTAAATTAATATTTCTATAAATATCAGAAATTGTTTGTGCTTTATTGATTGCTCTATTTTCAATATCTTCAGTGAAGTTTTTCTTAAGAGCTAATCTTTGTTCTCTGCTCTGTTCGTTCATAGCAATTCTTTGAGATTCTCTGCGATCTAATTGTTCAGCATCAATCATTCCAAATTGTGAGGAGAAACCTGATTCGCTGGCAGTTCTTAAAACAGAATGTGCTCTATTAGATACTACATTTTTCTCTCTGATTGAATTAAGTTTATTTGCTTCCCATGAAGAGTGTTTAGTTGTTCCTGCCTCTCTTCTTGTTTGAGCATCTACTTTAATTTGTTCAGAAGTTGTATTTTGGCTATTTAAAAACTCTTCTGAAAGAGCAATCATATCTGGATTAAAGATAGATGCACTTCTGCTAAGCATCGCATTCATATATTCGTCTGCAGAAAAAGCTTTCAAATTGCTAGTAGTGGTACGAGCATTGTCACCACTATCAAAATCTGAGCCAGCTCTACGAATAGCATTTGAAGATGACATTTCTTCTGCTAATCTATCAGCAAGTGATTGTCCTCTTAATTCATCATAGATGGAAGCACCTTGGATTCTTTCCCAAGAGTTTTCTGTAATTTGTGCTTGCTTAGGCATGCCAATTGATTGCTTGGAAATTTTAATTCTATTTTCTGCTGAATTATTTTTTAAATCAGCATAAGGATCTTCGTGTGCATCATAACTAGCACCAACAAACTTGCTTTCCATGAATGATGGGATGTTTTCTGTTTCTGCAACTTTTCTGAATTTGCTCATTTTATTACCTGTATTTTCCCCCAAGGGTATATCCCAGGACAGTTGCCCTGGGATATATTTGAACTTGAGGATTAGTTATTAGTTTTTGTTTTCGAATAATGCGTCAACCCACTCTGGATCGCCATAACCAAGCTCATTCTTCCAGTAGTCTTTGCATCTGTTGATATTTGCTGCGTCTAAGTTTGCAACTTTCATCATTTTAGCAACAACAGTCTTCTTGACTTTAAGGTTGATATTTGAAGCCATGACTTCTTTGATTTCGGTAAGATTTTGAGTTGGAGCTGGTGATTCATTAATCATCGCTTCAATGTATTCTTGTGGGAAACCAGCAGCTAATGCCTTAGCAGCAAATGCCTTCTTACCTGCAGTGTTTAATTCACCAATTGCAACAAAGCCATCATTCTTCTTAACTGTAGAAGCTGTGCGAACTTTATTTTCAGACTTTTCAGCTGTTCTAACTAAAGATTCTCTGTAAGCTCTTCTTTGTGCAAGTCTAAGCTTGTTTTCAGAAGCAACCTTGATGTTGGTTTCAATTTGGGAAGCAAGCCTGACTCTTCTTTCATGTCTAACTGCTAAAATTGCATTTGCAAGTCTAGTGTTGCCTTCTGCAATTGCTGCTTCGACTGCTTCAGCTGTGATTTGATTAGGATTGTCGAAAACAATTTTAGAAGCTGTCTTATTCATTTCGGAATAAGCTTCATCTTCATCTTCATCGTCATCATCGTCATCGTCATCATCACCGTCAGGATCGCCATATGGGTGGATATCATCTTTCATTAATTTAGATAAGAAAGGATCACCGGAATCATCTCCAGCCATGCGCTTAAGTTCACTTTCGCTAACACCATTTGGCTCTTCTTTCTTGCTGAGTTCTTCTAGAAGCTTTGTCAAACCAGGGTTTTTTTCGCCTGGGGCTGAGTCTTCTTTCTTCTCTGCCAATCTTGATTGGAAGTTGTCCCAATCAATGCCTGTAAAAACAAGTTCAGAATCTAAGCCAGATTCTTGAAACTTGTTAGGGAAAATTCTATCTGCCATTATTTTTATTTCTCCTCAAGTTCATCCTTATTTACTTGTGTAAATATTGCAAACAATTTAATTTGCATTGAGTGTTAATTAAAACCTTCTAATAATTGAAATCAAACCCCTGCAAATTAGGTATTATTTATTTCTTTTATGCAAAATTAGCTTTTTGTCCTTTTGCTCTAAAACATCTCCGATTTGAATATCTAACTCTTTAAATAAATTTTTATTAGCTTCAACTACATATTTTACAGAATTGCTTTTAGAAGCAACACTTTCAGTCTGGTGTTCTCCCAAATCTTTAAAATCAACAATTTTATTATTTTTATCTAAAAAAGCTAATGTTAATGGAAAAGATACATTTTTATTCCAAAATGAATGATTTCCAATTTCAGGAAAAATAAAATATGCTACTTCAAAATCATCAAGGGGTTCAGCATGCATCAAGCCTTTTGAAAGCGATGAAGGCTTATCAGCAATAAATCGAATGTCAAACTGACCTTCAAAATTATCTGTGAGTCAAGTCTTTTTAAACTTGCTATTTTTGCTTGCTACTTTGACTGATGCTGCTTCGTTATAATCAAACTTACTTTTAGCTCTATTTTTTCTAAACTCATTAACAGTTTCTTGGCTTAGGTAATGATCTCTAAGTGCCAATCTACCGCTGTCGGTTAATGAAACCGATCTTCCATTGCCAGAAACCAATCCAGCAGTTTTAAGACCTAATAATTCATTGTCAGAAATTGTTTCAGGTACTTTACAAATCTTAGCATCTTTGATATTATTCAAAAGGCTTGCTGCAGTTACTAAATCATCTTGATTTTTATCAATTGTTTTTAATAAATTCAAATGTCTGTCACTGACTGTAATCTTTGCTTCTCTTGTAGGTCCAGTGGAAATACCTAAAAGCTGAATTTGAATATCTGACAATCCTAAAGATTCCATCGAAACTTTATTGTTTTCGTCATCATTCCAATTATTTAATGATTGAATTGGTAAAGGCATAATTTTCTCCTATCTTGGTATTAAGTTGAGATAGTCCTTACCATCAGCAACATTTTGTTCATGAATTTCCCAACTAAAATTACTAAAAGAGCCATCATTGGCGCTTTCATCCATGCCAGGTGCTTTTGTAGTCGGACCTGGATCAATATATGTAATTCCACCAGTAAATGATGTTTCTCCATTTAACTCACTCAATTGGCCCTCTAAGCTTAATCCAACTGTAGCTACTTCTTCAACCTCTGATTCAAGCTGATATGAATCTGGAGGAGTAAATCTTTGCATTTTGTCAAGTCTAGCTTCATCAGCATCCTCAAATTCTGGCTCTAAATCTTCATAAGGTACTTTAGATACAGAATCGTGCTTATTTACATCAAACCTGGTATAGTATTGTGCCATTCTTACAAGATCTGATGTAATTCGATCAGATTTTTTGAATTTTCCCTGTTTGTCAAATAGAGCAGCTAGTTTGATCTTTTGAGATATAGATTTTGGCATATTCATATTTTAAAATTACAATTGAATGTCCTGTTTTCCTGCTAATTCTTTTTCTACAGTGCTAAGAGCATTAGCAATTGTCATGTCCATATCATAATATTTGTAGTTGCCCAAACGGCCACCAATTATAAGATTTGGCTTTTCATTAGCAAGATTTTTATATAATTTATAAAGATCATTATTTCTTTCGTCATTAATCGGATAAAATGGTTCTTTGCCTCTTTGATAATCTTCTGGTTGCTCAAAAGTGACCCATTCTTTTTTAGATTTACCTAAACCAAAATGCCTATGTTGAATAATTCTTGTCCAAGGAATATTTTGTTGTGGATAATTAATTTGAGCTGTTCCTTGAAAATCCACACTCATTTGATAATCTTTGTGTGATAAAGAACGATA
>Ga0209107_10001168_pt1 | contig 14600 bp, 10 predicted proteins | sample LakErihyJuly2011_2_FD_187460 | JGI IMG/M metagenome (GOLD analysis project Ga0209107, IMG submission 187460) | Freshwater microbial communities from dead zone in Lake Erie, Canada - CCB hypolimnion July 2011 (SPAdes) (version 2) | ecosystem: Environmental > Aquatic > Freshwater > Lentic >... | reverse complement strand
CTCTTGGTCCTTTTCAAACAAGGTGTACGCCTTCAGGAGCTGGCTCATGGTGTGGACGCGCTCGCTCTTGACGCGGTACTCGCGCAGCAACTGAGCCTTGTGCTCCGCCTTGTCTGCCGTGGTCTCGTTGGATTTCTCAATGGCCGCCAAGGAGGTAGAGATGTCCGGCATCACGAAGAAGGCAGGGTCCGTGCGGTCTGCCAGGCGTTCCATGCCGCGGTCCGTGAGCTGAACCTGGTTGTTTTTCTCCTCAATGGTGAAGTAGAGTTCTTCGTCCACCACCTTCATTTCCCGACCGTGGTCTTGGAGGTAGAAGTTCTCCGTTTTCTGGAGCATCGTTTTGTTGCCGTCCTCGCTGAGGAATTTGATGAGGGCCTTGTTCTTGGGCAAGCCGCGGTGCGCGCGGAGCAGTTGGAAGCCGGCATCTTTGTTGTTTCCTTCGGTGAGCAGGCGCTTGGCGTTGTTCAGAGCTTCCTGGGCAATGGTCTTTTGCGCATTGTACAGGTCCACTACGTGCGGCTTGAGCTCGTTGAACTCGTGGCGGTCTCCGTTGGGGGTTGGGCCGGAAATAATCAAAGGCGTTCGGGCATCGTCAATCAAAACGGAGTCTACCTCATCCACAATGGCGAAGTTGTGGCCGCGCTGCACCAATTCTTCCGGCAATCGGGCCATGTTGTCCCGCAGGTAATCAAAACCAAATTCGTTGTTGGTGCCGAACGTAATGTCCGCTCCATAGGCGTTGCGTCGGGCATCGGAGTTGGGCTGGTGCTTGTCTATGCAGTCCACGGTAAGGCCGTGGAATTGGTACAAAGGACCCATCCATTCAGCGTCGCGCTTGGCCAGGTAGTCGTTCACGGTAACCAAGTGCACGCCAAAACCGGTCAACGCATTGAGGTACACCGGCAGGGTTGCAACAAGGGTTTTGCCCTCGCCCGTGGCCATTTCCGCGATGCGGCCCAAGTGAAGGACCGTGCCGCCGATCAACTGCACATTGTAGTGCACCATGTTCCACTCCACCTTGGCGCCAGCGGCGGTCCAGTTGTTGTGCCATACCGCGTGGTCACCGTCGATTTGAACGGCATCCGTCCGACCGGCCAGTTGGCGGTCCATTTCGGTAGCGTGTACGCGGAAGTTTCCAGCGCTCAACCGCTTGGCGGTCTCGCGGATGACCGCAAAGGCTTCGGGGAGAATTTCTGCGAGTTCGGCTTCTGCTTTTTCGTAGGCCTTTTTGTCCAGCTCGTCGATTTGCTGAAACAAAACATTCTTCGCGTCCGCATCTTCTTCCGACTCCGCGCGTGTGCGCAAATCAGCAATGGCGGAGCGCTCCTCAGACTGCACGCGCTCCAGCCGGGCACGGAATTCCTGAGTTTTGGCGCGCAGTCCGTCGTTGTCCAACGCTTGGACGGACGGCTCAACGGCTAAAATGCGATCTACATAAGGTTGGATCTCCTTGAGGTCCCGGTCGGACTTGTTCCCAAGGAGTAGAGCGAACAGTTTTTGAATCATGGCAGGGCAAAAGTACAAAGCCCGTGCCACCTAAGTGTTTGATTCAATATTCTTCTTCGTTCCAAAGAAAATCTTCGTCGGAAGGATAGTCCGGCCAAATCTCTTCGATGGACTCGTACACTTCGCCTTCTTCTTCTTCGATGGCTTGCAGGTTCTCTACAACTTCCAACGGAGCGCCCGTACGAATGGCGTAGTCAATCAATTCGTCTTTGGTTGCGGGCCACGGGGCGTCGCTCAAATAGGAGGCCAATTCCAAGGTCCAGTACATGGCGTTCTTTTTTATTAAAGGTATACGATGCCGCAAAAGTAAAAATTCCCCGGACGTATGCAAGTCCTTGAGGAAAAATCGTTTTTTAAGGGATCCAGGGGGTCTCTAATGCGCCCAGTTCCTTGGCGTACCAGCGGCTGAGCACGAACAACCAATCGGAGAGTCGGTTGAGGTAGCGGACCACGTCTGGGGGAACGGGCAAGGCCGCGGGGTCTTGAGCCACCGTTTCCTGGGCTTCCACGCAGAATCGCTCGGCCCGACGGCACACGGTTCGCGTTATGTGCAACTGGCTGACCCAGGCATGACCACCTGGCAGGACAAAATGGCGCATGGGCTCCAGGCCGGCGTCCATTTGGTCTATGGAGGCCTCAAGGGCAGCGATTTGGGCGACGGGGAGGGCGGGGAGTTTGGAAACGAAGTCTGCCCGGTCGTTGGCCAAATGGCTGCCGAGTGCGAATAGGTCTGTTTGGATTTGGAGGAGGAGGGCTTGGTGCGGGGCGGCGGCGGCAGGCGCGGTGTCCCGCACGTAGCCCAAGTGAGCATTTAATTCGTCCACCGTGCCGTACGCATGCAACCGAACGTCGGTCTTGGAGATGCGTTTGCCGCTGTAGAGGGAGGAGGTTCCGGCGTCACCGGTTTTGGTGTAGATTTTCATGGCCCTTGGAGTTGGCGTTGGCAGGGCAATGTCCACCAACCGCACTTTTGGTTCAGTAGGCGCGTTGGTTTTTGCCCTGCATGTAGTTTACAAACGCACGATTGGCCACTCGGGTTCCACCGGGGGTGGGGTAATTTCCGGTAAAGTACCAATCTCCCGGGTGTTGGGGAATGGCCCGGTGCAGTCCTTCTATGGATTGATAATGGATAACTACTTGTGCTTGAACACCTTCTGGCGTTAGCAGTTGGGCAATTTTGCGGTTGATGTCCTCCACAGAAAGGGTGGCGTACACGGGAAGAACGGCGTTGATTTGCTCTTCCTTGGGAAGGGTCAATTGGTGCAGGGCGTTTTTAAACGCCTCCACCACCACTGCGGCGTAGGAGCCGCGCTCCTTGTGCAGTGCCATGGCGGCTTGGAAGGCAATGAAATCGCCCATTTTTGCCATGTCTATTCCGTAGCAATCCGGAAAACGTATTTGCGGCGCGCTGGAAACCACGTGAATGGTCATGGGCTGCAGACGGTCCAGCATTTTAAGGATGCTTTGGCGAAGGGTGGTGCCGCGCACAATGGAGTCGTCCAGAACCACGAGGTTGTCTGTGGGGCGCACCACTTCGTAGGTGGAATCGTAAATGTGGGCAACGAGGTCATCGCGGGAAGAATCTTCGGTAATAAAGGTTCTCAATCTGGCGTCCTTCCAAGCAATTTTTTCCACGCGCGGACGTCGGTTCAGCAGGGCTTTTAGGGCGTCGGGCTGATTTAAAAGGTCCGGCTGTGCGCGCAGGGCCGCTGCGTTGGCGGTTTGGATGTAGTCCTCCACCCCTTTGACCAGGCCGTAAAAGGCGACCTCGGCGGTGTTGGGTATGAAGGAGAATACGGTGTTGTCTACGTCGTACCCCACGGATTGCAAAACCGTATCCGCCAGTTGACGGCCCAAAGACAAGCGTTCTTGGTAGATTTCCGCGTCGTTGCCGCGGGAGAAGTAAATGCGTTCAAAAGAGCAATTGCTCCGCGGCCCGGGGGCCAAAACGGGGATGATTTCCACTTCTGCATTGGCTTTTACCCAAAATGCGTGGCCGGCGGGAAGCTCGTGAACGGAGTCAAACGATGCGTCAAAAGCCGTTTGGATGACCGGCCGCTCGGAGGCCACCACCGCCACTTCGTCGTTGAAGTAGTAATAAGCGGGGCGGATTCCGTGCGGATCGCGCAGCACAAAGGAGTCTCCCTGGCCAATCATGCCCGCCATGGCGTAGCCACCGTCCCAACGCTTGGAGGCTCTGCGCAGAATTTCAGGAATGTTCAAGTGATCTTCTTGGTATTGAGCACGCTCGGGTTTGCTCAATCCCATTTGCTTGGCTTTATCGTACAGTTGGGCGTTTTCCTTGTCCAAAAAGTGCCCAATCTTCTCCAAAATAGTGACGGTATCGGCCTTTTCCTTGGGGCTTTGGCCCAAACCCACCAACTTTTCGAACAACTCGTCCACGTTGGTCATGTTGAAATTGCCGGCCAAAATGAGGTTGCGGCTCTTGTAATTGCTCTGTCTGAGGAAGGGATGGCAGGCCTCGATGGCGTTTTTGCCGTAGGTACCGTACCGCAAGTGACCCAGGTAGACTTCGCCCAGGGCGGGCACGTTGTTTTTGAGGAATTCGGCGTTCTTCAACAGCGACGCGTCCCCGCTCAGTGCATCGTCGATTCGCTTTTGGATGCGGCCAAAAATATCCGCAATGGGCTTGCCGTCAATGCTTCGGTAGCGGCTGAGGTAGCGCTGTCCGGGAGGCATGTTGAGCTTAATGGAAGCCAACCCGGCGCCGTCCTGGCCCCGGTTGTGCTGCTTCTCCATCAAGAGGTACATTTTGTTGAGGCCGTAAAAGGCCGTCCCGTACTTTTCCAGGTAGTATTCCAAAGGCTTGCGAAGGCGAACAAGGGCTATGCCGCATTCGTGCTGGATGGCGTCGCTCATAGGGAGATTCTGCTAAGCAGCAAAGATACGTATCTTCGTGTGGCGTGCTCATTGATATTCACACCCATATTTTGCCTGAGCGATTCCCGTCTTGGGCTCAGCGATTTGGCTACGGCGGATTTGTTTCCCTGGACCACCACTGCCCCGGTTGTGCCCGGATGATGGTGGACGATCGCTTTTTCCGGGAAGTTCAAGACAATTGCTGGGATCCGGAGGTTCGGCTGCGCGAATGCGCGGTGCACGGGGTGCATCGTCAGGTCCTGTCTACCGTGCCGGTACTCTTTTACTACTGGGCCAAGGCGCAAGACAACCTGCAAATTGCGCGGTTTTTGAACGACCACATGGCGGAAGTGGTGGCGCGATACCCGGATCGATTCTACGGGCTGGGTACGGTTCCGCTGCAAGATCCGCAACTGGCCATTGAGGAACTGGAACGATTTGCGTCGTTGGGCTTGGTGGGCGTGGAAATCGGTTCCCACGTCAACAATTGGAACTTAGACGCTCCAGAGCTCTTTCCGTTTTTTGAGGCGTGCGCACGGTTGAATTTGAGCGTTTTTGTGCATCCTTGGGACATGATGGCCAAGGAGAAGATGAGCAAATACTGGCTTCCGTGGCTGGTGGGCATGCCCGCAGAAAGCTCGTTGGCCCTGTGTTCGTTGATTTTTGGCGGCGTTTTGGAGCGTTTGCCCCATTTGCGGGTGGCCATTGCGCACGGCGGCGGCTCCTTTCCCTTCACATTGGGGCGAATCCAGCACGGCTTTGACGTGCGACCGGATCTAGTGGCCGTTGACAACAACGTTCCTCCCCGGGACTACGTGGGCAAATTCTGGGTGGATTCTCTGGTGCACGATCCCCGCATGCTGCAGTATTTGGTGGATTTGTTTGGCGCGAACCGCGTGGCGGTGGGGTCCGACTACCCCTTCCCCTTGGGCGAACACCATCCGGGCGCACTGGTGGAGTCCATGAATTGGGACGCTTCCACCAAGGCTTTGGTTCAAAGCGGTGCGGCGTTGGAATGGTTGGGGTTGAAATCCTAACGATTTAATTGTAAAACCAGTTTTGGATGAAATCGGTAAAACATCAACTTCTCCTGCTGGTAGTGGTGCTTGCACTGGGTGCCCAATTTCGGGTATCGGGTCAGGCTTTTAGGTCCGCTGGTTCTTTGGAGAACGTGCCGGAATGGGCACAAACCGCAATGCGTTTGCCCTTTTACGGGCCCATGGACAGCACCGCTTGGGCGGTTGCAGAGCATTACCGTAGGGTCCGTTCTGCGGTGCCAAAAGGCGAACAAACCTACGAAGACCGGTACGTTCGGGCCTGGCTCCGGGCAAGGCTTCTGTGGGGAACGTCGGACCAAAAAGATCCTTCGGGTACAGGCGACGAAACCGCTCCGTCAACCACCGAATCCGCTACTCCTTGGAGCCCGTTGGGGCCTTGGACGGTGGTGGACAACCAAGGCAATGACATTGCCGAGCACGCCAATGTTTATTCCATGGCGCAAGGGGGCGGCGGTGTGCTCTATGCCGGAACCGAGCCGGGGCAAGTGTACCGCTCGTCCAACTACGGCGCCAACTGGGCCCTAACCGCACTTCAAGTTCCCTTTCAAGGGGGCGTGCAAGCACTTGCGGCCAATGCCGTGGACGGGCAAACCGTGTACGCCGGAACCTACAATGCCGTGTACCGCTCGGTAAACGGGGGGGCCACCTGGGTTTCTGTTTTGAGTTCCAACAGCTTGAATGTGAATGAGTTGTTGATGATGCCGGGGGATACCAATGCGTTGTTTGCCGCTTGCGATGACGGACTGTATCGGTCTGCCAATCGGGGCGCTACCTGGATTTCGGTGGTGCCGGCCCGCACCTACGACATTGCCGTTAAGCCCGGGAGCAACGGGCGTACCGTGTACGCCGTTGGGGGTACTGCTGCCAACCAAAACGCACAGTTCTTTCGCTCCACCAACTATGGATTGACCTTTCAAGCCGTGGGTTCGGGCTGGTACCAATCCACCCACCCCAATCGGGCTGATTTTGGGGCCCGTTTGGCCGTTTCACTGGCGGATACCCAGCGCGTATACGCTTACCTCATTGGCGAATCCAAACCCGGAGATGCCGGCTACATCGGCGTTTTCCGCAGTGGAGACGGAGGCAATTCCTGGACCTTGCCCAACGCACCAACCGGAGGACCTTATACGGGAGCGCACCCCAATTTAGCGGTGGGGTCCCCCTCTTGGACCTACCACCAAGGCTTCTACAATTGTGCCCTGATGGCCAATCCGCTGAATGCGAATGAAGTATTGGTGGGCGGATTGAACTTGTGGAAATCAACGGATGGCGGCGCCACCTTTACCGTGCAGTCCGGTTACGCGGGAGGAACGCTGGGCATGCACGTGGACCAACAAGATTTTCGTCTTTTTTCCTCCCCAAGCGGCGGCGTGGAGGCTTGGATTTCCACCGACGGCGGCATTTATCGATCGTCGGACTTTTTCACCACCCCTCCCCAGGTGCGCATGACCGGCATGCAGGCCACCGAGTTTTGGGGGCACGGAGCCGGCTGGAACGAAGATGTTTTTGTTTCCGGTGCCTACCACAACGGGGTAATTGCCCGTCGGGAATCCTATCCGGCCGGAGGTTACCTTCAATTGGGCGGTGGCGAGCCTGCCAGCGGATACGTTGATCCTTTTCGCAGCGAACGCGTGGTCAGCGCAGACATTGGCGGAGCGCTTCTGCCCGCGCAATGGGGCCAGTCTGCAAGTTATTTTGGGATCCAACAATTTCCCAACGAAAGCTACTGGCCCGTGGATGCCAGCAACATGGTGTTTGATCCCCGCACGTCCCAGCGTGTTTTTGTGGGTTTTGAAAACAAGCTTTTGGGCTCGTCCGACGGTGGCCAATCGTACAGCGTTTTGGCAACTTTTGGCACGGACCCCACGCACCGAATGGCACAATTGGCGGTTGCTCCCAACCAACCGCGTACGTTTTATGCCGTCCAACGGCACGGATGGAGTCCCGCAACACTGCACCGGTCCTTGGACAGCGGAACTACGTGGGTTCAGCTGCCCCTGCCCGGTAACTTGGGGACCCGACTGACCTTTGCCGTAGCACCCAACAACGCGAATAAAATCTATTTAACGGGTCCGGAAGCGCCGGATGGTCAAAAAATATGGCGTTCCAGCAACGGTGGAACAACATGGAGCAACTGGAGTACCGCCGCCCTGAACGGTCAGGAAATTCGTTCCGTTTTGGCGATCCTGAGCCCTTCCAACCTGGTGGTTTTGGGCACGCAAAGCAAGGTGCTTTACCGCACGGACACGTCCGCAACGTTCCGCACATTGGGTACCCAATTGCCCCAGCCCATTCAAACACGCGATTTGAACTTTTCGTACAAACACCAATCCGTGCGCGTTTCAACCTACGGCCGCGGCCTGTGGAGTTTGGCGAGTCCGGTATCCAGTGGAAAACCCTTGGCGCGAGCGCAAGTGGAGCGGCCCGTTTGGGTTTTGAGCGGCTGCGGCAACGACTCCGTTTCTTTTGATGATCACTCCCTTGTTGCGCATTCGGGCACCTCGTGGACGTGGATGTTTCCGGGGGGGTCTCCCGGGACCAGCAACCGCCGCAATCCAAAGGTTTCTTATGCTGTTGGCGGCCTGCACACGGCCCAATTGATTGTGCAAAATGCTGCCGGACAACGCGATACCGCCTGGGTTTCTGTGACCGTAGTGGTGCCTCCTGCACTTTTCCCCGGCACGGACTTCCAATCGGCTGTTTTTCCGGCCGTCGGGCTGCGCGAAGCACACGAACCTGGGGCGCCCGCTTGGCAACGCGCGCCTTGGGGTTCCGGAGAATTTGCCGCTTTGGCAGACAACTATTCCGTTGACGCACAGGGAAAGTCCAGTTCGCTGATCTTTCCCGTTTCTGCCGACGGCGTCCACGGAATCCGCAAACTGACGTTTGACCGGGCCTACGCTCCTTATGGATTTCCGTATTCGGACACCTTGCAGTTGGTGCTGGCCTTAGATTGCCAGCTGCAACAGCCCCTTTGGGTGCGAACCGTTGCTGGAACGGAATTGGCGACGGCTCCCGCCCTTCAGAATGCCCTTTTTGTGCCCCAAACGGCAGACTGGGTGCGGGATTCGGTTGATTTGGACTCGTTGTTTTCTGCGCTGAACCTCACCGGCCCGCTGTACTTCGGTTTTCGCAATGTTGGACGCTGGGGACAGGGCATGTACCTGGACAACGTGCAGATTCGGTATACTGTTGGGCGGGCGGAGCAAAATCTGCCCTCGGCATCTACTGCGGCTCCAAAGCCCCAGCCGAACCCCATTACCGGAGGGAATAAAGTTCGATTTATGCCCGCCCCCGAAGGGTTGGTGCGCGCAGATTTCTTCGATGCACAAGGCAGGCCCCTGGGTTCGCGGACGGTAGAAAACGGGGTTTGTTCCCTGCCTTCAGGTTCGTCGGGATTGTGGACGTACCGGTTGGTTTCCGCAGACCGCGTTTGGGTGGGGTCGCTGTTGGTTTTTCCCTGAGTAATTCATGCTGATGGTTCTGCCCGAATCCCTATATTTAGTGCATGATTCGCGACGCATTCAACTTCAACAAGTGGCTGGAAGAGCACCGGCACGAATTGGTTCCCCCGGTGGGCAACAAGAATTTGTACCACGAAAGCGACGACTACATTGTGATGGTGGTTGCGGGTCCTAATGCCCGAAAAGACTACCACTACAACGAAACGGAAGAGTGGTTTTTCCAGCTGGAGGGGCACATTACGGTGCGCATTCAGGAGGACGGAAAGCCGCGTGAAGTGCATTTGGGGCCTGGGGACATGTTTTTGTGTCCGGCCAAAACACCACACAGCCCGGTTCGTGAAGCGGGAAGCGTGGGCTTGGTGCTGGAGCGCAAGCGGGCCGGACGCGGTTTTACCGACGGCCTTATGTGGTTTTGCGAGTCTTGCAACCACTCCCTGCACGCGGCGTACTTTGAATTGAACAATATTGAACAGGATTTCCTGCCCCACTTCCGGGAATTTTACGGCTCCGAAACCCTGCGTACGTGCGGCGAATGCGGGCACGTCATGGAGTCCGACCCTCGTTTTGTTTAGCCCCTTGTTTTAGGATTTTCGCTTGAATCGATAGGGAGGCGTGCTGATTCCCTGCACTTTTTCGCTGAGCGGGGTCCAATCGCCGTTGGGCCAGAAAAAGACCGTCTCTCCCTGGGGTTCCCTGCGCGGGTACGGAAGGGCGCGGGGGGTTTTCAGTACCGATTTCGTCCAATCTTTACCGGGCTTCAGGGTCCAAACGCTGGCACCGGTGTAGGTGCGCAACGCCAACCAAGCGCTGTCCTGGCCGGCTGACGTCCAGGAGGCAGCTCCGGTGCTGTAGAAATGCGGAAGGGTTCCCCGAAACAGCAAGGTTTCTTCCCCGGCGGCGGCAGAAGAACGGGAATACGAGTAGACGCGCGCCTCTGGATCTCTTTTGGTGATGACGAGTACGTCGTCGGAAAAAGGTACTGCGACCAAAGACTCTGCGTCTCGGGGACCGTCGGGATACACAAAACGACGCATTTGGAGTTCCGATGGGGTCCAATTTAAGGTGTCTCCGGGGGTAAAGCTGAGTTGAGCCGAGGTGGGTTCCGGCAGGCGGTAGATGCGCACGGATCCGCGCTCCGCTTGGTTGTCTCCAATGTCTGCGAGGTACAAAAAGGTGCCGTCGGACGCTAGGTCTTCCCAGTCTGTGTTGGTGGCTCCGGGGAGGTTCAGTGCGGCGCGTACCGCACCCGTTGCAAAGTCCACGAGGTATAGAGCGGCGGGATTCCCCCCGTCTTCCAAGGCCCAAAAACAACCCGGGAAATCGCGCGCGGGCACCCCGCCGGAAACCTCTTCAAGCGCCAAGGGCGCTGCACTGGAGTCTGGAATGGATTCCCATCCGGTAGCTGACGGGACGGCCGAAACGGAGTACGTTGCCGCAAATGGAGCGTCTGGCTCCTGGGTTTTGCAGGCGGAAAAAAAGACGGCCAGTGCGGCTGAACCCACCCAAACCGTTCGTTTTGCTGCGGCGTATGGGGTGGATTTGGGGTTCAAGCGGGGGGTCATCTTAAAAAATTTGAGGGAGAATTTTGGTGGATGGAAGACGCGCTAAGGTACGCTGTGCAAGGCGTTGGGGATGATTTATGCGTTTGTCGGGGTGGGTATTGTTTGTTCTATCAGTACTTTGTTTTGCATAATACCTTTTTTTGTTTATAACTTTGCACCACCATGAACGAAGAAAATGCCAAAGCGCAAATGCGCAAAGGGGTCTTGGAGCTGTGTGTTTTGCGCATTGTTCGCTCCAACGAGGTCTACACTTCAGACATCTCCGATCGATTGAAATCGGCCGAGCTGTTGGTGGTGGAAGGAACCCTGTACCCCCTACTCACCCGCATGAAGAATGCCGGGTGGTTGTCGTACCGTTGGGAGGAGAGCAAGTCTGGCCCTCCCCGGAAGTACTACCAAATTACCCCCACCGGCGAGGCGTTTCTCGCCCAGTTGGAGCGCGAATGGACGGCTTTTACCCAAGCCGTTGACACCCTTTAATTCCATCGAATCATGAAAAAGACCATCGACATCAACCTGGCCGGACTTCGTTTTGCACTGGACGAAGATGCGTACCAACGCCTGAGCGCCTACCTGCGCGCCTTGGAGGCTCAGCTGGCGCAAACGCCTGGAAAAGAAGAAATCCTAGCGGACATTGAGGGACGCATTGCGGAGTTGCTCACGGCAAACTTGAACACCGGGAAACAGGTGATCAACCTCGCGGAAGTGGACGCCGTGGTGGCCACCATGGGCGCGCCGGAAGATTTTGCCGGTGACGACACAGAAGGCGGACGTGTTGCTGGAGATTGGCAGCCGTTGGGGTCGGAAAACAACACTAAGAAGCGCTTGTTTCGGGATGAAGACGATAAGGTTGTGGGCGGCGTTGCCAGCGGCCTGGCCGCCTACTTTGAGCTGGACCCGGTGGTGGTGCGTCTCTTGTGGGCTGTGTCCATCATCGTGGGTGGCCTGGGCGTTTGGTTGTACCTGATTCTGTGGGTGGTGGTTCCGCCGGCACGAACTACTGCGGACCGACTGCGCATGCGCGGTGAAAAAGTGAACTGGAAAAACATCCAAAAAACGGTTGAGGATGAGCTCAACGGGGTGGCCGATCGGGTAGACCGGTTTGCCCGCGGCGAAAAGATGGGCAAATCACAGGGTGCCCGTGTGGCCGGTGAAATCGTTCAAACTACGGGGCAGATTTTGGTCTATATCCTCAAGTTTATCGCCAAGTTTATCGGCGGCCTGTTCATTGGGCTGAGCATTGCCGCGGGCATCGGCTTAACGGTGGTTACTTTTGGCCACGGCATCACGGTAAACGACGTGGTGGTAGAGCCGGAGCAACTGGATTCTTTCTTGGAGTTGTTTGCTCCAGAAGGACTGAGTAGTTCCTACATCATGGTATTGACCGGAATGCTGTTGTTGGGTCCGTTGGTGGGCCTTTTCACCTTGGGCGCCCGAATTTTGTTCAACATTCCTTGGCGCCACACCGGGCTGCGCGCGGCCAGTTGGATTGCAACCGGAATCAGTGTGGTTGCCGTGGTGGTGGCTTCGTTTTGGGGCGTTCGGACGGCGCACGAATTTGAAGAGGAGTCGGTGGTAACGACGCAAGAGGTCCTTCCCTCCGGCATCATCTTGTGGAAAGTGGTGGCCCACTTTACGCCCGTTTCTGAGCCGGAAGCGCGCTATCGCTTCGACAACGAAGAATCCGATGGGGAGTGGGTTTTCACGAAGGACCGACTGTACACGAATTTGGTGGACTTTACGGTGGCTGCGGAGCCCAGCGAGCGAGCGTACGTGGTGGTGGAACGAATGGCGAGCGGGGCGAGCGGACGGATCGCGCGCGAACGGGCGCAACGAATTGAGTACGGCTTGGACATTCGTCCCGACGGAACGCTGGATTTGGACGCCATGGTGGCCATTGCTCGGGCAGACAAATTCCGGGGTCAACACGTGTGGATTACGTTGCACTTGTCCGAAGGGCACCGCTTGTTCTTGGATCCGTCGACCATGGATCTGCTGGACGACGTGCCCAATTTGGAAAACACGTACGACCACGACATGGTGGGAACGGTTTGGACGATGACCGAGGAGGGGCTTACGCAGTTTCCCTAGGGAGTGCAGTCTTCTTAGGCGTTAAACGGGCCGTGCGAAAAAAATGGCGGTTTGATAAGCGCTCGTGCAACTTATTGTATCCTTTTTGCATCCAACCCTCTAGAGCGTGACTCCAAAGCACGCATTTGATGGATCATTAGCTCACTTTTACACTGCATGAAACACGTTATTTCCTATTCTTCATTCCGCTCGTGCTTAGCGGCTTTGGCGACGGTTGTTTCCGTCGGTTTATTTGCCCAAGACCACTACACCGTTACCGTTTTGCCCAACGATCATTCCGTACTGGTGCAGCACGAGTGGCGTGCGGTGGGCGAGCGCACCTTGGTTGGAGACCAGGATCGGAAATCAACCCTGTACCAATTTCCCACGACGGTTCCCGGAACCTACGCCACGTTGGACTACGGTCGGTTCATTGAGGATTTCGCGGCCTACGACGCCAACGGCAAGCAGTTGCGTCACCAGCGCGAGGGAAGCAACACCTGGAACATCAAGGGCACCGCGGTACGGGTTCAATACCGGGTGCTGAGCATCATGGAGGAGTCGGTCCGAAAAAACAAGATTTTTGAACCGGCCAGCGCCTACTTCAACCCGGAGGTGGGTGCGGTGATCAACGGTGGGGCCGTTTTTGGCTTTGCGAACGGCCGGGTAACGGATTCAGCGGTGGTGGAATTGCTGCATCCGTCGAACTGGTGGACCAGTACGTCCCTGCCCCGAAGCTCGTACGCCTCCGACCGCCTGGTGGAAGCCGCGGCGCTGGCGCCCGCTCAGGCAGGCGCTACGTTCTTGGAGGAGCGTCCGGCACAGGCCCCTACCACAGCGCTGACCACCTTGTCTGCCCGGAACTACCACGCGTTGATTGACAACCCCATTGTTGTGGCGCCTGCGGACACCGCTGGATTTTGGGTGAACAACACGCGCGTCACCATAGCCTGTATTGATTTTAGGGGGAAGCAGCATGCCGCACACTTCAAATCTTTGTTGGAGGCGGACCTGCAAGCGGTTGCGCAATTCATGCCGGTGCTGCCCGTGGATCGCTATACGTTTTTGATCACGGTGGCGGATTTTACCGATGTAGGGCGAGCGATTGAGGACGTGCAGGCCGGGAACATCAGACCGATTGCGCTGATTCGCGCCTTGATGCGCATGAAAGGCCAAGGATTGGGTGCGCTGGAGCACAACAGGTCTTCGCTCTACTTTTTGGGGGATTTTGGCGTGGATCTGCCGGATCTGAATTTGGACGGTCAATTGGCCTCCTCTGCGGTGCACGAATTCATGCACATCGTGACTCCTTTGGGCCTGCACGCGCCCGCCATCCACGATTTCAACTACGCCAACCCCAGCATGTCCCAACACCTGTGGCTGTACGAAGGCGTTACGGAGTATTTCTCCCATTTGATCCGACTTCAGGGCGGCCGGGTAACGGTGGACGAATTTCTGGCGGAGATGCAGGGCAAAATTCGCTCCGGAGAGCGTTTTCCGTTTGAAAAGATGTCCTTTGCTGAGATGAGCACAAACGTGCTGGAAAAGGGCTATAAAGAGCAATACGGGCACGTTTACGACCGCGGTGCAGTTCTCGCGTGGCTTTTGGACGCAGAAATCCGACGTTTGACCAACGACGCACGCTCCCTGCGCGATGTAGTACTGGATTTGCATGCGCAATACGGCCCCAACAAACCCTTCGACGAAGCCGGTTTCTACGATGCGTTCGCGGCGGCCTCACACCCCGAAATGCGTGCGTTTTTCACCCAATACATCGAAGGGCGCCAGGCCTTGCCGTACGCGCAATTGCTCGCGCCCTTGGGCGTCACGTACCGAGACACGGTGGTGGTTTGGAAAACCGTCTCTCCCTTGGATCGGCGCGAAAACGATCTGCGTTTGAAACCCGGAGTACGGGGCGGGTTGCGCACCGTGAAAAAGGTGGGTAAGGACGAATGGGCCGGATTGCAACCGGGCGACGTGGTGGATTCCGGGAAATTACTGGAAGCCCTGGAGAAAGCAGCGGCGGGCGAAGTACTGGCGTTTAACGTGGTTCGGGCAGG
>Ga0209107_10001166_pt1 | contig 14615 bp, 14 predicted proteins | sample LakErihyJuly2011_2_FD_187460 | JGI IMG/M metagenome (GOLD analysis project Ga0209107, IMG submission 187460) | Freshwater microbial communities from dead zone in Lake Erie, Canada - CCB hypolimnion July 2011 (SPAdes) (version 2) | ecosystem: Environmental > Aquatic > Freshwater > Lentic >... | reverse complement strand
CACACGGCTGAGAGGATCTGAAAGTCAGATCGACCGCTTGACCCGTCCGATAATGCGGATGCGGAAAGGTTTATCAATGACATCTATTTACGACTTTCTCTCTGGAACTTTAGTAACCGTTCTTGGATACGATCTTTCAAATCTTGAATTTGTTGCACTCCTTGCCGCATTTATTGGGGTCGCACTTGGCATAACCGGTAAGCGAATTACTTGGCCGTGGTGGGCGATTAGTTCACTTCTTTATGGAATTCTCTTTATTCAATGGGAGCTCTATGCCAGCGCCGCCTTGCAAATTGTCTTTATCGTTGCTGCGATTTTGGGATGGTTCGGTTGGGAGCCAACAGGTGCGCGACCAGGAGCACTTAAGAATAAGCATCGGGTTTATATGGTTGGAGCAGTAATTGTTGCAACTTTGGCGCTGGCACCGGTTTTAAAATCAATCGGCGCTGCATCTACTTACGCCGATGCTGTTTTATTCTTTGGAAGTTTAAGTGCTCAGATTCTGATGGTCTATGAAAAGTATGAAACTTGGGTTTTATGGTTGATCGTTGATGCGGGTTATGTCGCCCTCTACGCCTCACAAGATCTGCCCTTCACAACTCTGCTCTATGCTGCATTTACAGTCTTAGCCGCTATGGGATGGAGTAAATGGTATGGAGCTCATCGCAGCGCTACTAGATCTCTGTAGCCAAAAAAACCATCCTGTAATAGCAATTGACGGTCCCGCTGGTGCAGGTAAGACAACGTTGGCTCATGAAATATTCTTGGCTCTCTCACCAAAAATGTCAGTAAATGTAATTCACATGGATGACTTGTACGACGGTTGGGATAACGCCTTAACCGATGATCTGACTCAGATTCTGTCCCATTTATCAGCCCAACATAAGAGCCAACTTCCTACAGAATTATCTCGATACAACTGGACCACATCGTGCTTTGATCAAGCTGAAATAGTTGCACCTTCTGATCTTCTAATTCTCGAAGGTGTAGGAAGTGGTGATAAATCGTTGCAAGATCAGTTTGCAGCCCTGATCTGGATAGATATTGACCCAGAGATTGGTGTGCAGCGCGTAATCGAACGCGATGGTCCAGGGGTGGAAATTCAAATGCGAAAGTGGCTTGGCACACAGCAACAATATTTCTCTCAACACTCAACCCGCGAAAAGGCTGATTTCATTTTAACTACATAAAATTACAGATATGTCTGACCTAACTGGCGAGCTAATTGATGGGCGATATCTGCTCATCCGCCATATGGCATCTGGCGGTATGGCAACCATTTACGAAGGTCTCGATACTCGACTAGATCGCAAGGTTGCTGTAAAAGTTATGCACCCACATCTTGCGCAAGATGAACAGTTCGTTGAGAGATTTATCCGTGAAGCCAAAGCATCGGCTGCGCTTTCGCATCCAAATATTGTTTCAGTACAAGATCAAGGTTGGAATCAAAACGGAACGCCAGCAGTTTTTCTAGTGATGGAATTGGTGGAGGGGCACACTCTCCGTGAATACTTAAATGAACAAGGCGCTTTATCCGTGGCAAGTGGAATTCAATTCTTGTTGCCAGTTTTAAGCGCGTTAGCTGCCGCTCATAAATTAGGAATCGTGCACCGCGATATCAAGCCTGACAATATTTTGATCTCTAAAGAAGGGCGAATCAAAATTGCTGACTTTGGGTTAGCCAAGGGTCCCTTGCTCGGCACGACAATGACGGCCGAGTCCAGCATAGTTTTAGGTAGCGTTTCGTATCTATCCCCCGAGCAAGTCCAACGCGGTATCGCAGATGCGCGAAGTGATGTCTACTCTGCCGCAATTACTGCCTTTGAAATATTTACTGGTGATAAGCCATATGCCGGCGAAGAGCCAATCCAGATTGCGTATATGCATGTTAATGAGCGAGTCCCTCTGATGAGTACCAAGCGATCAGGAATACCTCCAGAACTTGATCAGTTAATTTATCGCGCCACAAATTCTGATCCAGATGCGCGCCCCCGTGATGCCAGCGAATTTCATCAATCACTTACCTTGATTGCTCAGGCGCTAGATCCCAACCAGAAACAATTAAGCCTTGAATTAGATATTCCAATTGCTCCGATGCGCCCTGCATCCAAGAAACCTAACCGGCGCGAGAGAGCGCGAATTGAAAAGGAAGAGACTGTGGCCTTAAAAAAGCGCGAAAGTATTGAAGAGAATTCCAAGGCAGAGGGTAAAGAGAGCACTGCGCAGATTCGCAAGCGCAAAAAGATTAGTAAAAGGGTTCGCCGCAATCGCTACATCGCCGCAGGACTAGCGATCGCACTTGGCATCTTTGGTTGGTATGCACTTGTTGGGCCAGGATCGAAAGTCGTTGTCCCATCAATAGTTGGTGCCACACAAGATGAAGCGTTAGGCGCCCTTTCGCCTCTTGGATTAACGCTCGTAATCTCTGCAAAACGTTTTGATGAAGAGATCTCCGAAGGACAAATAATCGAATCTGATCCAGCCGGTGGCGGCAAAGTTGATGCGGGCGGGCAAGTCAAAGCGATTATCTCTAAGGGTGCTGAGCGCTACTTGATTCCATCACTTGTTGGACTAACGCCAGAGGCAGCAGTTAATTTGCTGGCGAAATCACCATTAAAAATTGGAGATTTAACGGAAGTATTTAACGATCAAACCCCTAGAGGATTCGTTATTTCATCATCACCTGCTGCCGGTGAAAAAGTAAAGCGCGATGCGGTCGTTAGTTTATTAATTAGTAAAGGCATCGAAACAATTGATGTCACTTCATATGTCGGTAAATCTGCTGACCAAGCGCTAAATGAACTAACTGATGCTGGTTTTGATGTTGATACAGTAGATCAATACAGTGAAAAAAATCCTGGGGACGTAATTTCTCAACTTCCTCCAGGAGGGGCACCATTGGCAAAAGGCGCAAAGATTACTTTGACCATTTCCAAGGGTTCGCAGTACGTTGCTATCCCAAATGTCTGGGGTTCAACCGAAGCAGAGGCGCGCGCCACACTTAACAATCTCGAACTTAAAGTTGTGGTCAAAAAGATTGGTGCTAAGAAGGTTAAGAAGGTAATGAATATGTTGCCGAAAGTGGGCACCAAGGTTAAACGTGGCAGCACGGTGACGATCACAGTAGGGTAGGTCAATGCCAAAAACATCACCGCGCATCGGCGCACATACGCCGACAAGTGGCGGTATGGCAAAACGTTCTATCGCCTATGCCGAGACTATTGGCGCTGAAGCAATTCAAGTATTCACATCAAATCCACGTGGTTGGGCGATGCCGGAAACTAACCACGAGGCTGATGCCATATTTCGTGAAAAGGCAACCGCCCTTGATCTAGAAGTTTATGTACACGCACCTTTTCTCATTAATTTAGGCTCACCAACTGAAGCCACTTACCTAAATTCATTGGCCTCAACTGAATATTCGCTAAAGCGCGGCAAGGAAATCGGAGCACTCGGCGTTGTCGTGCATACCGGTTCTGCCGTAAATGAAGACTTTATAGAAAAAGCCTGGAAGCAGATCCACAAAGGGATGATGCCGATTCTTAATGCTTTATCTGATGATGCTCCAATGTTGTTACTTGAACCAACTGCTGGCCAAGGTCAATCACTGGTTAAGCGCTTGGAAGATTTGGAATATTACTTAAAGGCTCTCGAATACCACCCTAAAGTTGGCATCTGCCTTGATACCTGTCACGTATTTGCCGCTGGCCATGACATCGCCAAAAAAGGCGGTATGAAGGAAACTCTAGATCTGCTTGTAGAAGTCGCTGGCGCAGAACGTATCCAATTAATTCATGCCAATGATTCGATGGATGTCTGTGGTGCGCTAAAGGATCGTCATCAAAATATTGGCGATGGTTTCATCGGAGTTGATCCGTTTAAGGAGTTACTCAAGCACCCAGCCGTTGCCAACGCACCACTTATTCTGGAAACACCGGGTATGGAGCCAGAACACGGAAAAGAAGTTGAGCTATTAAAGAAGTTGCGCGGATGAACGCACGTCACCAGATGCAGTTGCGCCTTGCTCCATGGGCGCTATTAGCGGTCTCTGCGGCTTGGGGTGCATCTTTCGTTTTGATGAAACCCGCCATCGAACGACAGTCAGTCAACAGTTTTCTCGCAACGCGTTTCTTCATTGCAGTGCTCGCCATGGTGGTACTTCGACCTAGCGTTCTTAAGAAATTAAATCGCGATCTAGTCCTTAAGGGATCACTGGCCGGACTCTTCTTAGGCTCTGGCTATATCTTTCAAACTTTAGGGCTGGCACGTACTGGAGCTGCGATCACTGGATTTGTAACCGGTCTCTACGTGGTATTAACTCCGTTAATCGCTGCGCTCTTCTTAAAGGAGAGAATCACCAAATTTACCTGGGCTTGCGTCGCACTTGCCACCGTTGGCTTAGCCTTACTTTCGCTGCGCGGTTGGTCAGTCGGAGTTGGTGAAGCGCTGGTGTTCTTTAGCGCAATAGCTTTTGCCGCTCATATTGTTGCTTTAAGTAAATGGAGTTTTGGCTTAGATGCCTATGCACTAACGATTGTTCAATTGGCAATCTGTGGACTGATTACGGGTGCGATCGCACTTGGCCAAGGTTATGAAACACCGCCTGATGCTGGAGTCTGGGGCGTAGTAATATTTACAGCAATTATCTGTACTGCCATCGCATTTATCGTGCAGACCTGGTCGCAGGCTCATATGACCTCAACCAAAGTAGCAGTTATCTTGACTATGGAAGTTGTCTTTGCCGCACTCTTTGCAGTTGTCTTTGGTGGGGAATCACTGACTTTGCAGGTATCTCTCGGTGGAGTTATGGTCGTATTAGCGATGTATTTGATAGTAATGAAAGAAGCGTGAGAGGCTTACACAATGACCTCTCCAATCGATTTACGTTCTGACACCGTCACGCGTCCATCACAAGCGATGCGCGAGGCGATGGCATCTGCTCCAGTTGGAGATGATGTTTATAGTGATGACCCAACAGTTAATTCACTTGAAGAACGTGTCGCAGCAATGTTTGGCAAAGAAGCGGGAGTCTTTACACCTACTGGCTCTCTAGCCAATCAATTGGCAATTCGTATCTTGGTGGCTCCCGGTGAAGAATTAATAGCTGAAACTAATTCACATATAGTCCGCGCCGAACTGGGGGCTGCGGCAGTATTTAGTGGAATAACAACTCGAACTTGGCCAGCTAAAAATGGACTGCTCGTTGCAAAGGACGCGCTAGAGATCGCTCGTCCTAACTCTGGGCCATATCTTGTATCAACTACTGCAATCGCAGTTGAAAATACCCATAACTTTGGTGGCGGAACTATTCAGCCAATTGATGAAATCAAAGCCCTACGTAAAGGCGCCGATGAATTCGGCCTCGCCCTGCATTTAGATGGGGCTCGAATCTGGAATGCCCACGTTGCAAGTGGCATTGCCTTAAGTGAGTATGGAAAATACTTTGACACGATCAGCGTTTGTCTATCAAAGGGCTTAGGCGCTCCCATTGGATCAGTAATGCTCAGCACAAAAGATCGGGTCACAAAAGCAAGAATTTGGCGCAAGCGTTATGGCGCCGGAATGCGCCAAGTTGGTTTGCTCGCCGGGGCTGCGCATTACGCCCTTGATCATAATATTTCACGACTAACAGAAGATCATCGCCGGGCTAAAGAGATCGCAGTAGCGATTGCATCAGTAGATGCTTCACTTATCGACCCAAATACCGTTGAAACAAATATTGTCGGGCTCGATTTAAGCGCCTTGCCCATTACGGCGGCAGAACTTGCCGCTCGAACTAAAGATGCGGGACTTTGGATTAGCGCACTTGGTCCTAAATATGCGCGTCTAGTGACTCATTTAGATTTTGATGACGCACAATGCGCGCAGGCAATCGAAATATTAAAGCGCGCCCTCGTGGCGTAATAACCACTCTTTCTTATTTAAACCATAAGCATAGTTACCGAGCGCTCCCCCAGTTTTAACAATACGGTGGCAAGGCACAACTAGAACAATTGCGTTCTTTGCACAAGCACTGCCGGCCGCACGCACCGCTGCAGGTGAACCTGCACGATCTGCTAAATCAGCGTAAGAAAGAGTTTTACCCGCCTTGACTTTGCGCATCGCCTTCCATGCCGCCTGTGAAAAGACTGCGCCGTCTTGACGAACTTGAATTCCATTTAGTGCGGTTAGATCGCCATCAAAGTAATCAGAAATTAAATCTGTAACTATTGGAATACTTTTAACGGTATTAGCGTATTGTGTTGTGCCTAATTCCGACACAGTAGAGAAATTTGCACCAATTAGTATTTGCTCATCAGCTAAAAGATTTAGTGTGCCAACTGGAGTCTTTAGGGAAGATAGAAGCAGTCGCACGATGCTAAATTAGCGATCGCGCAACATTTCAGCAACCAAAAAGGCAAGTTCTAGGGATTGCGAGTGATTTAGACGCGGATCACAGGCGCTTTCATAGCGGGTAGCCAAATCTGCTTCAGAGATCTGTTCGCCACCGCCAAGGCACTCAGTAACATCATCACCAGTTAGCTCGATATGGATTCCGCCTGGATGAGTACCAAGGCCTTTATGAACTTCAAAGAAACCCTTTACTTCATCCATAACATCATCAAAGCGACGAGTCTTATAGCCAGTTGCTGCCTCAAAGGTGTTGCCATGCATTGGATCGCAGACCCAAAGTACTTTAGCACCTGATTTAGTTACTCCATCTACAAGTGCTGGCAGCGCTTCGCGAATTTTGCCAGCCCCCATGCGAGTAATAAAAGTTAAGCGACCTGGTTCACGATCAGGATCAAGGCGATCGATTAAGGCAAGTGCATCATCAACAGTTGACTTTGGTCCAAGCTTTACGCCAATTGGATTACGAACTTTAGAAGCAAAATCAATATGAGCACCATCTAATTGGCGGGTACGTTCACCGATCCATAAGAAGTGTGCTGAAACATCGTAAGGCAACTGGGTGCGTGAATCGATACGAGTCAGCGCTTTCTCGTATTCCATAATCAGTGCTTCATGGCTGGAATAGAAATCAACTGATTTAAATGAATCAGGATTTACGCCAGCTGATTTCATGAAATCTAGCGCACGACCAATTTCGCGTGCCATTTGCTCGTAACGATCTCCAACTGATGAATCACGGATGAAACCCTTGTTCCATTCGTGGACTTGGCGAAGATCGGCGAACCCGCCTTGCGTGAATGCGCGTACCAAGTTAAGAGTTGCCGCTGATGTGTTGTAAACGCGGACCAGTCTTTGTGGGTCTGGAGTGCGAGATGCTTCGTTGAATTCCAGATCATTAACCGCATCGCCACGGTAGGCCGGAAGTGTGACATCTCCACGGGTTTCAAAGTCATTTGAGCGTGGCTTGGCAAATTGGCCTGCCATGCGGCCAACTTTTACAACCGGCAAACTTGAGTGATACTGCAGAACTGCAGCCATCTGCAAAATTGTTTTAATGCGATTGCGAATTGAATCAGCAGTAGCGGCCACAAATGTTTCGGCGCAATCTCCACCTTGTAACCAAAATGCTCGGCCCGCTGCTGCTTCGGCAACTTTCGCCTTTAGATCATCGCATTCACCAGCAAAGACAAGTGGTGGAAATGATTTTAGATCTGCGACTGCTTTCTTTACGCTTTCCCCATCGACACCGCCGGGCCATTGCGGTTGTTGCGCCGCAACTAGCCCAGGGTTGAAGAGGTTATCTAAAGAAGTAGCCATGAGGGTAAGGGTAGTTTGTTCAGATAGATTCTCGGGTGAGAATTATCCAAAGAAGATCTCCGACTCCTTGTAACGCTCGATTGGGACAGTCTTTAACTTCTCAGTGGCGCTAGCCAATGGCACGCGAACAATATCTGTACCGTGAAGTGCAACCATCTTGCCCCAGTCGCCCTCAGATGCTGCAGTAATTGCCTGCAAGCCAAAGCGAGTAGCAAGAACTCGGTCAAAGGCAGTTGGTGTTCCACCACGTTGAATATGGCCAAGTACTGAAGTTCGGGCTTCTTTTCCGGTCTTCTCTTCAATCTGCTTGGCAAGCCATTCGCCGATTCCAGAGAGTTTTACATGTCCGAATGCATCGAGATCTGAATCTTTAGTGATCATGTCACCGTCTTGTGGAATCGCACCCTCTGCGATAACAATGATCGGTGCATAGCTGCTCTTAAAGCGTGATTCCACCCATTCGCAGACTTTGTCTACTGAGAATTTAACTTCTGGAATCAAAATACATGCTGCTCCGCCTGCGATACCTGCGTGAAGTGCGATCCAACCAGCATGGCGGCCCATTACTTCAACGATAAGTGCGCGGTGATGTGATTCGGCCGTTGTATGCAAACGATCAATAGCTTCAACTGCAATATTTACTGAAGTATCAAAACCGAATGTGTAATCGGTGTTGTTGAGATCGTTATCGATTGTCTTTGGAACACCGATAACTTTTACGCCAAGGGCATCAAGTTTGGTGGCAACGCCAAGAGTATCTTCTCCACCGATTGCAATTAGCGCATCGATACCTTGATCAGCCAAATTCTGTTTGATACGTTCCACGCCGTTTTCGATCTTAAAAGGATTGGTACGAGATGAACCAAGGATGGTTCCACCGCGAGGCAAGATGCCACGGGTTGTCTCGAGGTTAAGCTCCATTGTGTAATTTTCTAGCGGGCCTTTCCAGCCATCACGGAAGCCAACAAATTCGTGGCCGTATTCCTTCACACCTTTACGAACAACTGCGCGGATAACCGCGTTAAGACCAGGGCAATCTCCGCCACCTGTAAGGACGCCAATACGCATGAAAACTCCAGTTCAAAAGTTATAAAATCTAAGATCTTGGATGGAAGCAAAAGATCATAAAAAGTGGTCAACGTTGACAGGCACAGTCTAGCCTTGCCCCATGGCTAATTTAAAACTCGTCGCGGGCGTGGATTCTTCAACTCAATCTTGCAAGGTCGTTATTCGAGACACCGCCACTGGCCAGCTAGTACGTGAGGGCCGTGCCACGCACCCTGATGGCACAGAAGTTGCACCGGCTCATTGGGTTAGCGCTTTAGACACTGCAATTGCTGCCGCTGGTGGATTAGATGACGTTGCCGCAATCTCAATTGGCGGACAACAACATGGCATGGTGGCACTTGATTCACAAGGTTCCGTAATTCGTGATGCGCTGCTTTGGAATGACACTCGTTCGGCCGATGCTGCATCTGCCTTAAATAAAGAACTCGGTGGAGCTGCCGAAATTGCAAAACAAGTAGGTTCAGTATTAGTTGCATCATTTACTGCAACAAAATTGCGTTGGTTGGCCGATAGCGAGAAAGCGAACGCCGATAAAGTTGCAGCAGTTGCCCTTCCCCATGATTGGCTTTCTTGGCAATTACAACACGGTAAAGGTGCGACTCTTGATTTTGAAAAGTTATTTTCTGATCGCAGTGAAGCATCCGGTACTGGCTACTTTGATCCGACTACTTCTCAATATCGCCGCGATATTTTGGCATTAGCACTTCGCACAGATCGCGAAATACATTTACCGAAAATGATTAGTCCAGCGCAATTTGGCGGAACAACTCCAAATGGAATACCTATTGCTGCGGGTGCCGGTGATAACGCAGCTGCAGCACTTGGTATCCAAGCCCAACCAGGTGATGTTGTTGTTTCACTCGGAACCAGCGGCACCGCATTTGCAGTCTCTGATACACCAACCCATGACGCCTCTGGCGCCGTCGCCGGGTTTGCAGATGCCACGGGCCGCTACTTGCCGTTAGTCTGCACGCTAAATGCCGCGCGCATACTTGATGCCGCAACTCGCATCCTTGGAAAAACGCATGACGAAGTTGGATTGCTAGCACTTAGCGCGAAACCTGGTGCCCATGGACTCTCACTCTTGCCTTACTTCGAGGGAGAGCGCACGCCAAATCGCCCAACTGCAACGGGTGTATTTAGCGGGATGAATCTAAATAACTCCAATCCTGCAGATATCGCGCGAGCGATGGTCGAAGGAATGCTCTGCGGCTTAGTTGACGCAGTCGATGCACTTGAAAAATTAGGTGTAAATATAAAACGAATTATTTTGATTGGGGGCGCTGCTAAGAATCCTGCCGTCTCACAAATTGCCGCCGCACTTTTTGGTCGCGAAGTTTTAGTTCCACCTGCCGGTGAATACGTTGCAAATGGCGCTGCTCGACAGGCAGCCTGGGCGCTATTGGGAGGCGATGCTGCTCCAATTTGGGATCTTGGAAAGATTGAAAAAGTAAGTGCCGCTGCAACGCCAGATGTGATTGCTCGTTATCACACCTTGCGTGATCAAACGCAGGGTTGGTAGATAAATGTCACTTGCCCCAGAAATAGTTAAACAACTTAGCGATCAGAAGGCTGCTGGACTTCCCCAGGTTTGGCAGGCACCTGTCTCGGTAATTCGCGAACAGACCCAGGGACGTGTCGCATTTGCCGGACCTGCCGAACCAATTCTTGCAGTGGAAAATCGATTTATTCCTGGACCAACTGCTGATCTGCCAGTTCGTATTTATCGCCCTACCGAAGATAAGAAATCACCAGCGCTAATTTATTTTCACGGTGGTGGGTGGGTATTAAATTTTCTTGATATTTACGATGCAGCCTTACATCGCTTGGCCAATCAGAGTGGTTCAGTAATTATTAGCGTTAACTATCAAAAATCGCCAGAACATCCCTTTCCAACTCCTTTTGATGATTGTTTTGCTACTTTGCAATATGTAAAAAACCACGCATCAGAATTTGGAATAGATGCGAATTTGATTGGCGTCGCCGGCGATAGCGCTGGTGGAAATTTAGCGGCTGCTGTTGCTCTAAAGGCTAGAGATCTAGATTTAAAAATTGCCTACCAATTGTTGGTATATCCGTGCACAGCTCGTGATTTCACGACAAAGTCATATATCGAATACGCCACAGAATACGGGCTGACTACGCAAGCGATGCAGTGGTTCTGGGATCAATATCTACAAGGCTCTGACTTTGATCAAAATCCATATGCCGCTCCAGCAACTGCCAAAACATTTGAAAATGTGGCACCAGCAATCATTATCACAGCCCAATACGATCCCTTGATTTCTGATTCTGAAGACTATCTCGCAAAGTTAGAAGCAGATGGAGTAAACGTTACGTATCGTGAATTTCCAGGAATGATTCACGGTTTCTTTGCAAATATAGCCGCCACGCCTAGCTCTCCAGAAGCAATTGATTTCTGCGCCGTCGAAATTAGGAAATTACTTTCACATTGACTATATTTCAAGAATGTCGCGCCGCAATCTCGTTCTCTTTATTTTGGCCGGCTTCCTTTGGGGTATTCCATACCTATTTATTCGTATTGCCGTTGATCCTGAAACAGGCTTCTCCCCCGCAATAGTCGTCTTTATGCGAGTCTTCATTGGCGCACTGATTTTGATTCCGATAGCACTTTATGACAAATCGTTCTTCATAGCCATAAAGGGATGGAAATACATCGCGGTCTATGCCGTCTTTGAGATGGTGATTCCATGGCTATTAATTGGAACTGCTGAGCAATCAATCTCATCCGGTTTGGCAGGATTGTTGGTTGCTTCAGTTCCTATCTTCTCTACTCTGATTACATCACTGCATGGTGATAAATCGGCGTGGCAGCCACAAAGGTTGATCGGTATCGGAATTGGATTCATAGGTGTTTTCTTATTAGTTGGAATTGAAAGTTTTACTGGCTCATCAGATCCTGTAGCTATATTGATGATCCTCGGCGCCTCATTAGGTTATGCATACGCTGTTATTTATATAACCCGCAAAATGCCTGGGGTATCTGGCGTGGCAATAAATGGAATCGCGATGGCAATGACTGCAGTGTTCTACGCTCCCGCGCTGTTTCTACTTTGGCCAGACCACCCAATTTCGACGACCGTAATTTACTGCGTCATCGCACTTGGCGTTTTTTCAACCGGTATCGCATTCGCTATTTTCTTCACTGTCATGGCAGAAATCGGACCTACCCGCGCATCTCTTGTAACTTATATGAATACCGCATTCGCAGTTGTCTTAGGTGTTTTAATACTGAGCGAACCACTGACCATCGGAATTATCGTCGGACTTCCATTGGTATTAATCGGCTCATTCTTAGCAAGCCGCAAAACCAGCGTCTAGTTCTCGCCAAATCCCAGTCGTTGCAATAGCTTTGGATCGCGCTGCCACTCTTTAGAGACTTTGACATGCAGGCCCAGGAAAATTCTCGCTCCAAGTTCACGTTCGATATCTGCTCGTGCGCGCATGCCGATATCTTTTAGACGCTCACCTTTATGTCCCAGAATAATTCCAGTTTGTGAGTCGCGTTCTACGTGAATCGTTGCATGGATATCAAAGAATGGCCTTGATCCAATTTTTTCGCGTTCGGCCATTTCATCAATTGTGACCATAATCGAATGTGGCAGTTCTTCACGCGCATCACGCATGGCAGCTTCGCGAATTAATTCGCAGATTAACTGTTCTTGGTTTTGATCGCTAGTCATATCCTCAGGATAGAAAGCAGGACCAATCGGTAGCGCCTTGCCTATTAATTGTGCCAACAAATCAATCTGGGAATGAATAGCAGCCGATATTGGCACAATCTCGTCCCAAGTAAAACCTTTTGCTAGTTCGTTTATGCCGACTAAGCGCATTGCCAGTTTCTCTTTGGAAATCAGATCAGTCTTAGTAACCAGCGCAAACTTCTTGGCGCGCGGATGCTTGGCAATTTCCTGCGCTAAGAAAACATCTCCAGCGCCAGAGGTCTCATCCGCCGGCAAACACATCATCACGATATCAACTGAGTCCATACTCTCGCCAACGACCGCATTTAGTCGGTGGCCGAGCAAAGTCTTTGGTTTATGAATACCTGGAGTGTCGACAAGTACGGCTTGAAAAGCTGGCTGATTTACGATGCCTCGAATGGCATGACGCGTGGTGTTGGGGTGCGGAGATGTGATTGAAATTTTACTTCCAACAAGTGCGTTTATAAGAGTTGATTTTCCAGTGTTTGGGCGCCCGACTATTGCGACAAAGCCCGAACGGAAATCACTCATGGCCTTATTCTCTCACTTGTTGCAGGCATTACCTAAAGCGCGCTGATTAACTCGATCGCATCAGAAACAGATGTCACAATTTCAGCAGCGCGTTCACCGATTAAGCGATGACATCCTTCAGATGTCGGTGCATTGATTGGTCCAGGAATTGCCATTACTGGTCGCAATAGTTCGGCGGCATCACGCGCGGTTCGAAGAGAACCGGAACGAAAGGCTGCTTCCACGACCAAGGTAGCCTGGGATAACGCGGCAATAATGCGGTTACGATTTAAGAATCGCACTGGAATTGCGTGCGTACCTGGCAAAACTTCTGAAATTAGCGCTCCGTTATCTGCGATTTCAGCGAAGAGTCTTACATTGCCAGCCGGATAGGCCACATCAATTCCCGTTGCTAGAACTGCAACAGTTTGGCCTTCGGCAATTAGCGCCCCTTTATGAGCTGCTGAATCAATTCCGTATGCGCCCCCACTAATGATGTTCCATTCACGATCTACAAAGCCCGCAGCGAAATCACCTGCAATTCGCATCCCATATGAAGTGGGATTGCGAGTGCCAACAATTGCCAGGCTTCGTTGCGATAAGGCAGCAACATCGCCTTTAACCACCAATCCAATTGGGATTGCAGCAAGGTCGTTTAGGGAATTTGGCCACTCATCAGAGACAGGTGTCAAGAAGATTGCACCTGAGAGCGATAACTGCGTCTTGATGGCTTTCAAATCAGCCGATTGAGCCTTAGCAATTACTTTTGCGTACTTCTTTCGATCGTAGCCTTCAGAAATTAGGCGAGCATATACATCTACCGCACCTTTTTCTTCTATTTCTCTACACCAGAAAACCTGTCCTCCTTCTATTGCGGAGAATAAAACTAATCGGGCATCGACTTCAGAAAATACACTCATAGCGCGCAGATTAAGTTGCTGCGCCGACAACTAAAGCCTTGAATAAAGGGGGTGTGTGTAATTATTGAAGAAGTGCTGCGATATTTGCAAAAGAGCGACGATGTTCTATACACGGCCCATGCACTTCTAAGGATTCGGTGTGCACTTTAGTGATATAGCCCTTATGTTTTGCAAAGCCATAATTTGGAAACTGAGTATCCATCTCGCGCATAATTCGATCACGAGTTACTTTTGCAATAATTGATGCGGCGCTGATACAGGTAACTACTTGATCGCCTTTCCAGACCGCCACATTTGGGATGGCAAGACCTTCGATTGCATAACCATCAGTTAGCACATAACTTGGAACCACTGATAAGCCCTGCACCGCACGTCGCATACCATCAAGATTTGCCGCATGCACACCACGCTGATCCACTTCTTTTGCTGGAACAATAATCACACTGACAGCCAGGGCACGATCGTTTACTAAATCAAAGAGCTTTTCTCGCTCGGCTTCTGAGACATCTTTGGAATCGCGCACCTTAACTAATTCAGGTGCAAATGGATCGCTAAAAACAACTGATGCAATTACTAGGGGGCCAGCACATGCTCCGCGTCCTGCTTCATCAACTCCTGCAAGTGGTGATATTCCGGCATCTAGGAGAAGGGACTCAATAACTTTCATTGAATTACGCAGCCC
>Ga0209107_10001165_pt1 | contig 14616 bp, 22 predicted proteins | sample LakErihyJuly2011_2_FD_187460 | JGI IMG/M metagenome (GOLD analysis project Ga0209107, IMG submission 187460) | Freshwater microbial communities from dead zone in Lake Erie, Canada - CCB hypolimnion July 2011 (SPAdes) (version 2) | ecosystem: Environmental > Aquatic > Freshwater > Lentic >... | reverse complement strand
GTGTCTTATCGTGTGCAAAAAATCGGTTATTGTTTATCATTTTGCTCCTGTGTTTTTTGTTTCTTGCTTTAATGTACTGTTCTTCAGTTCGATTGCCTTTACTGTAGTTGCAGTTCTTGCAAGCACTAACGAGGTTATTGAAGTTATCGTCGCCACCTTGCTCGACGGGTGTGAGATGATCGACTGTAGTAGCTGTAGGTATTCCACAGTAGTAGCAGGTGTTGTTGTCTCGTCTGAGTATTGCAACTCTAATCTTTCTCCAACGTGTTGTCGAACCATTACGTTTAATACTATTCATATGTTGTTCATTATATATGTTAAGAACCCTTGTGTGTTGAAGGGCAGAGAACGGCTTAGTAAACCATTCTCATTTGAACCCCTGCGGTTTCAGGTTATCGAACGGAAGCCTTATTGGTTATTCGGCTTAGTCTCGCCATATCATCACAACCATTTGTTTCTATTAGGAGACTCGTTAATAGTAGCTTGTGATGTCGTAACTTCTCGTATGTGTTACACGTCTGCTAAATAAGCAGAACAAGAGAAGCCCTCTAACGGCTGTTTGAGTAGGCTATTAACCAACCCTCGACTTAAGGTTTAGACTTGGCTCAAGCGACCAAGGTAGTACTTATATCAGTTGTTATCTGTAATCGTCAATACGTGGATCTTGTATTAAATCTTCAATCATTTGTAAATTGTCTTTACAACACAAATCACGATCTACAAGCTCTTGATATGCTTCTAATTTTTTTCTATCTTCTAAACGCTTTTGATAACACTTAGCGTCTTTACATACCCATTCTTTACTGTTTTCGTAATCGTAATGGTAATGCAAATAAATTATATCACTCATTTAATACCCATTTGTTTCTTTATTTTTGCTGGTACGACAGGTACTTTAGGTTCACAATCTTCGTGCAATAATTCTTTAGCAATCATTTGATGACACACTTTACACCAAATATATGTAGCCATTATTTAATTGCTTTCATACAATGCTTACAATAACTAGCTGCGTAACACCAACCACCACAACTAACGCACCTTGATATTAGATCTAACATACGCTTTCACCCACTCCCAAATTTGCATAATGCCAAGAGTAAGTATTCCACCTATCAACAAACTAATAACAGCTTCTCTACCTAATGGTGTTCCCATTTGTTGCCCCTGTCTTGACTTAGTGTTTTTGTTCTACTATCTTTCTAGCTTCTTCCATATCATCTTGATTTCTAAAATCATTTCGTCGGTTGAGTAAGTCCTGGGAGATAGAAGCTCTCAGTACTTTCTCCAAACGATATACGTCTTTGTAATCCATTTTGCCCCCCTTTCCAAGTATTATTGTCGCATAAATAACACTAATAACACCAGAAACACACCTATAAACGCTGTAAATACTTCCACTTATTTAACTCCCATTTTCTTTGAACATTGTGGAAACGCTCTTGCAAATCCTTGCTTCTTAACGAGCTTCTGCGCGCGTAGGAGTTGTTCACGAACAGAAGCTCTAGCGGGATCTCCAGTACCCCCGACATAACCCCAACTCCGTAAATCGAATTGAAACAAGCCCCTGTACTTGCCTGTTCGATTAACAGCTTCTGGATTTAATGACGACTCACAAACGGCTATTTTCCGATAGTCGCTTGGTAGTAGCTCAACGTCATTAAAATATGGGTTTAATAAAAATATCTCTAAAATTGGTCTGTCTTCCAATCTGCTGTTGCCATTTCACTTTGTTCGTGAGATGACGGAAGTTTAGAAGCGCTTAACCAAGCACCTAAATTGTCTGCAAGCAACTGTTGATTGTCTAGTTGATTTTTAACAATGGTGTATGGGGCAAATTCTAACTTTGCAAACTCCTGCTCTTTACTTAAGAATTGCAGATATTTCAGTAGCTTGTCTTTATCCCAGTCAGTATAAACACGTTTACATAGACTATGCAAGAAGTTTATTTGTTTTTCTGTAGCAACCCTATAATTGCCAAAATGGCTCATTTCTAAGCCTTGCCCTTGTCCAGATACCTGTATAAGGGTTTGTTGGTTTATTTTGCCCTCTGTGGGCTTTGTAGGGCTATCTGGTGGGGTCTGCCAAGGGTCATTTTCTGACTTCATATACTTTTGCACTTCCTCTCTGCTCGCAATACCTTTTGTTACTGCAATTCCAAGAGCTGCAATTGCACGTCCCCAGCTGGAAGTCTCTAGCAATTGCATTTCAGAACCACGTCCAAAACCTTTAGCAGGAACTTTTTCCATAGCCCAACCACTTGCGTAATTCATTTTCTCGCGATCAGGATAAGCAAAGGCTTTACCATAAATAAAGGTTTCACCATTAAATTCAAGTATTCCCTTGTATTCAAAGTGCAAAGTGCCTTCTGGGAACTTGGCATAAAATAATTGAATTCTGTCTTTTACCTCAATGTAATCCTTTAAATAATCCATTTAATTTACTCCTATAAATAGTCCGTAGAATTCTTGTAGCTGTTGCATTTTGTTTTCACAATCGCCAACGCATACTAATGGTTCAAATATGCACCTTGTTCGGTGGTAATGATCCATAGTGTGGTAAGCGTGTTGTAATAATGTTGATATTGGATACCATTGTTTATCCATATTGCCCTTTCGTTAGAAAGAGGCTAGAACAAGAGTGTGTCAAAACACGGCATTGAATTATAACAATTTGATAACGGCTTTAGCGCCAGAGTTCGCCTTCGGCAATAAAAGAGCCGTCTTTATTAAAAGGCACAAGTTCAGGTTTAACTTGTCCGTCTTGCTCATATAAGATTCCAAAGCCTGCCTGCCAGTTAGCGTGCCCTTCTTTCATATAACGCATACCAGCGGAATTTAGATCGCAAAGGTGTCCAACTTCCATTCCCCAAAGTGTGTCAAGTTTGCCACCAAAGCCGTGACTGGCTGAAGCAATACCTTGTCTATGAGTGTGACCACAAACAACATTCTTACCTGTTCTTGTAGCTAGTCCAAGAGCTGTTTGTCCTGCGTGATTGTAAAGTCTGCCTTCGTCGCCGTGACCCATTATTACGCCTTTGGCAACTTCGGTTAATGATCTGTTGTATGTAACGTTTATGTCTTTGTCGTTGTAACCTAAGAGGTTTTCTATTTTGATTGCGTCAAGTACTGCAAAGGCTGGTGCGTGTCTTGCAACATATTTTTCTACGCGAATTGTGTGATTGCTTCGTTGGATTAAAAAAGGCTTACTGCGTCCAATAGCACTACGGAATTCTTTGAGTAAGCCTTTAAGTCCAATTATATTCTTTTGTAGTGAACCTTCAAATTCTAGGGCTGTACCACGTGCGTAAGTTGATATGGTTTGGCAATCTAATTCATCACCAACACATAATAGTTTGTCTGGTTTAACGTAATCTATGTAATCTAAAAGGCTTTCAACGTACGATTTCTTAATAAAAGGATATTGCAAATCTGAGATAATTACGTAACGCTTAATACGTTACCTCTTTCGTTTAGGTTTACCTAACTCTGTACTGATACTATCTATAGTACTACGAATTTTGACAACATCTATTTGTAGGCGTGTCACTTTATCTGCCAAAGAACTTCCACCATTAGGAAACAATTGCGATTTCATTTTAGTTATTTCAACAGTTGCTCTAATTGTCAAAACAAGAATAGTAACAAGTAAACCAATAATGCCAATTAGTTCGTTTATCATTGTCCGTCAAACCAATTTGGATCATAGAAATCATCATCTTCATCTTCGTCAGGTGCAACAGTAAATTGGTACTTTTCAGCTGCATAGTTAATAATGCCAAATACTGAGTGTTGTGGCATATCTTGGTTAGCAACAATTTTTATAGTTTTTTTCTTCCCGTCAAAAAGCTCTAAACAAGTGACGAAGCCCGTTATTAGTTTGCCTTCTTCGTGAGCTGTGTTAATAATTCGTACAAGTTCACTAGCCATAACATCTGGTAATTCAATAACAGTTTTCTTTGCTTTAGGTTTACTCATATCCCAAATACCTTTCCGTCAAGGTCGCCCGATTTAGTAAAGGATATATGAAGATGAGACACGTGAGGGTTAGAACCTTTGTAAACACGCCAAGCCCAGTTCTGACGTGCTGAGGCTATTCGGTGTTGATGAATAATAAAACTGACTCTTTTGTCGCCTTTAAGCGCAATTGTCTTAATCTGTTCGGCTAATAGCCAAGACTCTTTACTAGATCCTTTAACAAGGTCTGAGTCAATATCTATAGCACGTACCCAACCTTGTTTATCTGGGTTGTGGTCTGACTTACGTGCGTTGTGTGCTGTGTCGCCTATCCAGCCGTCACTACGTTTATCGCGATTAGGGTATTTTTTATTTATTTCCGAGCGTAATTGCTCAGCTGCTTTACTTAATCTTGCTTTTAACATTAGGGTTCATAGCTCCCATTGAAGCAGCTACGACAGCACCTAATACAGCACGATAGTCAAGGGCAAAGTCTGTTGCTTGCCAAGCTGCTAAGAAAGCAATTGCAGCTAAAGATAATTGTTTGTAATTAAAGGATTGCATTTATTTCGTCTTCAGTTAAACCAAGTTTTTGTAATGCCGATAATCTTGCTTGTTTGCGTGCTGTAATTTCTGCATTAACAGCAATTAAATCTGTTTGCAATTGTGTTCTTTCATCTAAAAATGCTTGTTTATCTGCACCAGTTAATTCAATAACTTCGTTATCAACTTGAATAAAAACCTGTTCTTCTTTTGTTTTAGCCATTAATTTTTGTATCCATAAACTTTAATTGTTCCACCAGTCATTGTTGATGAAGCAGGGTATATTGTAAATCCAGTAAAAGAAGTTGTTGCGTCAAAATATCCACCAGCAGTATTTTTTCTAGCATTAGTTCCTAAACCATTAGAAATGCTATTAAAGCCTGTGTTGTTTGTAGCAAAAGGACTAAAAAAATGTATGTGGGCACTTTGTCCACCTTGTGCATATCTATGCCAAACAAAGGCAGTTGTGCCATAGGTTGCTTGAGTGTATTGGTCATAAGTACCTGGAGTATTGTCACCAGCATATTGATAACTTGATGCTGAACTATCTGCACCTGAAACTCTCATTCTCATATACATTGGGTCAGTAGATGAGTTAGCATTAACATTTACAATTGCAAGATAATTTGTGTAAGTTGCACTAAAACAATCATTTACTGAAACACTTGCTACGGCTGAACCAATTGTTGTTGAAGAAATTAAAGTAAGAGCTGCTAAAGGTAAACCAAAAACTGTGGCGTCAATTGCGTCACCAAGTGCTTCAATGGCGGTTGCGCCGTTTTTAACCAAATCCGTTGAAGTTGGGACTGGCCAGCCATAATTAGGGGTAGTTGTTGCCATTGTTCTAGTTTATCCTTTTCTTAAACAACGTCAAGCCACCTGTAATCATTGGCAAGGTTTTGCCATTGAATAGCAGAGTTGTAGTCTTCCCATTGTACATCAAGGGTTGAGTAAATTGAGTTAGAAACAGACATAGCCAGTCCCAGGTTATTGCGTCCAAGTGTCCAAGTCCAACCTTCACAAAAGCCTTCAAAATATCCTTCAGGTATAAGTCCTACTGGGATATTGTCCAAATACAAAAGGGTATCCATAGAAACACCCAAAAGGTTGTCCCTAACAGTATTGGTCATATCTGAGTTAGATAAATTAACTGTGACTTCTTCAAGTGAGATTTTAGGTGTTCCTCGGTAATTAACAAAGTTTGTAGCTTGTTCTGTAGCGTCTGCTGTTTGAGCAAGTATTGTAGATCTGACTTCTTGAAGCAAACCATAGTTATTTATTGAGGTGTCATTTTGTGCTTCTACTTCTAAAACTGGGTCATCATATTGTATGACAACACTATTAACAATGTCTGCTGTTTGTAGTCTTGTTTGTATGTCAGCGTTTACAAGGTTGGCGTCAAGTTCTATCAAGTTGGTTGTGTAGTTTGCGCTTCTGCGTTCTGCGTCAGCGTAACCAATTTCAAAGTCTGGGGTGTCGTATAAATAGCCTAAGGCTGATTGTTGGGTTGTGTCTGTTAAGTTATACGCTTGGTCAATTTCTGCAGGTCTGGCTAGTACTTCGTAACGTCCAACGTCAATTGTGTCTATTCCTTGCACACCATAGTTAGCCCAAGTCTCGGTTGTAAAATCATTCCAAGTAAACGTATTGCTAATATCTTCCCAAGCAACATACAAAGTTTCTTCAAGGATACGTGTAATTCGTGCGCCGTCTAATTCTTCTGGGTAAGCAACAGAACCAGCGTAACGTTTAACAAGTAAACCAAGAGCGCCTACAGCTTGTATTTGTAATGTGTTAGGTTTACCACCCAAGCCTGCACCTGCAAGTCTGTTGTAAACACCTGAAACTTCACCTGTAAATAGTTTTACGTAAGTACCTGCTGAGTTTGTGACTTCAAGTATTATTGTGTCAAGAAGTTCTACTACTGGACTTGTGCCATCAAGGTTTAATAACTCTAAATTACAGTAACTTGGTTGGGTTGCTTCGAAGAAATCATTACGACCATAAGTAATAGTTGCGTCTTCAAGGGTCGTAGAAGTTTGAACAGTCCCAGCAATAGTAACCCTGTAAGTTGGTGTATATACAGTCATTGGTTATCTAAACCCAAAGTTAAATGGCTTTATTCCTGTCGTTTTTAAGGCTGTGTTTTGAATTTTAGTTATTGTTCTAGCTGTACCTTGTGGATCTATAGCACCTTTAACATTGTTGTAAATATTGACAACGGCTGCTGTTGGATTATTAAATACAGAGTTAGGGTTTCCTTGTGGTATTAAAGTTGGGTCAATTCTTCTTTGTGATTCTGTTTCTGCAAACTTTTGGCTAAAATCAAGTAAAGCTTTAAAAGGTCCAAGAACTTTATTTATTGATTCGAACAAATTATCTATAGCTGTTACTGTGTCCGTTAATAAGTTTAAGAATTTAACAAAACCTGATTCTGGACTTGTTGCATTGTTTAATTCACCTTCAAGAGTGCCTACACCTTCAAATAATGTGCGTAATGCGTCTCCTAAATTATAACCTGCGTCTTCGCTGTCGTTAGTTGCTTCTTTAAACATACCTAAACTTGGTACAAGACTTTTTTCTTTACCTGTTAATCCGTCTATAAGTCCTTCTAAAGCTGGTGCAAGACTTTCTGTTGCAAATTTAGCAAATTTTTCTAATGTAGGTAAAAGTGCTTGACCTAAACTTTCTTGGGCTTCATCTATTGCAATTTTAAATCTTGCAATACGACCAGCAAAAGTATTAGCTGCTGCGTCGGCTTGACCTTCAAAAGTTTCAGACAATGCAATAACGGCTTTATCAAAATCTTTAGTTTTAATAATATTTTCATCAAGAGGTACACCAATACGTTTTAATGCTCCAAGATTGCCGTCATAAGCTTTACCTAGTGCTTCTGAAACTGTTGCTAAATCTTTACCTGTGCCAGCAGCTATATCTAAAGCTAGTGTTTGTAGTTTTTGTGCTTTAGTTACGTCACCTGTTGATCTAACCAAACGATCTAAACTTGGACGAAGTTGGTCGTCGGCTATGCCAGTAGCGCGTGCTGTTTTGTCAATGTAAGCTTCCGTAGCTTTAACTTGAGCGTCTGTAGCTTTAGTTACATTCTTAAGTGTTTGTGCAAGTGATACTTGGGCTTTCTCATCTTCTATAGCTGCTTTAACAGCGTCTACACCAATTTTAATAGCTGCAACTCCAGCAGCAGCGCCAAGAGCTGCAAAAGCTAAGGCACCAGCTTTAAGTGCGCCACCAAGTTTGTCGCTAAAACTTCTTGTTTCTTTATCGGCTTTATCAAGTCCGTCTATAAATTGTTTTGTGTCAGCAAGAAGCGCGAGTTTAAGTGTCCTAATATCAGCCATTATAAACCAGCCTTCCAAGCGTCTCTAATTTTTTCATAACCTTTAAGCCATTCTTGAGCAATAGTTGGTTGAAACCTTGACATAGCACGATACAACCACCAACCCTCTTTCCCACCCTTGCCAGAGCGTCTAGGAAACTGTTTGTATTGCTTTGACCCAAATTCATTACCCATTATCACATATCCAGCACTAAAAGCACTAGAGCCAACAGGACGCTTGCCACCAATGCTAAAACTTGGTGCTTTATCTTTAACTTTAATTACAATTGAATCGGCTACAGCTCTTGCTTGTCTAACATTATATGGTGCGTTATTAGCTGCACCTTTAGCATAATTAGCACCACGTTCAGCTAGTTTGCCTGCAATTTCTTGCATATCTTTTTTAGCTATATCGTCCATTTTATTAAAAGCACGAAGAAGACCATTATAATCTCTATCTACTTTAACCAATTGAATTGCTTTAGCCATTAGCTCGCTCGTTTAATATATCTATAGCCGTTGCCCAAATTTCGGGTTCTGCATTGAGCCAATAGTCGGGTGTTATACCAGTTGCTATTGCTAATTCTATTGCTGTTCGCCCAAGACTTCGGGCTTGGTAAAATTTGCTGTCTCAAAATCAGAAGCTGCAATAGAAATGACTTTGATTTTCCAAGAATCAAAACTTTCAACTTTCTTTGTAACACGTTCTTGCATTTTGTGACCAAGAAATAAAAGAAGTAAATTGCTTGGTGTGCTTTCGTCCATAAGAACTTTAACAATAGATTTGTTGTTATATAATTCTTTTTCTGCCATAGCAAGTTCGATAGGTCTAGTCCATTCATCAAACTTTTCACCTGTTTCTAACTCCCACGATAATTTTAATTTAAGCATTTGTGTGCCCCTGTTCTGTTTGTTGTTGTTATGCTGTTAGGTCTTCTACTGGTATGCCGACAACTTGTAGAGAAACTGAACAAGTTTGTGCGTCTGCACCTGAAGCAGAAATTGGTGGATATTGTGGTAATACGTTACCAGTCAAAGTCACACCTGTTGTAAGTGTTAGCACAAAAGCAAGTACTGTATCTGGTGCGCTTTCTGTTGCGTCCCATAATGCTTTGTATAAACTTCCTGGACTTGTTTTACCAGCGTCGTTTAAGAAGTTGATATCAAGAGTCACGTTTGAGTCAATGTACTTGTATGCTTTGCCTGCAAGAGTGTCAAAAGTTAAACGCTCGGTATCAAAGTTGAGATTAGAGTCTAAAATTTGTTCTGCGTATTGAACTGTAGCAATAGTTAAAGTTAAACTACGTCCACTTAAAATTGTTGTTGCCATTAGTGCCTTCCTTAGCCTGTGTAGGCTGTTTGTAGTTGTATTTCAGCTGTTAATAGATCTGTACTATTAGTGCTTCTTATTCTAGGGCTACTTACCGATAATACTATAAAGTTTAACGGAATAAGTCCCAGAATGGTTTCTATATCGTCTTCCAAGTTTGTTAGCGCGCTTGGGTTAGAATACGTTGTACTCACAACTTCTAATGTGAGTCTGACGTAATAGTTTTTGCTATTGCCTATAACCATTGGTTCAAGGTATGGGTCACTAGCTAAAATTAGTGCTGCTGGTGGGATTATAATTTCTGGTACGTGATCGTAGGCAGAATACTTTGTGTTATCTGTTATTGCTGTTTTAAGATTTGCGCGTAAGGTACTTAAAGGCATTTATTAACCTACTTGACTATTTGAGTCAATATATTTGCTTATTAAACCTGTAACTTTGTACAAAAGAGTTCTGCCCATTCGGTATGGGGCTGGTGTGTAATCAAGGGCTTGTTGTGTGCCACCTGCAGCTAGTCTTGATTGGAATACGTCTACAGATATTTGTAGTACGGCTTCTTCTACAGCGTCTACACCATTGTATTGTGAAAGACCATTTACTGAAGCTGTGCCGTTAGGGATTTGAAAACGTAAATCTTCGTGAACTGTTGCACCTGTAGTTGTAATCTTAAAAGTATAAATATCTACAATGTCTGCTACTACTTTAGATCCGTTATGACCTGTAACACCTGAAATTGTAACTGTTTGTCCTACATAAAATTTGTGGGGTTGTGTTGCATATAAAGTTGTTAAAGTAGTACTTTCTGAGCGTTGTGCTTCAATTGCTACTTTATGTTGTACAAGAAAATCACCTATAGCGTCTTCTGCTGTTTCAATAATTGAATCAAGTTGTGCGTCTGAATAAAGAGCAACAGGAACGCCAAGTACAGCTCTTAACTCACTAGCTGTTACTAATACTGGCATTTTGTTTTCCTTTGTTTAAGGTGAGGCTACCCACAGGGGCGAGAGTAGCCTCACGACTTAGTGGTTTATCAGGACTTGTTAAACCAGTTTGCGCCAGCTGCAATTTTTGTAGCTAGTGCGCCGTAGCCGTAGTAATTTACGTCTATTTGTCCTGTGTTGATTACGTTGGTGCGTAGGCTTAAACGTGGGCTTTCGTACCAAGTGTATGAATCTGGGTTTAAGACAACCATTGAATAGTCACCTAAACCAGTTCCACCAGTTCCACTTACGGAACGTGATACGTACAATTCCAAACCAGCAACATTACCTCTTAGGCTTTGTGGGCTAACTTGTCCACCTGCATTTGAAGGATTGCTTGCTGTGTAAATTGGGCGTCCGTTTGACTCTGCATAACCCATAATTTTACCCCATTGTTCAGGAGATACTACAAGGTTACGTGCAAAACCTAATGAGGCTTTGTAAACAGCTGCAGCTGCAGAAGCTACGTAGGTGATTAAACCTGGAGCGTCTTCTGTTGTTGCTGTTGCGTTTAATGCGCCGTTATTTGCAACTTCGCCCATTACGTATGAATCTGTTGCTTTTGCGTATGCAAATTCCATTTGGCGTACAAGTTCGTCAAAAAATACTGGTGAAGAACGATCTAACAATTCTACTGAGAATGTTTGTTGTCCACCAAATTTTTTAACTGCAACTGATACAAATGAAGAAGCTGTATCTGTTTCAGATAAAGCAGCTGCTTCGTCTGCTTGTGCAACTGTTGGTGCTGTTGTAATTTTTGGAATTTCAAAAGTCATACCTGCTGGTGGCAAAGTTGCTTTTGAGATTGCGTCAATAAATCCACGATCAGCGTTTGCAATTCCGTTAATTACTTCTGTTGATTGTGGTGTTGGAATAAAACCTGCGTTGTTTGAGGTTGTGTCAGCTGCCATTACATATTGGCGGCTGTCTTCGTTACCAAGAGCTGCTCTAATTGAGTGTTCTAGGTATGAAGCTTTTGAAACAATTGGGCTTCTTGGTGCTGTGAAGATTGCTGGGCGAACGTTGCGTTCTGCAGCTTCTACAGCTGGGGCTTCTACAGCCTTTGCTACTTCTTCTACTACTTCTGGGGTAACTTCGTTTGACACGATAGTTTCCTCACTTTCTGTTGGTTGTGAAGGCTCTGCGCTTGCAGCTACTTCGGTTATTTGTGCGTGTTCGCCAAAAGCAGGGAATGTGACGTGTGAAACTTCTTTTAATGTGGCTTCGTTTACAATTACTTGTTCACCTTTTGTCACATAGTCGTCAATCATAGCGCCTACACTAAATCCAGTTCGTAAACCTTCTTGTGCTTCTGCTAATGCGTCGTCTCCTGCGTTTGTTCTTGCGATTTTGAATGTGCCGATAATTCCTTTATCGTCTTCTTCATATCTTGATAGTTTTCCAATTGGTCTAGTCATATCGTGTTCAGTAAAAAGTTTAATACCTTCACCGATCTTTAATGAGCCTTGTTGAAATACAACGTCTCCCATATTTGTGTGACCGACTTTATTGAAAGGAACAATAACGCCTGTTAATTCTCTTTTTGAAGAATTAGCTGCGATAATGTCGGTTGAGAATTTAATAAAGTTACTCATTTATTAAGTCTTCCCTTTCTCTTGCTTCCTCTATTGTCATTACACCAAGAGGAATAAGTTTTTGATATATGTCAGCGCGTTCAATTGCACTTGGGCTGTAAAATTCTTCTAAATCAAATTTTACTATAGATCCACGTGGTGTAATATCATTGTCGCTTAATCTTTGTGTAATACAAGTCATTAAAGGCTTTAATGACAAATCTATTAGGCTTCTTCTTTCAGCTGTGACGTTACTGTAAGTCATACTTCCACCTGCATTACCACCTACGTAGTATTCAGGTAAATTACAAGCCCTAGCAATTTCAGAAGCCATATATTGACGTGCAGCGTTTAGCGTTAATTGTTCTGGGCTAAAACCTATGCTTTGAAAGTCAATTGTGTCGTTTACAAAAGCTGTGCCACGTGTTTGTCTAGCTTCTTTCCAAGAATTAAGTAGGGCTGTAACTCTTTCAGCAGGCATTGGCAAGTTAGATTTTAATACAACGTTAGGTGTTGGTTCATCTGCAAATCTTTTAACTGCTTTTTCTAATGCAAGTGCTGTAAGTATTGTTGTTCCTGCTCTTACAAGTAATCCTTCATCAAATCCAGTAAAAGGAATTAAAGAACCAAGCCCATTATCAGGTACTCGATTGCCGTCTACAGAATAGTATTGCACGTTGTGACCTAAAGCGTCTAAAGTTCTTGTAACTCGACTTACAGAAATCCATTCTGCACTTAAAGGTCTTCCGTCTGCGCCAAGTTCAAGTATTCTTAAATATCCTTGACCTGTAAATAAAATATCTTCTGCAAGAAATGTATATACAGACTGTCCAGTCATACGTGGATCTGGTTGTCTAATAAAAGGTGGAGTTGCTACTTTACTGTTGTTTGATTCGCGTCTTACTTCTAAAGGTAATGATCCGATAGTTGCACACATAATGTTTCTAGCTCTTGCAACTGCTGGTACTTGCATAGCTTGTGATCTGGATACTGAAGATAAACCAAAATAATCAAAAGGTTGGGCGTACTGTTGGTAATTGTATGGTGCTACAGCTGCGTCTACTTTGTTTACGTCGTTTTGTGGTGTGACACCAAGAAGATTTTGAAAGAAGCCCATAACTTCTAATTCTTTACCAAATCGTTATAATAGTCAAGCACCTAAGCAACTACAATGTCTTGGTTTTGTGACCTTGTGCCGTACTGTTCCGCTTTACCAATTGCCAAAATCATACTTATTGCAGCTGTTGAAGGTTTACGTCTCATTACATACCACGCACCTGTTTCATTTGATTTCTTTATACAACTATTAACACTTGCAGATAGTTCAGGTTGATTAGAATGAGCAAGGCGACTACCTGACATAGCACTAAGTACTTGATCGCAGTTCGTGTAATAGTCTGAACCTTTAATTACGTTTGCGTTTATGCCTGCCTGTTTAAGTTTGGCTACTACTGAGTCACCTGTAAACCTGTTTGCTATCACTTCTTCTGCATTGTAGTGCTTTGCCCATCCAGCTATGCGTCCTGCAATAAACAAATCATCTATTGGGCTGTCTTGTTCTTGGTATTCCATTAAACCTACAGCTATAGATTTGTCTTCTAGTATTTGTGAACCTGTTAAAGCCCAGGAGTTACGTTCTGGACTTATTTCAACACCAAGCCAAGTAGGTCTGTCAGGCTTTAGTGCTAGGTTTGGTTGCATACAAGAATTCCACGCACCTTGTTCCCAAGCTGAGTTCATTGTTTCTACCCATTGGCATAAAACTTCTGTTTGAAAGATTTCTGGTGGGTCACTTAGTCTGGCTTTGATTGCGTCTACTGAGATTGTTCTTCCTAATGCAGGGTTTGCTTCTTTCCAACCTTCTATGTCACTTAGTTTTCTATGTGGTGAGGCTGACCATTCCATAAAACACAACGGATCATCTAAACCTTTTTCTATTTTGTCTAATGCACGTTGTCTCATAGCGTTTAGTACAAGTGAGTAATGGTCGCCTGCGTTTGAAATACCCCAAAACTGTGAGTTAGGTCTGGCGTTCATAGTAAACACCAAAGCAGAATATGCGTCATAGGTTTTTTGTTGTCTAAGCTCATCAAGTATTACAAGATCTGAAGACAAGCCTCTTGCACCACCTGAGTTACTTGCTACAATTTTGTAACGCATACCATTTTTTAGCATTACTTCTTCTCGACCATTTGCACGTGTTACGTGTTTAACTTTTTTGCGTAGCCAGTCATAGTTATCTATTACTTCTACAACTTTCTTAAAAGTTTCCAAGCTTAAGTCTCTGGTTTGTGCTGAGGCTATTTGTAGTTCTTCGTCCCAAAGAAATAAACCTGCCAAGATTCTCATTCTAAGTAAATGTGTTTTACCATTTTGTCTAGCTGCAATAGCAAGCACGTTTTTGTAAGCCCAAGTTCCGTCGGGTTTAATCTTTGAGGCTTCATCTATCAAATACTTTTGCCATTCAAGCAAAGGCATATCAATTTGTCGCGCAAACTCTGCGACTTCGTTGCCTCTAGTTGGGAGTGCTGTTGGTGTGGTCTGAATTCTCGGAGTTGAGTTTCCTAAGATCGTCAAGTGTGTCTTCACCTGCTTCAAGCTCTGGTTTTTCTTTACGACCAAACAAGCTGAGACCATACTTGTCTAACCCTGACTGTAATTGTGATAAGTATTTAATTTCTTCCATAGGTTTTAACATTCCTGAATCAAGAACACCTGCAATTACAAAGAGAGCGCTTAGTCCTGCAAGATCTAGCTCTGTGATTATGCCCTGACGTTTAGCTTCTTCAGTTGCCCGATCAAGTGCTGGCAATATGCGCTGTTTTTCTTCTCTTAAGCCCATTTACATTTCCCCTGGTTGTTCAAAGGGACTTTTAAGACCTTTTGGGGAGAAAAACAT
>Ga0209107_10001164_pt1 | contig 14619 bp, 12 predicted proteins | sample LakErihyJuly2011_2_FD_187460 | JGI IMG/M metagenome (GOLD analysis project Ga0209107, IMG submission 187460) | Freshwater microbial communities from dead zone in Lake Erie, Canada - CCB hypolimnion July 2011 (SPAdes) (version 2) | ecosystem: Environmental > Aquatic > Freshwater > Lentic >... | reverse complement strand
GCGGCTGGCAGGATTCGAACCCACGACCCCTTGGTTCGTAGCCAAGTACTCTATCCAACTGAGCTACAGCCGCATGAAATGAGAAGGCCCGCAGACACGACAGCCAACGGGCCAGGCACATCTCTTGTCACATCGTTGATGGCAAGGCCAGCTTTCGCTGGTTTGCTGCAACGTGGGCATTTGAAAGTTCTCTGGTGCGGCTGGCAGGATTCGAACCCACGACCCCTTGGTTCGTAGCCAAGTACTCTATCCAACTGAGCTACAGCCGCCGAGAGAGAACGAGACTATAGCATGTTTTTGCGACGCTGCCACCCGGCGTGACACTTTTGTGGCGATGCCACAGCAGCGACACCCCGCGTGATCGATTCAATCGCGATCGAGCAGGGCGGCCTGGCGGAAGTAGCGCGCGGCTTCTTCCTCGCGGTGCTCGCGCTCGGCCAGGCGGCCCAGGCAGGCCCAGGCTTGGCGGCGGCCATCGTCGTCCAGATCGTGGTCGTTGGCGGCCGACATCAGCATGCTGCGGGCTTTGCCCCACAGCTGACGTTCGGCCAGTGCCAGGCCCAGCGTCAAGGCCAGTGCAGGGTTGCGCAAGGCGGCCTGCGTGGTGGCGTCGAGCCGGGGCAGCCATTCGGCTTCCAGGCCGCTGAGGGCGTGCCGCAGCGCATGGGCCAGGGCGGTGGCGCCTTCGATGGAGGTGGCGTGGATCTGGTCCCACAGCGGGGCCAGCCATTGGCGTGCTTCGGTCGCTGAGCCCAGGTCGGCCATGCGGCGCGCAGCGTGCGCCACCACCAGCGGGTCGCGGCGCTCGTGCGCATCGAGGTTCTGCCACAGGGCGCGCAGTTGGTCGGTGTCGCGCGCGGCGGCGAGGGCCTCGGTGGCCAAGGTGCGCAGCAGGCCTTCGGCGGCCACGTTGGTGAAGCCTTGGTGCTTGGCCAGCAGGCGGGCCGTGCGCAGGGCCTCCATGGGCTGGCGCGCCAGGCGGCTGGCCTGCAGTTTCAGGCGCAGGGCCTGGGTGCGGCGGCCCACGCCTGGGGGCAGCTCTTCCAGGGCGCGCAGGGCGCGGGGGGCGTCGCGGTCTTCCAGGGCGCACTCGGCGGCCAGCAGGCGGGCGCCTTCTTCGGTGGGGCGCGGCTTGCGGGTCAGCAGGGCGAGGTCGATGGCGCGCTGCAGGTGCTCGTCGCGCTTGTTGCGGTCTTGCAGGCGGTGCAGGCTGCCGGCCGAGAGCATGTGGGCCAGGGCCGTGAACTCGGCGTCCAGGGCCAGCTCCGGCGTGTCCGCTTGGATGGCCACTGCGCGCTGGCAGGCCTTGTGGGCGCGGGTGTAGCGGCCGGCCATGTACAGGGCCAGGCCTTCGCGCAGGGCGGCCTGGGCCTGGCGGTCGCGCTGGGCCACGCGCCATTTGCGGGCGCGCTCGGGCAAATCGAACAGGCTGTCGACGCCGCGCACCAGCGAGTACACCGCCAGCACGAACAGCAGCAGTGCGAGCAGGAAGAGGTTGAGCGAGAGGTCGAGGCGCCATCCCATCCAGAAGATGGTGACGAGGCCGTCGTTGCCACCGAGCGCGGTGGCGCCCACCACGGCGGCCACGGCCAGCAGGAGGGTCCAGACGATGCCGTGCACGCGGGCGCCCTCGGCTTCAGCGTCCGCCCGCCACCGCGGCCAGGGCGGCCAGGGTGTCGTCGGGACGCGGGACGGCGGTCTGCTGGCTTTGCGCGATGACGTCGCTCACCATGGACTGCAGCAGCTGTGTTTTGCGCGACTGCGCTTCGAAGTAGCGCGGCAGGGTGCGTTCGACCAGGCGCAGGTCGGCCGCGGCCTGGGGCGTCTGGCGGCTGAGCAGGGCAAGGCGGGCATTCAGCAGGCGCAGCTTGACGTTTTCGCGCAGGAAGAAGGCCTGATCGGGCGCGATCAGCATGCCTTCGGGCTGGGCGATGCGGGTCACGCGCACCAGGCTGCGGGTTTCGCTCCAGACGGATTCGGCGGCGCCGCGTGTCCAGCTCAGCACCGTGCTGCGCCAGCCGTCGTCGGAAGGTGCGGCGCCGCTGGCGGTGTTGCCCGGGACCGATGCGCCGTGGCTGGCCTTGCCGTTGCTGGCCGGGCTGGCGGTTGCGGAGAGCTTGCTGACCGCTTCAGGCTGGTTGATGAGGGGAATCTCATCGACCAGGCGCACGGCTTCGTCGAGGCGGATGGTCAGGGCGTTGATGTCGGCCACGCGGGTGGCGCGGACGCGGTCGAGGTCCTTGGCGACGGCGCGGCGGACGTTGTCCAGGCGCGGTTGCTTGGCGCGGGTCAGGCGCTCATCGGCCGATTGCAGGGCGGTGATGAGGGGCTCGGCGCTCCCGGTCAGCGCGGCTTGCTGGCTGGCCACGCGCAGGCCGGCTTCCAGGTCATAGACGAGGTTTTCGTCGCGCGAGACGTTGAGCGTCTTGATGAGGTCTTCGACCTGCGAGCGCTGCAGGGCGACTTCGCTCAGCCGGGTGTCGAGCAGGGTGACGCGTGCCGCAGCTTCGCGGGCCAGCTCTTGCGCCTGTTTGGCCGCCACACGGGCTTCGGTGGCCTGGCCCTGGCTGTCTTGCTGGCGGCGCACCAGTTCCTGCTCCAGGCCCTGGACGCGCTTGTGCGTTTGCCAGGCCAGCCAGCCCGCGCCACCTGCGGCCACGCTGAGCACGAGCACGGCCAGGCGCACCCAGCCGGGGCCTTGCTGGAAGAAGGCGTCTGGCGTTGCTTCGGGGGCCTGCGCGGTCGCCTCGTGGGCAAGGGGCGCGGCCGAAAGGGGGGAGGGGAGTTCGCTCACGATGATTTCATTGTATCGACGTGGCTTGCTTGCGGCGGCAGAGTTCGCGCGGCAGTCGGCGCATCAGGGCGCAGAGCGTCGTGCCTGCACCACTGCGGCCACGGTGGGGGCGCATTGCCGGACTTCGCCAAAGCCGTGGGCGGCGGCGTGTTCGGCGATGCGCGGGTGGGTGCAGAGCGCGCGCATGCGGCGCCAGTCGGGGGGCGGGGCGGCCGGCGCCAGGGCTGGCAGGTGGTGCGCCACGAGGTGGTCGATGGCCTGGGAGCTGCTGAACAGCCAGACGTGCGCCTGGGGCGTGGCCAGCGCTTGCCGCGCCAAGTTGTGTTGTTCGGGCGCCCACGCACCGGGGCCGCGCTGGTAGGCCTGCACGGCCTCGACGTGCGCGCCGGCCTGCTGCCATTGCTCGGTCAACCAGGTGCGGCCGAGGGCGCCGGTGGTGTCGCCGCCACTGACGATGGTCACGTGCTGGCCAGCCCAGTCCAGCGGTGCCAGCAGGGGCCAGAGGGCTTCGGAGTCGAACTGGACGCTGTGCTCGGGTGGCGACACCATGCTGTGCGGTGTCAGGCCCGCGTCGGCGCCCAAGGCCAGCACCGCCTGGGCCGTGCCAGGGCCGGGCGCCGCGGCCAGGGTCTGGGCTGGCCACGTGGGCGCCGGGCTGCCATCCGGCAGGGGCTGAGGCCGCAGGCGGAAGAACCACTCGGCCGCTGCCGGGCTGACGAACATCAACAGGCGCTGTTGCGCGAGGGTGTGCCACAGGCGGGCCACCGCTTCAGCTTGGGGCGGACCCTCGATGGCGATGAGGGGCAGGGGCTGCGCTGCCACACCTTGCGCCGCCAGCGCCTCGGCCCAGCCGCTGGCCTGGGGCTCGGGCCGGGTGACGAGGGTGAGCATGGTGTGCTGGTGGCCCTTGGCTGTTCAGGCCGGGGTGCCAGGTGCGCTCAACCAGCCTTGCGGGGCTTGGGCCTGCAGCGCAGCGGCGGCTTCGCGGCCCAGGGCTTCGGCATCGGCCAGGGTCTGCACCGCGGCGCAGCGTTCGGCCGACAGCAGGCCGGCTTGTTCCGGGTGGCCCAGGCGCACGCGCAGGCGCAGCACGTCCTGGCCGGCGTAGGTTTGCCAGTCACCGAACGCGGCCAGTGGCATGGAGCAGCTGCCGCCCAGGGCGCGCGAGACGGCCCGCTCGGCGGCGGTGGCCAGCCAGGTGGGTTGGTGTGCCAAATCGAGCAGCGCGGTCTGCAGCTCGCTCGGGTTGCCGTCCGGCAGCTGGCGGATTTCCAGGCCCAGGGCGCCCTGGCCGGCCGCCGGCAGCATGGTGTCGGTGTCGATGAACTGGCGGATGCGCTCGCCCAGGCCCAGGCGCTTGAGACCGGCGGCGGCCAGCACGATGGCGTCGTACAAACCTTCGTCGAGCTTGCGCAGGCGGGTGTCGAGGTTGCCGCGCAGGGGTTCGATGCGCAGGTCGGGGCGCAAGGCCCGCAACTGCGTCAGGCGGCGCAGGCTGGAGGTGCCCACCACCGCGCCTTGCGGCAGGTCTTGCAGCGAGGCGTGGCGTGGCGACACCAGTGCGTCGCGCGGGTCTTCGCGTTCCATGACGGCGGCCAGCACGAAGCCTTCAGGCAGCTCCATCGGGACGTCTTTGAGCGAGTGCACGGCCAGGTCGGCGTGGCCGGCTTCCAGCGCGACTTCGAGTTCCTTGACGAACAGGCCCTTGCCACCGACTTTCGAGAGCGCGCGGTCGAGGATCTGGTCACCCTGCGTCGTCATGCCGAGCAGGTCCACACTGCGGCCAAAGCGCTGCTGGAGCAGGTCGCGCACATGCTCGGCCTGCCACAGGGCGAGGCGGCTTTCGCGGGTGGCGATGACCCAGGGGCGGGTGGTGGAGGGTGTCAGGGACGTGTCGGCAGTCATGTGCCGATGCTAACAGCCGCGCTGTGCGGCCGGAGCCCGACAACCCCTCAGCCCGTCAGTGCGCTGCGGCGCTTCTGCGTCTGGTGGATGTAGTGCTGCAGGCTGCGGTCGTGGCCTTGCAGCTGGGTCAGCTCGCAACCCAGCCGGACGCCGCGGGTGTCGGGGTGGATGGGCGTGATGTGGTGGATGACCAAGCCCACGTCCATGACCGTGTCGGCGTCCAGGCGGATGGTGCATTGCCCGATGCGCACGCCAGAGGGGATGGCCGGCACGTTGTCCGGCAGGAACAGGGCCACGCCGCTGAGGCTGACGTCCAGCACGCGCAGCGACAAGCGCATGTCGTGCATGGCGGGGTGGCGGAACTCGGCGACCGGGCCGTGGGACGACAGCGGCTGCACGCGGAAGGCCGAGCGTCGCTGGAAGCGGAAGGCCACCTGCGGCAGGCGCGCGTTGAGGGCTTCGTTCGGGCCGCGCACATGCACCAGACCGTCGATGTCGAACTGGACCTTGATGCGGTCGAGGAAGACCACCGCGACGACCTCGTCCGAGGTGAGCACCGCTTGCATGGCGTCGTCGCTGCCATCGGCACCGAAAGAGATCACGCCCAGCCGTGTGTCGATGCCGCACAGCAGGGTCGTGTAGCTGGCCCCCTCGGCGTTCGAGAGCGTGACCAGCGCGCGCAGCGACTGGACTTGCTCCAACAGCGCCAGGATGTCGACGCTGGAGGTGATGCGGTAGTCGTCCAGCGATTCCTGGACAGCGCGTGAAGTGGGCATGGGATGGCGGGGTGTGGGTGGACCCGCGTCAGTGCATTTTGCCGGGCTCGCCCACCATGTGGCCAAGCTCGTTGAGCCAGGGCTCTGCCAGGTTGCGGATCTCGGCGTCGTTGACCAGGATGCGCTGCATGATGCGCGACTTGAGCGCCAGCTCGGACGGGCCCATCGGGTGTTCCGTGGCGGCGTGCTTGAGGCGCCCAATCAGCACGGCGCAGGCGCCTTCGAGCTTGACGACGCGGTCCCAGTCGCCCGATCGGGCGGCGTTCAGCATGTCCAGGCTGGCGTGCTCGATGGCTTCGTAGTAGCTCAGCAGGTTGCCAGCGAGTGCCTCTTCGTCAGGGGCGGTGATCAGTTCCGGGGCGTTCATGCGTGCACCTCCATGCCACCGCGGACCACTTCGGTCTGGGTGGGTTTGATGTTTTGCCAGGCGTCGCGGATGGGCTGCATCAGGTTCTGGCACTCGTCGAGGATGGTCTCGTCGTTGCGCAGGTTGGCCTGGGTCAGGCGCAGGCAGACGTAGGTGTAGAGGCCATGGAGGTTCTGCGCCAGTTCGCCACCGGCTTGCAAATCCAGGCTGGCCTTGAGGCCCTCGTCCACGATGCGCAGGGCGCGCGACAGGGCTTGGGCCTTGGCTTCGATGTCGCCCTTGCGCATGGCGCCACGGCCATCGGTGAGGGCTTCGAAAAAGCCGTCGAGCAGCAGTTTCACAAGCTGGTGGGGCGAGGCGCCGCTGATGCTGGTTTCCACACCCACCTGACGGTAGAGGTTGGACTGCGTGCGGTCGCCTGTGGGCAGGGGGCGGGAGAAGGGGCTGGCAGGTGCGTACATCTTCAAGCTCTGCGAGGTGATCGGTGTTGAATGTGTTATCGACTTGCGGCGGGAAAGCTTGAAGGCCGCTGCCATGGAACAAGCCCCAATCAAGGCCCTTGTTCAAGCGCTCTTGTTGAGTGCGGCCAGCTGCGCCGTCACGTAGGTGGACAGGCCGGTGAGCTTGGCCATGCTGGTGTCGAGCGCGCTGTATTGCTTGCGCAGTCGCGTCTCGATCAAGCCTGCACGGTCGTTGATGTCATCGATCTTGTCCTTGTTGCGCTTGATCGTGCTGTTGAGCCCGCTGGTGCTGCTCGCGATGGCGCCCGACGTGGTGTCCAGGATCTGCTTGGTCAGGTTCTTGACCCGCGTGCCGATGCCGTTGAGCGACGAGTCGGTCTCGCTGCTGCCGGCAAAGAACTTCTGCAGCTCGCCCAGCTTGCCCATGGCGTCGTTGAACTTGCTCGATTTGGTGCTCAGCGTGCCGTCCTTGTTGATGTCGATGCCGATGTCCGACAGGCGACCGAAGGTGCTGGAGGCGCTGGTGTTGGAGCTGATCAGGCCGCGCATCTGCGACAACAGGCCACGCGCGGTGGCATTGCCTTGCAGCGGCCCACCCGTCTTCGAGGTTTCGTCGTACAGGGTCTGCACGCGGATGGTGCTGACCACGCTGTTGTAGGCAGTGACGAACTCGTTCACGCCCTTGCTGATGCTGGCGGTGTCCAGGTCGACGTTGACGGTGGCCGGGGTCGTGGTCGTCTTGTTGAGCTTCAGCGTCACGCCCTCCAGCACGTTGCTCATCGTGTTCGAGGCCGAGGACACGTTCAGGCCGTTGATGGTGGCCTGGGCGTTCTGTGCCGTCTGCGTGCGCGACATGGCCGTGGTGGCACCCGTGGCGGCGCTGTAGGCCAGGGCAGACAAGCCGGGCGCGGTGGCGGTTTCGGTCACGGACACGCGGAAAGCGTTTTCCTCGCCGTTCTGCCCGCGCATGACCAGGCGTGCGCCCGAGGCATCGGTCACGATGGAGGCGCTCACGCCCGCGTTGGCCGTGTTGATGCGGTCACGGATTTTTTCCAGGGTGTTGTCCCCGGGGCCGATGCTGATGTCCACGGCGGTGGCCGCGGCCTTGGCCGCAAAGGTCACGGCAGGCGGCGTCGTGCTGTTGTCGGTGGTGTACCTGCCCAGCTCGATGCGCAAGGTGCCTTCGCCCACGGTGCTGGTGCTGGCGGTGAAGGCCGAGCTGGCCACGGACTGTGCCGCCGCGAGTTGCGTCACGTTGACGGCGTAGTTGCCTGCCGCGGCGCCGCTGCTGGTGGTCACGCTCACGGCAGTGTCGTCGCTGGATTTCGCGGTGGTCGCGCTCCAGAAGCTGCTGTCCATGAGCTTGGACGCCGCGTCTTGCAAAGCGGAGAAGTTGCTCTGGATCTTGCCCCAGGTCGAGACCTGGGTTTGCAGTTTGGTGTTCTTGGTGGTCAGCGTGTCTGCGGGCTGCTTTTCGAGCGCCACCAGCTTGGTGACGATCGTTTCAGCGTCCAGACCGCTGCCAACGCCGAGTGAGCTCAACGAGGCCATGGTGTGTTCCTCTCAAATGCGGTAACGCCCGGGAAGCCGCTTTTGGCCACCCGGACGCCGTGCTCATCGACTTCTGCCGGGGAAACTTGATCCGGTCAGCCCCGTGGCCGTGAATTTCTGGCGATATCAGCCCTTCAACAGGCTGAGCACCTGCTGCGGCAACTGGTTGGCCTGGGCCACCATGGCGGTGCCGGCCTGCTGCAGGATCTGCGAGCGCGACAGGTTGGCGGTTTCCGCGGCGAAGTCGGCGTCCATGATCCGACCGCGGGCCGCCGCCTGGTTTTCCACGCTGACTTGCAGGTTCGAGATCACGGCCTCGAAGCGGTTCTGGGTGGCGCCGAAGCTGGCGCGCTTGTCGTTGATGGCGTCGAGGGCCTTGTCGATGATGTTGATCGCATCGTCCACCTCCGACACGCTGGCAGCGGTGCCGGTGGCGGAGCCCGAAATGTTCCCGCCGATGGCCAGGCCGTTGGTGCCGTCCCAGTTGGTGGTGACGGTGGAGATCAGGTCCTGCACCGCAGAGGCCGAGGTCGAGGCCAGTGCCGAAGCGGCAGAGACCGCGGAGCCACCGCCGAGCAGGGCGCCCGTGACGTCGATGCGATCGGTGGAGGCCGTGCCCGCGCCGACCTGGAAGGACAGCGTGGTCGCCGCACCCGAGGCGAACAGGGCCTGGTTGTTGAACTTGGTGCCCTGCACCGTGCGGTCGATTTCCGCTTGCAACTGCTTGAACTCTTTTTGCAGGTTGTCGCGGTCACCGGCGCTGTTGGTGGCGTTGCGGGACTGGACGGCCAGTTCACGCATGCGCTGCAGGTTGTCGGCGATCTTGCCGAGGGCGCCTTCCGCGGTTTGCGCCAGCGAGATGCCGTCGTTCGCGTTGCGGATCGCGACGTTCATGCCGCGCACCTGGGTGTTCATCCGTTCGGCGATGGCCAGGCCGGCCGCATCGTCCTTGGCAGAGTTGACGCGTGCACCTGAAGACAGGCGTTGCATCGACACGGCCAGCGAGTTCTGCGACATGTTGAGGTTTCGCTGAGCATTCATCGAAACCACGTTGGTGTTGATCGTTTGGGGCATGGTGCACTCCTAAAGAATCGAGAGACTCCCGGCTCGCATGCCGGCCGGCTTCAAACTGACAAAAGCTGGCCAAGGGAGTTGCGAAAAACCTTCGACCTGTGGGTTGAATATTCGGCCCATTCGCCTTCGTGCAAAAACGGGATGTGCAGCGTTTTTGCCCTTCAGTTCTCGTCTTACATCGCCCCATGAAAAAAGCCGCCCCGAAGGGCGGCCTTGGCGTCGGGGCGCCACGCGGTGGTGGCGTCCTGAGGCGTGTGCTGGATCAGCGCAGCAGCGACAGCACCTGCTGGGGCAGCTGGTTGGCCTGGGCCACCATCGCGGTGCCGGCCTGCTGCAGGATCTGCGAGCGGGACAGGTTCGCGGTTTCCGTCGCGAAGTCCGCGTCGACGATCCGGCCTCGTGCGGCAGCCTGGTTCTCGATGTTGGTTTGCAGGTTCGAGATCACGGCTTCGAAGCGGTTCTGCGAGGCACCGAAGTTGGCGCGCTTGTTGTTGACCAGGTCCAGGGCCTTGTCGATGGCGTTGATGGCGTCGTCCACTTGCGAGACACCGGCAGCGGTGCCAGACGACGAGCCGTTCATGTTGCCGCCGATGGCGATGCCCTTGGTGCCGTCCCAGGTGCCGGTCACGGTGGAGACCAGATCTTGCTCTGCGCTGGCCGAGGTCGAGGCGATGGCCGAGGCCACCGAGACCGAGGTGCCGCCACCGAGCACGGCGCCAGCGATGTCGATGCGGTCTGTGCTGTTGGTGCCTGCGCCGACCTGGAAGGACAGGGTGGTCGAAGCGCCGGAGGCGAACAGGGCCTGGTTGTTGAACTTGGTACCTTGCACCGTGCGGTCGATTTCCGCTTGCAGTTCCTTGAATTCCTTCTGCAGGTTGTCGCGGTCACCGGTGCTGTTGGTGGCGTTGCGGGACTGGACAGCCAGTTCACGCATGCGCTGCAGGTTGTCGCCGATCTTGCCGAGGGCGCCTTCAGCGGTTTGCGCCAAAGAGATGCCGTCGTTGGCGTTGCGCACAGCGACGTTCATGCCCTTGACCTGAGCGCTCATGCGTTCGGCGATGGCCAGACCGGCGGCATCGTCCTTGGCGGAGTTGACGCGCAGACCAGAAGACAGGCGCTGCATCGAGGTCGCCAGGCTGGATTGCGAAGAAGACAGATTGCGTTGCGCGTTGAGTGCGACGACGTTGGTGTTGACAGTTGCGGCCATGATGTGATCCTTTGGCGATGTTTACTACCCGGCGATAGCGCCGGCGAACAAGTGCTGATGGGTTGGAAACTCTTCAGCTTTCCTGCCCGACGCTAGTCAGCCCGTGCGCCCTTGTGGTGAAACCACTCGAAGCCCTTGGCCGGCTAACCGGACCCCGAAACCTTGCGATCCCGATGGTTTGTTTATCGTCCCGGTGCAGCGCGGTCTTGAGTGATTTTTTCCTCGTTTTCCGAGCTTGTGTGCACAGACGCTGCTTGACGTTTTTTTGAAATGAAGAACCTTTTCGGCGCACTTGCCGGGATCTTGAGAACTTTGTTTTCCTAGACTGAGCAGGCCCTGAAAAAGGGCTTGAACCTCCATTCACAGTCATTCCCGGGGTCGCCATGAACGTCATCCACAAGCCCGCATCACGACAAGCCCGCCAGGCGCACCAGCATTGGGAGCGTGGCGTGGCGCAGTCGCGCAAGGGCCAGTGGGGCGAGGCGCTGCGCGCTTTCGAAGCGGCGATCAAGATCTCGCCCAAAGACGATGTCTATCTGGTGAATGCCGCCAAAGCCGCCCTGGAGAGCGACCGCATCGAGCAAGCGCTGGACTACAGCATGCGGGCGCTGGCACGCAACCCGGCGTCGGAAGTGGCCTTGTTCATCCGGGTGGCCGCCCTGCAGCGTTTGCAGAACCATGCGGAAACGCTGGCCTACCTCCAAAGCGTGCCCGAAGAGCGCCGCAACAGCCGCGAGTACTGGAGCGCGCTGGGCTGCGCCCTGCAGAACACCGGCAAGCAACAGGAAGCCATCGCGGCTTTCATGGAGGCGCTGACGCTGCAGATGGACGATGCCATCTCGCACTACCGCATGGGCATCTCCTTTTATGAGATGCAACTCAAGGAAGAGGCCTCGGAGTGCTTCCGCACCAGCCTGATCCTGGGCTTGGGTCCGAACGCCCTGCACGTGCACGGCATGCTGGCCTATGCCGAGCGCGAGAGCTGCCGCTGGGTGCAAGCCGCGCAGGAAGAGGCCAACATGCGCAGCATGGTGGACGCGCTGGACGACAAGGCGCGGGTGATGACCGCACCGTTCGCCCACGTCACCTTGACCGATGACCCCCTGCACCAGCTCAAGGCGTGCAGGCTGATGTCCAACAACTTTGCCGACATCAAGCCGGTGGTGCGCCGCGAGCGCGTGCGCCATGGCGAGCGCATCCGCGTGGGTTATGTGTCCGCTGACTTCCACCAGCATGCCACCAGCGTGCTCATGGCCGAGGTGTTCGAGCACCACGACCGCAGCCGCTTCGAAGTCTTCCTCTACTCGCATGGTCCCGACGACAAGACGGCGATGCGCCAACGCATCGAGGCCGCGGCCGAGCACTTTGTCGAGTTGGCCGGCGCGTCCGATCAGGACATCGCGCAACGCATCGCCGACGACCAGCTCGACCTGCTGATCGACCTGAAGGGCTACACCGCGCAGAACCGCATGGGCGTGTTCGCCCGTCGGCCGGCGCCTGTGCAAGCCACTTACCTGGGTTTCCCGGGCACCACGGGCTCGTCCTTCGTTGACTACATCATCGGTGACCCGATCGTCACGCCCTTGGCGCACGAGGCGCACTTCTCTGAAAAGATCGCGCAGTTGCCTGTTTGCTACCAGCCCAACGACCGGCAGCGCCCGCGCCCTCAGCCCATGAGCCGCAAGGCGGCGGGGCTGCCGGAGGACGCCTTGGTCTTGTGCGGCTTCAACCAGGCCTACAAGATCTCGCCCGAGGTGCTGGACGTGTGGTGCGGTTTCCTCCAGGACATCCCGAATGCCGTGCTGTGGCTGCTGGACTGGCACGGCCAGGCCCGGCCGCACCTGGAAGAAGAGCTGTCGGTGCGTGGTGTTGACTTGGCCCGCATCCGCTGGGCGCCGCGCCTGGGCTTGGCCGATCACATCAACCGCACCCAGCTGGCCGACATCTTCATCGATGCCTGGCCCTGCAATGCGCACACCACCGCCAGCGATGCGCTGTGGTCCGGCTTGCCGGTGGTCACCTACATGGGCCGGACGTTCGCGTCACGCGTGGCGGGCAGCCTGCTCAATGCGGTTGGCCTGTCCGAGTTGGCCACCGAAACCTTGGATGCCTACCGCGCCAAGGTGCTGGCCTTGGCCGCAGACCCAGCCGAGCGCGCTCGCATCCGGGCTCACCTGGCAGAAGCGCGCGATCAGGCGCCGCTGTTCGACAGCGCGCGCTACACGGGCGACCTGGAGCGCTTGCTGGAGCGCATGGTGTTGCGCCATGAGCAAGGCTTGCCTGTGGACCACCTGTCGGGGTTGCCGGCAGCCTGAGCTCTCGCCACGCGGGCGAGAGGCGGGAAGAAGAGGGAAGACGAAAAACGACCTGATCGGTCGTTTTCAGGCGGCGAACTTCTGCAGCAAAGCCGGCTCATGCACGATGCGTGCGCCGCTGTCTTGCGGCAGCTCGGCCAGCACAGCCGGGGTGCCACGCACCAGCACCAGGTTGTGGGCGTGCAGCGTCCCCAGCTGCGCGGGCGTGGATGCGAAGCGCACCTTGCGGGCACCCTTCAGCTCTTCGACATGTCGGCGCAGCTCGGGCTCGTACGTTCCCACAAAGACAAGCTCCGTGACATCGCGGTTCAACTCGGTGTCGGTGAGCAGGAAGCTCAAGGCGGCTTGCGAGCGCAGCGTCTGCAAGGGCACCGGCAATTGCTGTTCTGCCCCCATGGCCTTGAGCCGGTAAGCGAGGTAGTAGGTCTCCACCGGGTTGCGCTGGGCGGCCATCCGCAGGCGGATCGCCACCGAGATGCGCTGGGCGATCATCTCCTGGATGCGCAGGTTGAAGCCAATGCGCTCCATCGGGCTGACCTGCTGGCTGGCACGACCAAGCACGTACTCCAGGCCGCCCCGGTAGCGGTCCCAGGCGTGTTCGGCCTCGCCCATGCCGGCCTGGTTGCGCTGGTGGTCGGCAAAGTAGTTGGTCACCGAGATGTAGTACGGCTCCTGCAGGAACAGCACCGAGGCCTGGTGCACGAATTCCGACGCATGCACGAAGGCATAGAAAGCCTGCTCGGGCACGCTGGGCATCATGGTGCGGATCAGGTTGCGCCGGCAAATGTAGATCTCGGGGAAGATGCTGTAGCGCAGCAGGGTGTCGAGCAGCATCTGGTGCTGACCCTGCGGGATCAGCACATCGCGGTCCTGCTGGTAGAACTGGCCCTGGTCCTTGTCGGCCACCAGGTCGTAGAGCTTCCAGGGGGCGTAAGCGATGCCCACGCCAGGGTTGGCCTCCATCAGGTCGATGATCTCGGCCACGCGGTGCCCCAGGATGCAGTCGTCGTCGGCCACATAGACGAGGTACTCGCCCTGGGCCTGGTCCATCAGGTACTGGTAGTTGGCCGAGCTGCCGCGGTTGCTGGCATGGCGCTTGTAGCGCAGCGGCAGGGCGTCCATGTACCTGGCGGCGACGGCCTCGGTGTCATCGTCCGAGCCGTTGTCGGAGATGAAGACCTCGAAGGCGTGGGGGAAGTCGGCCAGCTGCTGGGTCAGGCTCTGCAGCAGCGAGTCCAGGTAACGGCCCCGGTTGTAGGTCGGGATGCAGAAGCTGACGAGTGCTTGGGTCATGGGGGCGGTCCATCCAGGAAAGGGGCGCGACCGTCGGCCAACAGGCGGCGGGGCATGCCTCTGGATTTTCCGAGCCACGCAGGCCTGCCGGTGAGGCAAATAGCCCTGGCCTAGCCTGCCATTTCAGAACAACTTGCGCCCTGTCAGCCGCTCGTGCTCCCGCACGGCAAAGCGGTCGGTCATGCCGGCGATGTAGTCGGCCACGGCACGGTGGCGGTCGTCGCGCTCGGCAAAGGCGCTCTGCATGTCCTGCGGCGCCGCCACGTAAGCGTGGAACAGCTCGCTGAGCATCTGCTTGGCGCGTGCCGTGGTCTCGTTGACCTGCGGGTGCCGGTACAGCTCCTTGAAGAGGAAGCGCTTGAGCTGGGTGCTGGCCTCGCGCATGCCGGGGCTGAAGCGCACCAGCGGCGGGCATTGGCGCGCCTCGTTGGCGTTGAGCGGCATGTGCTCGGCGATGCGCGCGCGCGTGGCGTCGATCACGTCGTAGACCTGCTGTGACAGCATGCGGCGGATGCTGTCGAACAGCAGTCGGCGTCCCTTGGCGTGAGGGAACTCGCGCAGCGTCTCGTCGCGGAAGCGCACGAACAAGGGCACGGCTTCGAGCTGCGCCATCGTGATCAGGCCCGAGCGCACGCCGTCGTCGATGTCGTGCGCGTTGTAGGCGATTTCATCGGCCAGGTTGCACAGCTGCGCCTCCAGGCTGGGCTGGGTGCCGTTCAGGAAGCGCTGGCCCACGCCGCCGGGCTCGCGCGCTTCCAGCATCTCGGCGTGGCGGCGCGAGCAGTGCTTGAGGATGCCCTCGCGCGTCTCGAAGCTCAGGTTCAGGCCGTTGTAGGGCAGGTAGCGCTCTTCCAGCTCATCGACCACCCGCAGCGA
>Ga0209107_10001163_pt1 | contig 14623 bp, 12 predicted proteins | sample LakErihyJuly2011_2_FD_187460 | JGI IMG/M metagenome (GOLD analysis project Ga0209107, IMG submission 187460) | Freshwater microbial communities from dead zone in Lake Erie, Canada - CCB hypolimnion July 2011 (SPAdes) (version 2) | ecosystem: Environmental > Aquatic > Freshwater > Lentic >... | reverse complement strand
CAGCCCGTCAGCTTTGCCTTTGGCGGAGAAGCCAAGCCAGCAGACTATGCACGGGCCATTGCAGATGGTGGGCTACTGGCTTTGCTAGCCTGCTTGGGTTTGGCCAGACTTTCTCACGAAGCCACGCCAGCACTTGCACAACTGGCTTTTTCTGCGCTCCTCTTTTTTGCCTTAGCCAACTTGGCTCGCAAACGAATTCCAGCTTTATTGGGCGCGGCCATCGGCATCTTGGGCTTGGCACTATCAGGTGCACCTGCTCTGGCAATGCTATTGGGTGCTGGTGGCGCCATCGTCATCGCCCTTGATTCACGCAAGCCGCACTCTCTGAAGGTCAGACGGGTCGACGTCGCTTGGGTTTTGATCTTCTGTCTCGCTGGCGCAGCCATCGCCAGTGCGCTTGACTTGTGGCGATGGCGCGTCGGCTTCTCCCACGTCTTAGAAATTAAGTCCATGGCAAGGCTGCTTTTGTGGTTCACATGGCCCGCCTGGCCACTTGCGTTGTGGACGCTTTGGCGCTGGCGCTACCAACTGAAAAGTATTTCAGCCAATCCCCATTTGTCATTGCCTCTCTGGTTCATGAGCGTTGCCATCGCAAGCACCTGGTTATCTGGCTTAAGTGATCGTTCGCTACTCATCGGCTTGCCCGCATTGGCCACCTTGGCCGCGTTTGCATTGCCCACACTCAAACGCAGCGTAAGTGCTTTCATTGATTGGTTCACTCTCTTGTTCTTCAGTGTGGGGGCTTTGATCATTTGGACAGTCTGGATTTCCTTGCAAACTGGCTTTCCTGCACAACCAGCGATCAATGTTTCAAGGCTCGCGCCTGGTTTTGAGCCCGAGTTTTCAATGAGCGCTTTCATCCTGGCTGGCTTGGCAAGTTTGGCGTGGGCGAGTCTTGTGAAATGGCGTGCTGGCAGACACCGCTCAGCACTCTGGAAGAGCATGGTGCTACCAGCAAGTGGTGCCAGCTTGTGCTGGCTTTTGGTCATGACCCTCTGGTTGCCGCTCATAGATTTTGGTAGAAGCTATGCACCCCTTGTTCACAAAGTTCGAAACATGATGGGTGCAACAGATTGCGTTCAGTACTATGGACTGACGAAGGCACAAGGTGCTGCCTTTGAATTTCACGGCGGTCTCAAGCTGCATGCAGTTGCAACACCATCTGAAAAATCAAGCGCAGATTCGAAGCAATGTGCGTGGCTGATTGTCGATACGCAAGCTCTAACGTCATTCAGTCAAGAAGTTGATGCCAGCATGTGGACGCAACACGCCACCGTGCGCCGCCCCACAGACAACAACGAAGACATTGTTTTGTTCAGAGCTGTCGCCGCCAACAGCACGGCCAAGCCCTGATCTGTCAATGCAAGATGTTTGAAGCGCGCACCATCATTCGTCACGCCGGTACGGTTTTGGTGGGGCAATTGGCAGTCATGGCTTTTGGTGTTGTGGACACCCTGATTGCAGGCCAGTACAGCACCTCCGCACTTGCCGCTTTGTCGGTGGGCTCTGCCATCTACATCAGCATTTATGTGTCCTTGAATGGCTTGATCACTGCAATGCTGCCCGTATGGTCAGAACTGCGCGGTGCTGGCGCTCACGCAGCCCTTGGCAAATCGGTTCGACAAGCTTTGTATCTGTGTCTGAGTGTGATTGTCTTAGGTACCCTGTCCTTGCTGTTTCCAGATCCCTGGCTCAATGCAACAGGCGTTCCGGACAACCTGCAAAATGATGTTCGAGATTACCTGCATGTTTTGGCGATTGCAGTGGGGCCGTCACTGCTATTTCGCATGTACTCAACGCTTAACCAAAGTTTGGGTATGCCGCTTTGGGTTACTGTTCTGCAAATTATGGCACTGGGCATCAAAATCCCTCTTTCAATTTTATTCACGCTTGGGGGTTGGGGTCTAGAGGGTCAAGGTGTTGTGGGTTGCGCTTGGGCTACTTTGGTAGTCAACACATGGTTGATGCTCATGGGCATTTATTTTTTGCGGTCTCAAAAGGTATACCAAGAATTCAAAATATGGCAATCGATGGAAGCGCCCAATTGGAAAGTTCTCAAAGAGTTTTTGCGCTTAGGCATTCCGGCCGCCCTGTCAGTGTTGGTAGAAGTGACTTCCTTCACCATGATGGCACTTTTCATTTCTAGGCAAGGCATGGTGGCATCGGCCAGCCACCAAATTGCAACCAGCGTTGCCACCTTGCTCTACATGATTCCCCTTGCGCTTGGTATCGCTTGCAGTGCTCGGGTTGGTTATTGGCTTGGCGCCAATGAAGCTAGGCAGGCAGAAAAAGCCGCACACACAGGTTTGAAATTGACGCTGATGCTGGCCTTGATTTTTTGTACTGCGCTGGCTTTAGGCAAAGAAGCTGTCGCGGGCTTATTTTCTGCAGATACCGCAGTAGCACTGGCTGGTGCGACAGTTCTGGGTTGGGTCGCCATTCATCACTTGGTGGATGCCTTGCAAACCGTTTGTGTCTTTATTTTGAGGTGCTACCGAATGACACTGCTGCCCCTTGTGATCTACTGCGTCATTTTATGGGGCGTCGGACTTTGGGGGGCCTTCGTCTGGGCCTATCAAGGCATAGGTCCTTTGCATGTTCGACCAGAAGTCAGTACTTTTTGGGCAGCAGGAAGTTTTGCTTTGTGCATCGTCAGCCTTGCTTTTGTTGCACTGGTTTTATGGGCTGCCAAACAGCGCCGACTTTGATTTCAGCATTTAATTTGCCACAATACTGTCTTAGAAATATTTCGATTGATAGCCCTCAGCGCGCATCAATCACCTCTTTCTTTGCCACCAAACTAGGAACATCATGATTCTTGAATTAGCAGACATTCGCATCAAACCCGGACAAGAAGTAGCCTTTGAAGAAGCCATTGCTCGTGGTCTTCAAACTGTTATCTCAGGGGCCAAGGGCTTTCAAGGGGCTAAGGTTAACAAAGGCATAGAAAGCCCAGACCGATTTATTTTGCAAATTTTCTGGGACACATTGGAAGACCACACCATTGGGTTTAGAGAGTCGCCCTTGTTCACAGAATGGCGCGCCATCGTTGGGCCGTTTTTTGCAGGGCCACCTGTGGTGGAGCACTTTGTACTGACCTACAAAAGTTAAAAAAACCAAATGCTGGTGGTGGGTTTAAGTGGCTGACAAATTTTTAAATGGCCATTGATCACATATCTTGAGTTTCATGGCCAGCCACCAACTTGGAAAGCAAGTTCACCAGTTGTTGGGCTTCTGCTTGGTTTAAAGGTTTGAGTAAATTGTCTTGTACACGCTCAACGGCATTTTTCATGAGCAGCGTCGATTCTTGACCCAAGGGCGTTAACCACAAAAGTTTACGTCTGCGGTCCACCTTGTCAGGCTCGCGCTTGATCCATCCTTTGGTTTCCAAACGTCCTATCACTGAGCCTGAGGTTGCCGCATCAAAAGCCACGCGTCCGGCCAAAGTAATTTGATCAATGCCAGGCGTGTCCATCACAGCATTCAAGATGGCAAATTGAACAGGCGTCACATCTTCCACCGCCAATTCGGTCATGAACAAGGCCACAGCAATTTGTTGCGCACGCCGCACCAAGTGGCCTGGTGCTTGCGCAAAATCAAAACTCTTCTCCATACAACTATGATTGCGTGTTGGTGACAGAATCGTCAGTTAATAAGTATACTTACGAAAAATCTTTTTGGGTTGTTTCTTTTTCTTTGTTTGAAAGGTCGTTATGAGCTTTGTTTTCCCTCCAGCCGCGGTTGCATCAGTTCCAGTCTTGGGACAAGCAGAACGCTTTCCAGTTCGTCGTATTTACTGCGTTGGACGCAATTACGAAGAGCACGCCAAAGAAATGGGCTTTACAGGACGCGAGCCACCTTTCTTCTTTATGAAGCCTGCTGACTCACTTGTGGTTGTCAATGAAGGCGAAACTGGTCATATGCCCTACCCCAGCTTGACTCAAAACTTCCACCACGAAATTGAATTGGTCGTGGCCATTGGCACTGGCGGTCGAAACATCAAAGCGGCTGATGCCGAAAAGCACATCTATGGCTATGCAGTGGGCTTGGACATGACACGCCGTGACTTGCAAAATGATATGAAAAAACAAGGTCGCCCATGGTGCATTGGCAAAGCCTTTGACCACTCAGCACCTATTGGCCCCATTACCCCTAAAGCCAAGGCAGGTGAAGTCAACCATGCCGAAATAGATTTGCTGGTCAATGGCACTGTGCGCCAAACCAGCACCGTTGCCAAACTCATTTGGAACGTGGCAGAAACCATCGAGCATCTTTCGGCCGCTTGGGAACTTCAGCCTGGCGATTTAATTTACACAGGAACCCCTGAGGGTGTTGCCGCTGTGGTGGCAGGTGATACATTGGTTGGCCGTGTTGCTGGCCTTGGTACATTGACCGTGAAGGTCGATCCTGCCAAATGAGCAAAATCAACGGGGCTTAAGGCCCCGTTATTTGGAAATCAAGATTGAAAATACTCGAAATACTGGCCAAGTTTTGTAGCGTCTTATCAGGTGCTTTGCTCACATTCATCACCTTCATGACTTGCTACAGTCTGATTGGCCGCAACTCCACTGGTCAAACCATTGTCGGAGACTTTGAGTTAACTGGTGTTGCAACAGGTGCAGCAATTGCCTTGTTCATGCCACTTTGCCAATTCAAAAAAGCCAACATCGTGGTTGACTTTTTCACAGCCAAGGCCAGCGAAGCCACCATCGTCCAACTTGACAGATTGGGAGCACTTTTCATGGCTGCAGCTTTTGCTTTGCTCACATGGCGCACTTGTTTAGGGGGTATGAATGCATGGACTTCGCAATCAGGCTCCATGATGCTGGGCTTTCCTGAGTGGATTGTTTATGCGGCCATGACACCCCCTTTGGCGCTCAGTGCGGTCATTGCTTTAACCCAAGCTTTGTGGGGTGAGAACCCGCCAAACTCCGAGGGCGCATCTGCATGAGCGCCCTCACCCTTTGTTTGATTATTTTTGGCGTCATGCTGGCCCTCATGGCCATCCGTGTGCCTATCGCTGTCTCTATGTTTTCAGCGGGTACCTTGGGTTATCTCATGCAAACCGGATGGGGGCCTTACTCCAGCTTTCTAAACAATTTAGCCTTTGCCAGATTTGCAAGTTATGACTTGTCGGTCATTCCACTGTTTATTTTGATGGGCCACTTTGCAACACAAGGCGGTATTAGCAAGGCTTTATTTCAGTTTGCTGCCAGCGTCATGGGGCGTTTCAAAGGCGGCCTGGCCATGGCTGCTGTTTTGGCCAGTGCGGCCTTTGGCTCTATTTGCGGCTCCTCGGTTGCCACGGCTGCCACCATCACGGGTGTTGCACTGCCAGAGATGAAACGGCACGGCTATTCGGGCCGTCTTTCTACAGGCACCTTGGCTGCCGGCGGCACTCTGGGCATCTTGATTCCGCCTTCGGTGCCATTGGTCATTTATGCCATCTTGACGGAACAAAATATAGCCAAACTGTTTGCGGCAGCCATGGTACCCGGCCTCATTGCCATGTTGGGTTACATGATTGCCATCGCTATTTATGTGCGTGTGGTGCCTGGTCAGGCACCTGAGGTGGATGACAACATCGAGAAATTCTCGTTGGCTGCACTTGCAGGCATTGTGCCCATCGCCACTATTTTTATCATTGTCTTTGGCGGCATCTACGGGGGATTTTTCACACCAACCGAAGGGGCAGGCGTAGGCGCAGCTTCAACCTTTGTGGCAGCCTTGCTCAAGCGTGAAATTACTTGGCCGAAATTTAAGCAGTGCTTTTATGCAACAGCTGAAAGCTCGGCCATGATCTTCATGATTTTCATTGGCGCCGATGTCATGAACTCATCGCTGGCATTAACGCAAGTTCCCAATCAACTCGCCACCGTCGTCAGCAGTTGGGGCCTTTCTCCTTTGATGATTGTGACCGCCATCTTGCTGTTTTACGTGGTGCTTGGCGCCGTCATGGACGAGCTCAGTATGATTTTGCTGACCATTCCTATTTTCTTCCCCATGATCATGGGCCTTGACTTTGGGATGGCCAAAGAACCCACCGCCATTTGGTTTGGCATCATGGTGCTCATGACCGTGGGATTTGGCATGTTGGCACCACCGGTAGGTTTGAATGTTTATGTGGTCAATAGCATGGCCAAAGATGTTCCTATTTCTGAGAGTTACAAAGGCGTGATGCCTTTTCTCATCAGCGACACCATTCGAACCACCTTGTTGCTCTTCTTCCCCGGGATTTCCCTATGGTTGATTCAATACATTGCTTGATTTGGAGACTCTTTAACAAGCTTTCATCCGTTAACATTTAGGCATCATCCATTGGAGACACTCATGATCAAACGTCGCTCACTTTTAAAGTCAGGTGCAGCCGCCGCCATTGCAGCGCCAGCCCTACCCGGTTTCGCCCAACAAACTGTCACATTGAAGTTTCACACCTTCATGGCACCACAGTCGAATGTATGGCTCAACATGCACAAAGCATGGATGAACAAAGTGGAAAAAGATTCTGGTGGCCGAATCAAATTTGAAGCCTATCCAGCCATGCAACTCGGTGGTACGCCCGTTCAGTTGTACGACCAGGCGCGTGATGGGGTGGTTGACATCGTTTGGACTTTGCCTGGCAACACCGCGGGTCGATTCCCCCGTGTCGAAGTATTTGAGCTGCCCTTCATGATGAGCAACGCAGAAGCCACATCCAAAGCTTATTGGGAATATGTGCAAACCATGGCACCCGATGAATTCAAGGAAACGCATTTGATCGCCTTGCAAGTTCACGGCCCAGGCGCTATTCACACAGTTGACAAGCCTGTTAAAAGTGTGGCGGACATGAAGGGCTTGAAAATGCGAGCGCCTACCCGCCAAGTGACAAAGTTAATGGGAGCCTTGGGCGCCATCCCTGTTGGCATGCCTTTGCCCGGTATTCCAGATGCTTTGTCCAAAGGCACCATCAATGGCGCCGTCATCCCTTGGGAAGTGGTGCCTGCAGTGAAGGTTCACGAGCTGACCAAGTTTCATGCTGAGTTTGATCCTGCCGGCGGTTGCCTTTACACCACCACATTTGTGATGGCCATGAACAAAGCCAAATACAACTCATTGCCACCCGATTTGAAAAAAATCATCGACGACAACAGCGGTCTGGAAACCTCAGGTTGGTTGGGCAAAGTTCAACAAGAAGGCGATGTGCCCGGTCGCAAAACTGCCAGCGACCGCAACAATGCCATCTTCACAGTGGGCCCAGCAGAAGCACAAGAATTCCGCCGCAAATCACGCGCGCTGGAAATTGAGTGGATTGAAGACATGAACAAACGTGGTTATGACGGTCGCAAGTTAATAGACACAGCGCGATCGCTGATCGAAAAGCATTCCAAAGCGCCAGCCGCTAAAGCACCTGCGAAAAAGGCTTGAGCTATCAACGTCAATTGATCAAACACTGCCGAGCCTGTGGCTCGGCAGTGTTGTATCGACTGCCAGATGATGGCGATACCAAGCAGCGCGCCATTTGCACCGAATGTCAACTGGTGCACTACGAAAATCCCCTCAATGTCGTCGGCACGGTACCCTACTTTGGCAATCGAGTTTTATTGTGCAAGCGAAACATAGAGCCCCGCAAAGGCAAGTGGACTTTGCCAGCAGGCTTTATGGAATTGGGGGAAACCACCGCAGAGGGTGCAGCGCGCGAAACTTCCGAAGAAGCGGGTGCTCATTTTAAAATGGGACAACTGCTGACTGTCATGAGCGTGCCACGCGTCGGCCAAGTCCATCTGTATTTTTTGGCTGAATTAGAAAATGAAGACTTTCAACCTGGCTTTGAAACCCAGGAGGCCAAAATGTTCACCGAAGAGGAAATTCCTTGGAGCGAATTGGCTTTTAGAACCGTTCAAGAAACTTTGCAACATTATTTCGCAGACAAAAAAGCTGGTCAATTTGGCGTCCATACTCTGAACATTGATTGAAATCATCAGTTAGGCAGTCAGTTAAGATGTATCCTTGACTTGTTTTTTTTAAAGGAAATTACATGTACAAAATCATCCTTGCTAGTTTTTTAAGCCTTGCGGCATTGGCGTCTGTCGCGCAAACTGCGGCGCCTACCGCACCTGTGGTTCCTGCAGCACCCGCCGGAGCACCTTCTGCTTCACCAACGCCACCCCCTGCTGCTGCATCCAAACCAGCCGCAGAAGCACCTAAAGCTGCCAAAAAAGCCGCTAAAAAGAAAAAAGCAAAAGCCAAAAAACAAGCTGCCTGATTTTTCAGAAAGTCTTGCAAAGCCCTGCAATGCAGGGCTTTTTTTTGTTCAAGAAAGCCTCAACTTGGGCGAAAATACGAACGTGGCCATTCCTCAGTCTTTTATTCAAGAACTTCTATCCCGCATTGATGTGGTGGAGGTCGTTGGCCGCTATGTTCAATTGAAAAAAGGTGGCGCTAACTTTATGGGGCTTTGCCCCTTTCATGGTGAAAAATCTCCCAGCTTTACAGTCAGCCCCACCAAACAATTCTTCCATTGCTTTGGCTGTGGAAAAAATGGCAATGCCATTGGCTTTCTAATGGACCATGCTGGCATGACCTTCATTGAAGCAGTCAAAGATTTGGCTCAGCAAACAGGCATGGTGGTACCCGAAGAAGAACTCTCGCCACAAGACAGAGCAAAAGCTGCTGCCCAAAAACAAAAGCAAACCAGTTTGAGCGATATGTTGGAAAAAGCAGCAAATGCTTATCAACAGCAACTCAAAATTGCGCCAAACGCGGTGGCCTACTTAAAAGGGCGAGGCCTGTCCGGGCAAATTGCAAAACGTTTTGGCTTGGGCTTTGCACCTGAAGGTTGGCGCAGCTTGGCAAGTGTTTTTTCCGATTACGAAGATCCACTTTTGGCAGAGAGTGGCTTGGTCATTGTGAATGAAGAAGATGGCAAAAGATACGACCGCTTTAGAGATCGTGTGATGTTTCCAATCAGAAGCATCAAAGGTGATTGCATTGGCTTTGGTGGGCGCGTGATGGGTGATGGCACACCCAAATATTTGAACTCTCCCGAAACACCCGTGTTTCACAAAGGCCGTGAGCTTTACGGTTTGTTTGAAGCAAGAGACAGTATTCACAGTGCGGGCTATGTCTTGGTCACTGAGGGCTACATGGATGTTGTGGCATTGGCTCAATGGGGCTTCCCCAATGCTGTCGCAACACTTGGCACTGCGTGCACGCCAGACCATGTTCAGAAGCTTTTTCGATTTACTGATTCTGTGGTGTTTGGTTTTGATGGCGATGCCGCTGGCCGCCGAGCAGCGCGCAAAGCACTCGATGGCGCGCTAATTTATGCAACTGACGTCAGAAGCATCAAGTTTTTGTTTTTACCTCAGGAACACGATCCCGACAGTTACATCCGAGAAAAAGGCTCAGAGGCCTTTTCCGATTGCGTCGCCAAAGCCACACCTCTTTCCAAATTTTTAATTGAAGTGGCTGCAGAAGCATGCGATTTGAATTCTGCAGAAGGACGAGCGCACCTCTCTAGCAACGCAAGCCCGCTCTGGCGCGCCCTTCCTGATGGTGCTTTAAAGCGCCAATTGCTGTCAGAGCTGGCTCAAATGATTCAGCTTGATGCCTCGGAGTTGGCTGGACTTTGGCTTCAACAAGCAGAAGCGGCTGCCTCACGCCTTGCCCCAAGAGGCTCAGCGACCACAGGGCAAACAAGCGGCGCCAATGCAATTTCATCTAGCGCAAGCAAGCCCTTTCCTTCAACTTTTGACCCAGAAGGTATGCCCTCGCCCTTTGAACCGCCCAAAGGCCAAGGCTTTCAAAAAACCTCCCGCGCACGTCCTGATGGCAAAACTTGGCAGAAGAATTCCAATGGCAAATGGCGGCTCGTGGGCCCTGGCGATGCCGCTCAAGCTTCAAACCTTGGGCCTAGAGTCCAGCCAGCCAGCAGAGCAGACCACGCGGTGAGGCTTGTTCTCACCAACATGGCTCTGTGGGATGGCTTATCTGCCGAAGACCATTCACTCTTGTCCCATTTACCGGACCAGCATGGCGAAATCATGCGTTGGCTTGAAAGTCAATTTCTTGATCACGGGCCCCTGGCTTGGGGGACTTTACAAACTGAGTTAAAAAAGCTTCCCTTTTACAACTTGGCTGACAAGTTGATGGGCTCCCACACCCCCAGCCAACCGGAGGAACAACTCGACATAGAGCCTGGAGAAGCTGACAAAGAATTGCGTTTGCTTCTCAATCTGATGCTGATCGATCAGCTTAAAGAGCTTGAAACAATAGCCCTGCTGAATGCTGAAAGTTCGCAAAACCCCGAGGCTTTTCAGAAGTGGCGGGAAATCCATCAGCGACGCAGAACCCTCATGAGCGCTCAAATTTAGTGGCTTTTGGCCCTTGTTTGGGTATAATCCACTGTTAATGCAAGAGCGACAGCAGCACCTCCGGACCCGGCCACCGCCACAGCGCATCTCCCTCCATGGGAAGGCCCACCTACCGCAAGGACTGCATTCCAAATGTTCGCCCACACATCTTGCCTATAAGACCTTGTAAATCTAGCCACCTGCCCTCAGGTGCTTATTTGCATTTCCTCTCGCGCCAGAAGTTTGTGGCGCAGCGTTTGTTTCCATTCAGTTTGAAGTATTGAGGTCCATCATGCCCGCTCAAAAGCCGAAGAAGCCCGTTAAAGCACAAGCCAAGTCTGGCGCCAAAAAACCTGTCAAACCCGTTGCAAAGCCAGTCGCTAAGTCGACCAGCAAATCAGTGGCTAAACCGGCCCCTAAACAGGCCGCAAAACCAGCCCCTAAAGTAACGGCCAAAACAAGTCCGGTCAAAGCCAAAGCGCCAGTCAAAGCCCCGGTCAAAGCACCTGTCAAGGCGAATGTCAAAACCACTGCAAAACCAGTGGTCAAAGCTGCCGCCAAACCAGTTGCTAAGCCCGTTGCCAAGCCTGCAGCCAAAGCAACAACACCGGCCAAGAAAGCCATTTCAGTGCCCGTATCCAAAAAAACAGTCGCCGTGAAGGCCCCCACTAAAACGCCCGTCAAGGCGGCAAAACCTGAAGCCCCTAAGGAGAAGTCCAAAGTTGTGGCTAATACAGCGGTAAAAAAAGAGGTACAAGCAGTTACAAAAGCTGTCGAAAAACCTGCAGTGAAACTTGCTGTAAAGCCAGTTGCAAAGCCAGTTACAAAACCGGTTACCAAGCCGGTTACCAAGCCGGTTGCCAATGCAGTTGCCAAAGTAAGCGATAAAAAGGCAACGAAGCCTGAAGAAAAAACTTCTTCCAAAAACAAAACAGATACTTCGGCTGGCACCAAAGCCCCAGCCGTCAAGCCAAGCAAAACAAGCATCCCAGAAGAAGATACCAATTCAAGCGGTGCCAAGCGCGGCCGCAAACCTAAAGCAGAAGCTGATGCCATTCACGAAGACTTAAGTGACATCGAAGAGGATTTGGTTGGAGAGCCTGTTGCAGAGTCCACAGAGAAAGTTAAACCACTTCGCATGAAGATCAGCAAGGCCAAAGAGCGCGCCTTGATGAAAGAGTTTGGCCTAGACGAAACTGTTTTGTCCGAAGAAGACATGGCCAAACGCCGTCAGCGCCTCAAGGCATTGATCAAATTGGGCAAGACGCGTGGTTACCTCACACACGGCGAAATTTCTGACCACTTGCCCGACAAGTTGGTGGACGCCGAAACTCTTGAGGTGGTGATCGCCACTTTGAACGATTTGGGCGTGGCTGTTTACGAGCAAACACCCGATGCAGAAACACTGATCATTACCGACAACGCACCCACAGGCTCCACCGAGGAGGAAGCTGAGGAAGCAGCTGAAGCAGCGCTTTCTACCGTGGACAGTGAGTTTGGCCGTACAACCGATCCCGTTCGCATGTACATGCGCGAAATGGGCACTGTTGAATTGCTCACCCGTGAAGGCGAAATTGAAATTGCCAAGCGGATTGAAGGCGGCTTGATGGACATGATGACGGCCATCAGCGCCTCACCCGCCACCATCTCTGAAATTCTGCGCCTTGCAGGCGAAATTCGCGAAGGCAAAGTGGTTATTTCGACTGTGGTCGATGGTTTCTCCAACATCAACGAAGCCGACGACTATGTGGCCGAAGAAGACTTCGATGAATTTGACGAGTCAGACGATGACGATGGCAAAGGTGGCTCTAAAGCGCTGACCAAGAAATTGGAAGAATTGAAGAATCAAGCCTTAGAACGTTTTGATCGCATTACTGAGCTCTTTGAAAAAGTTCACACAATTTCTGCCAAAGAAGGCTGGGGCACACCCGCCTACATCATTGCGCAGAAGGAATTGTCTGAAGAGTTGATGACCATCCGGTTTACGGCCAAGACCATTGAAAAGCTTTGCGATATGGTGCGTGGACACGTAGACGATGTCCGCAAAAAAGAACGCGAACTGCGTCGCATCATTGTGGACAAATGTGGCTATCCGCAAGATCAGTTTATTCTTGAATTCTCAGGGCGTAACAAAAACAACCAGAGAATTCCCTCTCACTTACTCGACTTGCAGTGGATTGAAAAACAAGCTGCTTCAGGCAAGCCTTGGAGTTCGGTCATGGGCCGAAACATTCCACCGGTTCAAGATTTGCAGCAAAAACTCACTGACTTGCAAACCCGCGTTGTGGTGCCTTTGGATGAGCTCAAAGACATCAACAAGCGCATGAATGCAGGTGAGCGTTCTTCGCGTCATGCCAAAAAGGAAATGATCGAGGCCAACTTGCGCTTGGTCATTTCAATTGCCAAAAAATACACCAACCGGGGCTTGCAATTTCTCGACTTGATTCAAGAAGGCAACATCGGTCTGATGAAGGCCGTTGATAAGTTCGAATATCGCCGTGGTTATAAGTTTTCAACTTACGCCACCTGGTGGATTCGCCAAGCCATCACGCGTTCAATTGCCGATCAGGCTCGCACCATCCGTATTCCGGTTCACATGATTGAGACAATCAACAAGATGAACCGCATTTCTCGCCAGCACTTGCAGGAGTTTGGCTTTGAGCCCGATGCCAGCATCTTGGCCGAAAAGATGGAAATCCCTGAAGACAAGATTCGCAAGATCATGAAGATTGCCAAGGAGCCTATCTCCATGGAAACGCCAATTGGTGACGACGACGACAGCCACTTGGGCGACTTCATCGAAGACAGCGCCAACACAGCGCCTATCGATGCCGCCATGCAAGCTGGTTTGCGCGATGTTGTGAAAGACATCCTAGACAGCCTGACACCCCGTGAAGCCAAGGTGCTGCGCATGCGCTTTGGCATCGAGATGTCAACCGACCACACCCTTGAAGAAGTGGGCAAACAATTTGACGTTACACGCGAGCGCATTCGTCAAATTGAAGCCAAAGCACTGCGCAAACTCAAGCATCCTAGCCGCAGCGACAAGCTACGCAGTTTCATCGATACGATGTAAGCCAACTGCTAACTGATCGCCCATCAAAAAAGCCTTCCAGTGATTTAACTGGAAGGCTTTTTTTGTAGTTGCTTTATTTATTCGCTGGCCATGACAATGGCAGCACTCATTGCCAAAACCCCACCTGGTAAAACCCAAGTTGACTTCTCCTGCGGCTGGTCAGTGGTGACAGGGTCTAAATTGACTGACAATTTTGGACGGCGTGCATCGACCACTCTTGCAGCACCAACCTCACCCCGCACTTGTTTGGTGAACTCAATGAGCGCGCCTTGAACTGTTCTGACTGAAACTTTGTTGCCCAAATTCTCTAGCAACTGAACAAGTGCTTCAGTATTGTCGCGGGTCCATTCTTGACGCCATTTGTTTTGGGCGGTTCGCGTTAGCCAACGACCAGTGTGACGATTCAACCTTGGCGGACACCCAACCAGAATCCAATTGGCTGTGTCACTTTGAGACCCGCTGGCAGGGAGCATCGGAACGATTTGTTGGAGTGCATATTGCTTGTCATCGATGTAAACAATGAATGTTTCCATATTTTTTTCTCCTGGGTTAATAAAACTTTAAATTGATTGCGTGTCAGTTGTTTGCGTCCCTTGACGTTTGGTTGTCCACCAGCCTAAGCCCAATACACCCACAATCGCGAGGATGTAAGTTGCAGCACGGGCTAAGTTGTTGATCAATTCACCGCCATCAAAAATGGGGTCTAGAAGTTTTTCATTGATGACCATCTGAGCAGCTGTGAAGGCCAAGACTGCAGCGCCCAAGTGAATGATCACTGGCCATTTTTCGACCAAGCGCAAAACCAATTTGCTGCCCAGCACCACAATTGGAATGCTGATGAGCAAGCCAATGACGACCAGCGTAAAGTCGCCATTGGCAGCACCGGCTACACCCAATACGTTGTCGACACCCATCAGTGCGTCGGCCACAATAATGGTTTTCATGGCACCCCAGAAAGTGGTGGCGCCGCCGCCTTCGTGTTCGCCATCTGAGGTATCGGCTATGAGCTTGTAAGCAATCCATAAAAGGCCAAGGCCACCAACCAACATCAGACCTGGAATTTTAAGGAGCCATACAACGCCGACGGTCATGGCAGAGCGAACGACGATGGCACCCACAGTGCCCCAAATAATGGCTTTTTGTTGATGCTCCGGAGGGAGGTTGCGCGCAGCAAGCGCAATGACGATGGCGTTGTCGCCAGCTAAAACTAAATCTA
>Ga0209107_10001162_pt1 | contig 14625 bp, 10 predicted proteins | sample LakErihyJuly2011_2_FD_187460 | JGI IMG/M metagenome (GOLD analysis project Ga0209107, IMG submission 187460) | Freshwater microbial communities from dead zone in Lake Erie, Canada - CCB hypolimnion July 2011 (SPAdes) (version 2) | ecosystem: Environmental > Aquatic > Freshwater > Lentic >... | reverse complement strand
CAATAGAACCCGTAAAAGTACTAGTATCAGTTACTGTAAGATTTCTAGTTGTGGTAAGACCACTAACACCTAATGTTGCTATAGTAGATACACCAGTAACTCTGAGATAATCAATCTCAGTTTGTCCAGTAAATCTAGAATATCCCTTTACATCAAACAAATATGCTGGTAATGTACTTCCAATACCAACTCTAGAGTTTGTATAATCAAATACGAAGTTAGCAGCGCCATCAACTAGTCCAGCATTATTATGATACTGAATATTAGTAACTGTTCCCCCAGCACCAGCCCTAATTGTAGATTGATTTATCCAAGTTAATCCACCAAAATTATTTTTTACTAATATTTCTGCAACGTTTCCTGGTTGATTATTGTAATCATAAATTGTACCCGTTAACCGAAGATCGCCATTAATATGAAGTTCCTGTGTTGGAAGTGTCGTTCCTATTCCAACATAATTTGTGGAGTTATCATAAAATAATCCAGATGCCCCCTTAAAATCATCATTATTATTAAATATAACTTGTCCCTGAGTTCCTGGAGAAAATACAGTAATAGTAACTCCTATTCCCGGAGAACCATCTGGATACAAATATCCTTTCGCAGTGATAGCAGCACCTACAAAGTTAAGTTGAGTAATGCTACTCACTCCACCGGCTGGTGTGATCAATCCTTCATCATATACTGAAATAGATCCAGGAATTAATCCACCACTAATAGGAACCCAGTATCTTTCTCCGGGATATCCAATAATAGATACTGATTGATATTGCTGCCCAACAGGAAGTATTTCCCCAGGAACATTTGGATCCCCAAGATTTGGTTCTGCCTGATTTACTCCAAGATATTGATACCTATCGTCACGTAATTCAGACTGCGGAGTTCTTTTAGATCTTCCACTCAGATACTTTGCCATATTATACCGTACTATTCTCCAAAATGCTACAAATAAATTCCATTTGTAGTGGTGCAACCAATCCACCACTTACATAGGTATGTGTAATTCCGGCACCTACACCAGAATTTGTAACAAATGTCTTTGATGTTCCCACACTACCGGTGATTGAAATTATAGTAAAAGATGCTTGTGGTGATGGAAAAATAGTTGTCGTGATTCCAGGTGATCCTGTACAAACAAACGTTAGTCCACTCATTGTGATTTGATCATTTACTACGAAATTGTGAGCAGTCGAAGTCGTAACAGTAGTGATTCCTGTATAAGTATCGTACAAACAATTAGTAACTGTTACAATACCAGATTGTGTTCCTTGTATCACAACAGAATCTGAAATAAGTGCTGTTCTCTCTAGTACTAATCTACCATCAATAATGATTAAACTATCATTTGGTGGAACTTCGGATTCCTTAATAACTCTAATATTTCTAATATTTCCCGTTTTATTTGTTTTTCTTCTATGAGTAAATGTGATTGAGGGATATGTATTCACACCAACATTAGATACTTGGGCATAAAGAATAATTGAAGATACTCCAGTTGGTGTGGAGTATACTGTTTGTTCTCCTGGTGCAACCGGAACTGCAATTGTTAGAAACTTATTAACTGGTGCAATTGCCATTTGTTATCTCAATGCAAGAATTAAAGGTGTTACTTGTGCTTGAATTGCTTTACTAAAATCTCTTCCACGAATTGTTGAGGTTGTTTGATCTACTTGAATACCTTCACCAATATTAAAGTTACCTTTTTGATCAGTGCTTGTATAAGGTATTTGAGCACCATCAAGGGCAACAATTTCATTTTCTTTGATGGGTACGGCACCCTTCAAAGGAGTTGAAGTATTTATGTCTGTGCCTGTACCAATATATTCAAATGAATGTCCGCTTGTTAAAATGCGACTAATTCTTCTCATCTCAATATTATCATTGGCGTATACAATATAAGGAACAAATTCATTCAAAGTAACAGTTGTGATACCAGAAACAGTTGGAGATGTTGCCTCAGAAACAGTAAAGTATATTGGTTCCATCACTGCAGTTAAGTCATTGGTGGGGACTCCATTGATTCTAACTTTTATATTTTGGGAAGAAAGGTAATTTCTTCCACTATTTACAATATCAACAGCAGTAATTGCTCCTCCATCACTAATTGTCGGTGAAACTTCTGCAATAATTCCCTCTGGTCCTAATGGAATTATATCATTTGTATTATTATCATAAATTGCAATATCTGGGGGCACCGATTGACTATATCCAGAACCACCATTAACCACATTAATAGCACCCAATCTTTGTAGTGGTGCCGTAATCACTCCAACTTGACCTGTATTATAATTTGAAAGATTTATCTTGAACCAAAGTGCCTGCCCATCATATGGTCTTCTTACAGTTGAGGCAATACCTACAGGATTATCATAGACATTTGCAAATGTAATTATATCTGTTTCTGCGGTTGTGGTTGTACTAACAATTCCAGTGAATTCTGTTTTACCCAAACCAACTGCAACAAGACCAAAATTACCAAATGATGAGTTTGAGTTTGTAAGGTCACACTGTCCACCAGTATCAACATAAATTGCCTTATCACAGTTAATTGTGAAGATAGAAACTAACTGGGCATATCCACCGTTTGTAATAGAAACACCAATACCTGCTTCATTATATTGTGTAAATGAGTCACAGACCATAGATTTTAAATCAGCACCAATCGAAGAAGCGGTTGCATGATCACCATTAATCTTCATACCAATACTCAATGGCATGAAGTTTGTACAGTTTCTGACGTATGGTGATCTCCATCTTCCACTTGATCCTTCTGTTGCTGGTCCAGGAACAATATATCCAGTCACTGCACCATAAGATTTTCCTGCTACGATATCAGTAGTTGTTGGTGGGAACGCAAGTGCTGCTCCACCTGGATTAGATTGTCCAGTTTCGCAGTTAAAGTTGAGATTTTCAATCAAACAACCTCTTCTTACGTGGAAAATATCTTTACCTAAGTTATTGGGAACGATGGTTACAAGTCTTAAATCCTGACCAGTAACAGCAACATCAGTTCTCAAACCAATTGGGTTATTCTCATAATAAACACCGGAACGAACCATAATCGTATCACCGGGTTGAGCAACTGCCGCTGCTGCTGCAATCGTTAATTTTGCATCTCCTTCTGTTTTTCCACCATTATCATCATTACCATACTTATTGACCCAAACTAGATTTCTTACATCAGTTCCGGGAGGAACCCATACTACTTTACCATCTGGTTGAGTAATAGCAGGAGCAGAACCAGATCCACCTCCAATAATTGCAGTTACAATACCTGCACAAGTATAAATTGCAGAGACTACATTTGAACATCCACCAAAGTTTGCATTAGAATTAACAGAAGCATCATCTTGTATTGTTAAATCTCTAATTTGACGAATACTACTCACACCACTTTGATATGATTTTGTTAATAAAACATTATTAATTACTTTTTGGGAAATTTGTGCGGCAGTTGTAATCGCAACGACAGTTGCTGTTTGTTGAGCACCAGATGTAATATGGATAAGTGATCCACCATTATAATAAGAAAGACCCGCACCCACGGATTGTGAGTTTCCCCCCTTTGTAATGTCGAGGGTGATTGATTTTAATATTTTTTTAATATCATCTCTACAAGAACTAACCCCAGGAACCGAAAATGTTCCACTCAAATAATCAGTGCTCGTGATAAATCCAACTGCCTCTGCGGCAATAAAATCAAGATTGAGTCTTATTAAATTTGCGGCATCAAAAAATCTATCACTAATAACTTCACCGGCAGTATTAACTCCAACTTGACCCAATACTGTTCTTGGAGTTTTATAAAATTCTGTTTTATATCCCACATTTCGATTTGAGTCATATAATGCCTTTTGTAATAGTACTTCCTTTGCAATATCCAATCCTTTGGATGGAAGATTGGTTCCAATACCAACCGAACCAATTCCAGTAGTTGTAATGACTGTTCCACCAATTCCAACTTGAAGTGTTGTGGATAATGTAGTAGCAGATCCAACAATTAAAGTATTATTAAGAGTAGTGGCACTGGTAACACCCAATGTATTTTGAAGAATAGTTGCACCATCAACATTTAATGTTGTGTCTAAATCAGTTGCACCCTTTACATTTAACGTGGTTTGAAGCACTGTAGCGCCATCAACATTTAATGTTGTGTCTAAATCAGTTGCACCCTTTACATTTAACGTGGTTTGAAGTACTGTAGCACCATCTACATCTAAAGTATTATTGAGAGTTGTAGCACCATCTACATCTAAAGTATTATTGAGAGTGGTTGCACCATCTACATCAAGAGTTGAATTTAAATTTGTTGCACCATCTACATTAAGAATTTGTGATATATTAGTGGATCCAGTTACATCTAAAGCAACTGATGGAATCGTGCTACCTATACCTACATTTGAATTTCTATAAATGTTTCCGGCAGAATTAAAATCCCAATAATCGTAGATGTAAATATCTGCAATAGTGGAATTTAGAGGACTAACGAATCCCTGAATGGGGTCTGTAGTGATACCAGCTCCACGACCAGTTTTTAAATTTAATCCACGAAAAGACTGAATACCAACCAATAATTCATCATTATAAACAAAAATTCCTTCACTAAATACGGGTTCTAATTCTGTCCATTTAATTCCCTGAACATCTTTAGTCAGAAACATTCCAAAAGCTCCAGGATTATTCAGGGAGTCATAGATATCTACATCAATTTTAACACTTCCACCAATATCTAATTTTTCTTGTGGAATTGTACTTCCAATTCCAACATTTCCGGAAGTAAAAGGAAGTCCCTCAAGATCTGCAATTGCTCTTAATACGGTTCCACCAATTCCAACATCTAGTCTTTTTCTAACTGTAAGAATCCCTACATTTGCATTTCCTTCAACATATAAGTCACCTTTAATTGAAACATTTTTTTCAAAAACGATACCATCATAAAAATTAGCAGGTCCAAAGAAGTTTGATGTTCCATTTACATCAATATTACCAAGTTTAAGTGGATCCGAAGATGCAGTAAAATCATAGTATAATTTACCGTAAATGTAAACATCTTTAAAGAATTTGGCGTCTTCATTAAAAAGTGCGAGTGAACCTACTACATAATCTGCCATTTTACAATCCTATAATTGAAGTTAAACCACCACTAAAGGTCTTTGCAATTATATCGGCACCAACAAAAGAACCAGAAAAAACTTGCTCCCCAAAACTAGTACCAGGTGGTATTAGATTACCATCAAGTGCATCACAATCTGCTTTATTTGCCTTAATAAGAAGTCTACCAGAACCAGAATCTAATGTAATATTTCTTCCTGCTTTAATATCCACATCTTCATCCGCATCAATCATAATGTTTTGAGCACGAATTCTAACTCTTCCGTTCTTTTCTGCAGTAATACAAACATCACCATTTCTACCACTTATTATAATATCTACACCATTTGATTCACTTTTTTGTCCCGCGATAATTTCTATTGAATGGTCATTATAAATTCGATAGTTACCACCTTCAGTCAATCCAGTAAGACAGACATCATTGTTATTAGTTACGGCATAAAGATTGTAGACATCAGTACCATTACAACCCATTTGAGGGTTGTTCATATCTATTCTAAACTTTGGACCAAAACTGGTTAGACTCCTACCTTGCCAGTTTTGTTTATCAAAAGGTCTTTCCGCCATTTTATGTTACGCAATCGATTACTTGTTTTACTTCACCCTGGAATTCTGATCTTACATCCAGTATAGGTCTTAATATAGCACCAGAACCAGTATCAGATTTAATAGTAATTACTGGAAGATCACTTACATCAGTAGTAATTACTGGAAGATCACTTATATCAGTAGTATTTATTGGTTGAATTTTGGTAATAGAACCTTCAAATATTTCAATAGAGTATTCATTACCAAATTGATCTATTGCAATATCCCCATCGCTATAATTTTGTCCCGGATTCTGAATCAGAATATTATCAACAACATAATTTTCAATAACTTCAAATACATAATTCTCACCTTCAGAAACAATATATACGGAATCAACTTCTCCAGCATCATTGATAATTGCTCTTGCTACAGCTCCATATCCTTTACGACAATCATCCATAATTTCCACAAATGGTGGGAATTTGTACCCAGACCCACCATTGGTTATCTTTGCACCAATGATACTTGCAGTTGTTCCATTAATTGCACCGAATAATGGAATTGCTATGGCTCCTATTCCACCTCCGCCGAAAATATTAATTACTGGTGGACCACACGTAATTGGTGGTCCAGTATAACAACCACCAATTTGATTTGGAAGATTGTTTATAGCACTAAACGCACCGGCAACTCCACTCACAACATCAGTAACTCCACCAATCGCACCTTGTATTCCATCCAATGCATTACTAGCAGTTGATATTGCATTGGTAATATTTGCATTCTCTAAAATTTTATCAAAACTAGGGGCAGGAACATTTGCTGGACCACAACCAATTGCCCATTGCTCAACAATCCCATTAGACTTTTCTTTGCTCTGATTACAATCGAATAATCCAACAAGACCTTTAATTGCATCACTACTTCCACGCAAAAATCCATCAACACTAAATGATGGGATAAGTTTCAGAATTGCGCCAATTCCACCAAGTGCCGAACTTAATCCACTGGTTATTTTACCAATAACATCATTAACTAGTGCTCCTACAAATTGATTGGCAGCACAAGTCACAAAATTTTGGACATTATCAACAACAGAATTGAGAAGACCATTAACAACACTACCAAGTCCATCTATAATAGCACCTGAAACACAAGGAATTGCTTGTTGTAATATTTTCATCGGAGCAACCATTGCAGTTTGTGCCGCAACACCAGCAAGATGTGCGGCAGCAGGATTTAAAGTTGCGGCAAAAACTAGATTATAAACTGACTTATAAAGTAAATCAAGTCCACCTTTTAGAATTGGTATCATACCCTTAAACAAACTATTCACCATATTTCCGACAAGACCATTAGTGATTGCCTGAATTTTTGCAGTTACTCGATTAATTTCATTTTTAATATTTGTAAAAATTTTAGGTGCCTTAATTTTATTGATTAGATTTTCAACTTCTGTGGATATTTTACCGACAAGAGTATTGTTTACAGTATTTGCAAGTTGAATTTTATCATCGATTGCACTGAAAATGGAGATTTCATCATCATCAAGTGCCTCTGCCACCTGAGGGGATACACTTCTTGGTGATTTTTGAGCCTCCGCATTTGATTCATTAGATTGGTCAGGTTTAAGTGTACCATTAGGTTTTTTAACTTTATCAGTATATCCAGTAAATGCTTGAAATGGACCAGCCCAATCTGCACTAGGAACTTGAGAAGTTCTACCAAAACATCCCATAATAACTGGGATCTGAGCATTATCACCGTCCAAAAAGAATCCAAATACGGTATCACCGGGAGATACTTTTACTGTAGTTGCATTATTTCCTGCTCCAGTACCCGAAGTTGTTGGAAGTAGACATTGAGCCCAAGGTAAATCTTCATCTGGAAGTTCTATTATATTATAAGGATGATACCCCATAATACGAACTTTGAATCTATTTCCCCATCCTGCTCCATTTATCTGCCCACCTTGAGCAGATGCTTGGGGAATCTGTCCAATCCACCAACGAAAACCGTCTCTTCCTAGAAAATTGCTTTTGAGTAAAGATTCTTCCATTTATTTGCTCCCGGTATTCGTTCCATAACTTCCAAATGTATCCCTAATTAAAGTCATTGAAGTATATGAACCTTCCGTATCAAAGTGATGACACAATTCCTTTATCATATATAGACCACTTTGCTCATCATCGTATGTTGCCCCATCTTCTCTGGAGATCTTAGGAAACTTGCAAGTAATAATATCACCTGCTCTTAGGTTGGTATTTGATGGTACAGTCATACTCATAGTTTGAGTAAAGAGTATGTTGTATCTCATAATTGCCTGAGACTGATACTTAAATGGATCGGAGTTTCCTTCTGTAGAAACATCCTTCTCCATCGTACCAATATCCAAACACTGAGTTAAAATTCTTGAAGGAGAATCACCAAGACTTACATTGGAACTACTTGATATTTTTGGTAATTGTAGTTCTTGTCCAAGATTATTCACACCACTTATATAATCACTTATTTTAAAAGTTCCCTTTTCTGGTGGAGTAAATTCAAATGTTAATGGATTATAAAACATCCTATAACTAGAATAAGTTCCTAGTCTAAGTTTCTCAATTAAATTTTGATTTCTGTTTGTTGTATATTGAAGAATATTTAAATCATTATCTCTTTCATATCCAGTCTGGTTTACATCACTATAGATGTAAGTTGCTTTTGATGGTTGTGAAATTAAATTATCAATTGATCTAAAACTGAATCCATCTTGTGTTTGGAAAAATACATAACCTGCCGTAGCATCTTTCTTTGATGATTCTGGAACTCCTTTGGATGCTAACCATACCAAAACAGTAAATGGTTTTCTTAGATTTCCAATGAATCCATACTTATTCTGTGTCTTATCAATTTCATCAATCTTATCAGTCTTTAAGTATTCCTTGATGATACTTTCTACAGAGTCACTAATTGATTGACTGGTTGGAAATTTCTTTGGAACTCTTACAGTTTCATTTGTGATTGCTTCTCTTGAAACTAGATTTAGTTCAAAGAATTCTCTTTGTGATTCTGAAATAACATTGCTGATACTTGAAACATAAAGATAATCCTTTTCATCGGTTGCAAAGTCCAATCCGGGATTTGTGGCAGAATTACCGGCAATCTTTAAGGAAACTCTTTCACCACCTCTTAAAGGAAGACCATTATAAATTGACTGAAATGATCCTGTTGCATTTCCTTCATTATCCTGTGCCTGAATAGAATCTCCAGTGTTTCCTACCTGAATCTTTGCGGTGATTGTGGGTGAGAAGATATCCTCATAATAATCAATAGAAACTGTACCAGTTCTAATATCAACGGTCCTTTTCTGGTCGTTAGATTCAAGTATAAGTTCTTCGTAAATTGACTTTTTTACTGACATTATGTGTATGCTAGATCTAGTAAGAGTTTCTTTGTGATGAAACTATTTAACGGATTAATTATGATGGGAATCATTCCCCCTCCACCAGCTCCGGCAGAGACTTGTTGTTGTGCTGGTGGGTCTTCTTCTATCACAACAATAGTAGGACCATTTCTTTGTTGTGAAAGTTGTTGGGACATTTGTTGCCTTTGTTGAGTTCCCAGTGATGTTACTTGTGCTTGTGGTAGTGGAGCACCAGTTATTGATTGAGTACCTTTTCCAATTGATAGCAATCCTAGGTATGGTCTTGGATTTATAGAATCTCCACCTCCTGGTCTTACTTCAAAGTGAAGATGTATTCCCGTGCTTCCTCCAGTAGTTCCAATTTCACCAATTGTTTCTCCATTATAAGTCTGCCCTTGCTTTACATATACCTTTGCCAGGTGAGCGAATCGATATATGGTATTTCCGGATTTAATATCAACATAATTTCCGTAACCTCCAGAATCAAAAGAAACGAGATTAACTCTACCAGAAAGTTTTAATGCAACAAAATACCCAGGACCTGCAGGAGCAATATCAATTCCATGGTGCATTCTTCCCCATCTCAATCCCCGTTCTGATGTAATTATTCCTGCTGCTCCACCAGGTTTACCTTTGAATTGGTCAACAACTGCTGTTGATGTCGATGATGGTGCCGATGTTTGTGCTTGTGTTTGTGCTGGTGCTGTTTGTTGTCCAGAAGAAATGGGTGGTTTATATGTTATAGGTTCCTTTCTAGCTTTTTGAATAATTTCTCTTTCTTCTTTAGTTGCTTTATCCGATGGACCAATCCAAGCTCCTATTCCTGCCTCTTTTAAGTATTGTAATGCTAACAAATCCTGAACTTCTGGAGTAAATTTAGCACTGGTCGGTATTCCAGACCTACTAACAACCCCCGGCAGAGTTCCACCAATAAACTGATATCTACCAACAGCGTGTAATCTGCCTTGTCGTATCCATTCCTGATTGGACATTCCAGGTCTTTCTGCCTGTAAACTCATAATTTCAGAAATAGTCATATCAGTTAAAGATTTTCCACCATGCTGCTTCATACTACGAAAATCTCCACTGAATCCAGAAGTTCCTCTACCACCTTTAGTTCCAATTTGATTGACAGCATTATATCCCCCTGCACCAGCAGATTCATATTTTGAAAGTATATTTAAAGCTTGTTTTTGCGTAGTTGATATATTTCCACCACCAGAAGGAGTAGAAGGTTCTTGCATACTCTCATTTTCATATTTTGTCCCAGTAGGTTTAGCATCCACACCACTAGCAACTCCTTCACCCAGAGATGTCGTGAGTAATCTAAATCCTTCATCAAACTGACTCTGCATATCATCAAAATTAGTATTCAAATCTTTCATCGCATTCTCAACTCTTTTATTACTATCAGTAAAATCAAAGGTTAGAATATTTTTACCAATTGCACCTAGAACATTTCCAAATCCCCTAAAAATTTTAACAGTATTATTAAAAAATCCAGTTACAATAGTATAAAGTCTTTGTATTCTAGCAATTAATTCCTGTGCCATCGTAATAATTGATGGTAGATTATACATCAACCACCCAACCAATAAAGTACCTAGGAAGTCCATAATTCTCCCCAAGAACCCTTTAGTACTTGAAGCAATTGCCTTTGCCTGCCTCTTAAATACTCCACCAATACTTGATGCTTCTATTATATCTTCTCTATTTTTTCTTCTTTCAGATTCCTGCCTTCTTTGAGAAAGAATATAATTTCTTGCTATTGATTCTCTCTTTACTTTTGTCTTTTTTAATAGAATATTATTAAGTTTTACAGTCTTCGTTTTTATTCCACCCAATCCAGATCTCAAAGATCTCATTGCTGTATTAATATTAGTAAAACTTTTTATTGGAGTTATAACTGGTGCCATCTTATGTTACCACATTATAATTGACTTGGGAATAAAGAACATAGAAGTTATCCGGATTTGATGCTGATATTGCCGGAACCTCATTTACGGAACCACCTGTAGGAGCAGCACCAGATCGTTGTTGAGCAGAAGAACCTGTTCTCTTATACACTACATTTGGTTTTGCTTCAGGTGCTGGTCCAAGATTAAATGCGGCAGATGGTATTCTTGTAGTCTGTGCCTGTGGTGAAACCTCTGCTGGAACATCAATATTACCAAATTCTGCTGGTTTGGAAGCATCTAATTGCTTGGATTTATCTACTTTTGGTTTTGTTTTTGCTTGTTGCGCCTTTGGTTGTTGCGTATTCTCATTCTTTCCAAGAAAAGTTCCCTCAAAAGCACCAAATTCTCTGCCAATATCCAATGCAACAGCAGGCAATCCAACTAGCGGCAATGCAGAAGCAGCAGATAAAGTTCCTCCAACCATATCACCCTGAGAATATCTATATGCAGCTATTCCAATATTAATTGGTGCAAAAAGTTTTGATCCAAAACTTGCAGCACCCTTTAGCAAGTTTCCGGTATTTTTTAATAATCCACCACCACCTCTTGCTGCTGCCTTAGCAACATCATCCATAGCACCACCTGCTGCTGCCACCGTTGCGCCACCTGCTGCTGCAGGTACTGCTTTTGGACCTGCTCCAGTAAGTGCTCTTATTCCAGCCCGTGCCCCAGAAACTAGTGCGTTTCCACCAGACTTCAATAAATTTCCAAGTGCTCCAAAAAATCTACCAATAGTATTTTTAATTAACCATCCACCAATTTTAAGAGATAATCTGGTAATGGTCGAGGCAATTGCAAAAAATCCACCATTCAATAAGAATAATGTTCCGGCAGCAATTCCAAGACCCTTTAGAACATTATCTTTGATTTCTTCTAATTTTTTACCATTGCCTTCTGATAACGCTCTAAGAGTTTCTATTCCTTGATTTGTTAACCATCCAATGAATAATGTTGTAAAGAATTGTTTTACTTTATCTAAAATAGATTGTGTTCTTTGTGCAATTGCCTGAGCAGGAGCAATTAATGCATTTTGTATTTTTCTTTCTACTAAACTTTCTCTGCCTATTCTCAATCCTTGTTCGGTTGCTCTTCTTTGCTCTTCTTGCTCTTGCTTTATACTATTCTTCTCTAGAACACTATCATAAGCAATTAAATCTGTAATTCTACTTAAAGCAGTACGAAAATCATTAACTTCGGATCTTAAAGAATTAATTTGCCCCTGTAGTGAAGATATGTTCTGAGTTTGATTCTGTACTGCTGTTGTAACTAATGCCCCAGAATCTGATTGCTTATTAATAGGAACCAGTGCTCCACCACGACCAAATACATTCGATGATACCCGAGTTCTTGCAAATATTGCCTTTCTTTTTTCCGCAGACAAATATGATCCTGATGCAGGATCTACTCCACTTTGTGCTACTTGTGCGAGATCAGCCATTTGCTTGGTTCTTTAGATTTTCTTCTTCAATATAATTTTGTAGTAAGGTTACATAAATCTCGCGCTCCCAAGGAAGCATATCTTCAAGTTCAGTCAAAGAGTATTTATGATGCTGCATCATAGCAAAATTTGTCTTGTAGTATGACGCAAGGTCAGTGTGCGCCATACTTACGCGAAAAAAGCAGATAATCCCTCCAGAACTACCTCACTCTCAACTTTAGTATTAGGATTTTTAATCTTAATTGTATGAGAAAGTTTGGGCATCGTATCAAAGAACTTTTCAACTTCTTTGAATTGCTTGGAACTTAACTGCTCAACGAATTCCAATAATTCTTTCTTTGTAGAATCACTTGCAATCCAAGACTCTTCTTCGGAATAAATTTGATCAATACAAGAAACAATCAAGTCGAATGTATCATCAACACTCACACTCTCACTAGAATCAAAATTGTTCTTAATAAACTCCATCATTGATGGATATCTCATTCTCAAGGTTAAAGTTTCATCTAACTTGATATCACGTGAATGTTCTGGATTCGATTCAACATCAATTTCATCTAGATTGATACTGGTTGGAACTTGAGTCTCACCATCATCAGGGCAGGTAATCAAAACATCTACAGTTTCACCAACCGACTTACCTCTAATATTGAGGAACAAATACTCAATATCAAATGTTGCGAGATCTTCTACTTTAATACCTTTGCTTAAAATACAGTTTGAAATAACATTCTTAACCGCATTCGCAATCTGTTTTGAATCCTCACTTTCTAGTGCAATGATTAGAATTTTTTCTTCTTTAACTAGGAAAGGTCTATATCTAATTTTCTTTTTTAATGATGGAATTTCCAACTCATAAATTGGAGTCGCAATCTTTGGTAAAGGCATAATAACCTATAAAGTTCAGTTAAAATTATTTAGACGACTCTACGAGAACGATCATATGCAACATCCCCAATACCTCTTGGTCTTCCCGGATCATCTAATCTACCAGTTCCAAGATTTGAGTTTCTCCACAATAGTTCATCTCTACCGGTTGCAAGTCTAGTTAATTGACTGGCAGTATTAACAACATTAACAGCACTAAAAATTTTATTACCATCAACATTTCTCGCAACATCCCAACTTAATACCTTACCACAAATATATCTCTCATAATTAAATGTGGCACTGATTCGTAACACATCAGAACCATTGTAACTTACGGGTGTAGAATTTAAAGAAAGTGGAAAAAGTCCAAAGAAATTATATTCAATTTCTCTGTTATAATCCCTATCAAATTTAATGATTTTGGTTGTATTACATTTGTATGTTTCTGGATATTGCATTCTAAAATGATATCCATCTCTGTATGGATCTGCATTAGATCCACCAGAAATAAATTCCATCCAGTGCTCTATAAACTTTAAAGTTTTATAATCCTTATCGACATAAAATTCTAAACCAATTTCCGTAAAAATTCTACGATGAGCAATTCTTTCATTTACTCCGGTAAAATTATTATTGATATCTGCAGTTGCAAAGGTTGTTCCTGGTAGTGATGCAGAATGGCAGAGTAATCCGGCATCTTCGGCAATAAATCTTGGATCAATACCTCTAGTATAAAGATATGCTAAAAGTTGACCTGGCAAACCACCAAATATAACTTGGAAGTGCGAAGACTGAGCAAGATTGGTGAATAGTGGTTTAAAATCTGATATTCTACGAGGTCTGACCACTCTAAATACCTTTTATAAGTCTTAGTATACTTATTTAGATGTCTTACAAGGGAAAATATCAACCAGCATTCCCACAAAAGTATAAAGGAAATTCCCAAAACATTGTGTATAGGTCTTTGTGGGAACGCAAATTTATGGTATATTGTGATACGAATGAGAATATTTTAGAATGGTTCTCGGAAGAAATTGCAGTTCCTTACAGGTCTCCGATAGACAATAAGATTCATAGATACTTTCCAGATTTTTATATCAAAGTCAAAGAAAGTAATGGGCAGATTAAAAAATATATAATTGAAATCAAACCAAAAAAACAAACAATAGAACCTATACCACAAAAGATAAAGACAAAGGGATATATCTATGAGGTTTATGAATATGTTAAGAATCAGGCAAAGTGGAAGGCAGCAGAAGAATGGTGTGCTGATAAAGGATATGAGTTTAAGATTTTCACGGAAGACG